>Ga0315291_10000084_pt1 | contig 99898 bp, 105 predicted proteins | sample YL17G12_20_MG_FD_203070 | JGI IMG/M metagenome (GOLD analysis project Ga0315291, IMG submission 203070) | Sediment microbial communities from Yellowstone Lake, YNP, Wyoming, USA - YL17G12_20 | ecosystem: Environmental > Aquatic > Freshwater > Lake > Sediment | place: USA: Wyoming | collected... | reverse complement strand
CCTCTCCAACAAATGAATTTATCGCTTCAAGTTTTTTATTGTTAAAATTAACCATTTACAAGTACCGGCTTGCAGTTAAGATATTCATCCCTAAAAATTTCACGGGATTGACCGCATATCCATTTTTTCTGACTTCATAATGACAGTGCGGGCCGGTAGAATAACCTGAAATACCTATATAGGCTATTATTTGCCCTTTGCTAATTTTTTGCCCTATGGCGGCTTTTAATTTGCTGTTGTGCGCGTATAAAGTCGAAAATCCGAAGCCATGATCAATTATAATGCATCTTCCATAACCTATTTTCCATCCGGCCTCTGCTACAATCCCGGCCGCGGTTGCCCTGACCGGCGTGCCATACGAAGCATCGATATCAATCCCTGTATGGAGTCCCCTCCAAGGTGACCTGCGATAGCCATAGCTTGACATTATCCGCCCGTAGACCGGCCATGCGGTTGGCATTGATGCCAATCTGGCCTGCAAATAATTTACCCGCTTCTTAAGCTCTTCGAGGCTAAGTCTAACTTCTGTTATTCCATCAAGGGAGCTTTTTAAAGTAAAAGAAATCTTTTTCACTCCTAAAGCTTTTTCTCGATTAAGATTTTCCCCTAAATTAATTTTGGTCTTCTCGATTTTAAGCCCTAATATCTTTCTTAGTGAATTATTCTGATCCAGGATCTCCTGTAATTCATTTTTTATGGCGTCAGTTTCATTGGCAAATTTTTCAATGTTTTTATCTTTTTCCGCGCTGGTCTGCACAACGATCTTATAATGAATCAATTTGCCGGATAAAAAAGCGGAATAAACAAGGGATAAAGAGAAGGCCGAAAAAGATACAAGAAAGATGATGATCAGGCCGCGGACAAGGTATGCGGGTATACGAAGGCTAATGGTGTGCCCCGCGGCATCGTGCGGCACAACCATAAGCGTATAATATTTATTTTTTTCACGTACTTTCATGATTCCTTTTTCCTTCAATTTTAAAATCAGTGTTGTTTCTTTCTTCTCCGGAATTTGATCGGGATCCTGGCAATTTCAAAATCAAAAAGCCAGCGCACGATAGGAGTCTTGCTCAGTAAATAAGCAATTTTATCTATAAATCCCGGAAGAATGAAAAGACTTTCAGACTTTATTCCTCTAATTATCGCCTGGGCAACTGCTTCCGGCGTCATAACGTTTGCTCCGCCAACGATGGCGCTGGTTTCACGCAGCCGTGTTTTGAGCTCTTTTTTTAACTGCGGCGTATTGGTGTCCGGGGGAAAAACCACAGACACCTTGATCCCCAAAGGCTTCAATTCCTGATGCAGTACTTGCGAAAGGCCGTGGATCGCAAATTTCGGAGGACTGTAAGCTCCGTAACCAAAAACTCCCATAAACCCGGCGGCCGAAGAAATATTTACGATGTGGCCTCGACGCCGTGAGAGCATGCCCGGCAAAACCGCGCGTATCGGGTAAAGGGTGCCAAAATAATCGATTTTCATCACTTCCTCAAAGATTTCTAACGGAATCTTCTCAAAGTAATCGCCATAGAATATGCCTGCCGAATTAATGAGCAATTCAGGCGGCCTTCCGCTATTTTGGAGGGCCTTTACCACCAGGTCTATTTCTTCAAAATTTGAAACATCCGCCGAAAAGGTATCTATGATCTGGGTATTTTCTTTCCGAAAGCTTTCTACTTCTTTTTTTGCTTCAGATAGCTTTTTCTGATCCCTTGCAATCAAAGCAATATGAGCTCCCTCTTTAGCCAAAAGTTTCGCCAAGGCCCGACCGATCCCGCTCGATCCCCCGGTAATAACTACATTTTTATAAAGCAACTCCTTCATAATTATCCCTCCTCTAATAATAGTCTGGTCGGGGCGAGAGGATTTGAACCTCCGATCTCACGGTCCCGAACCGTGCGCTCTACCAAGCTAAGCTACGCCCCGAACATTTGGAAAATCGGGGCGGTGGGATTTGAACCCACGATCTCTACCACCCCAAGGTAGCGCCTTAGACCAAGCTGGGCCACGCCCCGATTCTTCGACTCGCTCCGCTCGCTCTGAATCCTACCACCGCCGGGAATACAATCAAAGCATCCTGCCAGTCCCGAGCGAAGTCGAGGGACTGGGCCACGCCCCGAAGACCATCAATTATACCATATGCTTTAAGGCGCTGCCGATCCTGGCCTCGTTGCCCAAAAAAAGTCTTTTTATGTCCTCGCGATGGGCATAAAGCGCGATTAAAAATGCCGCAAAAGCAAAAAATATATACGGCAGTCCATCATTAAGAAATAAAAAGATAAAAGGGAGCGCCGCTAAAACCAGGAGCGAACTTAATATAAGGTAGCGGGTTATAATCAGAAAAAACAAATAAAACAAAAGGACAACCAGCATCGCATAAGGATCAACCGCTATTATCACCCCTGCTGTTGGGGAAATCCCTTTGCCGCCTTTAAAATTAAGATAGAGCGAAAAATCATGGCCGAGAATGACTGCTAAACCCGCAATAACAACAGCAATGTCTGTCCCAATCAATAAGCGAGCCAAAATAACTGCCGCAAAACTTTTGGCAATATCAAAGAGGGTGGCCAGGGCTCCGGCTCGCTTTCCTGCAGAAACGAGAGTATTAGTTGCACCGACATTCCCGCTGCCGGCAAACCGCACATCAATGCCTTTTATCAATTTGGCGAAAATCAAACCGAACGGGATCGAACCAATCAAATAAGAAATTAAACCTAAAAAAAAGTATTGAAATATCAGGTTCACTATGTGATTTTATCTAAAGCAAATGCTTTATGAAGGATCTGTACTGCTTTCTTTCCCTCTTCCGCCTTGATCACGCAGGAAATTTTGATCTCGGAAGTGGAGATCATCTGGATATTTATTTTTTCCTCGGCCAGCGTATCAAACATCTTGGAAGCGGTTCCCGGCTGGCTGACCATCCCAACCCCGACCAGCGAAACCTTGCAAACATCCGCGTCTGAGATAACCCCTTCGGCCTTGAGTTCTTTGGCCACTTTTTCCGTGACATCCACAGCTTTTTTCATATCCGTCCTATCCACAGTAAAGGCCATATCCGCCTGTGTTCCGCCGGAATGAATGGACTGTACGATCATATCCACGTTGACGTTTTCTCCCGCTAGTGCTCCAAAAAGTTTTGCCGCCACTCCCGGCCTATCTGGAACTTTAAGAATCCCAATTTTTGCGATATTTTCGTCTAAAGCTATTCCTCTAACCGCTTCTTTTTTCTCCATTTTTCCTGCCTCCTCGATATAGGTGCCTTCATCCTCTTTTGTGGAAGAGCGAAGGTGAATGGTTATTCCGTAAATGCTGGCGCACTCAACTGATCTCGGGTGCAAAACCTGAGCGCCAAGCGATGCCAGTTCCAGCATTTCTTCATAGGATATCGTCTTAAGTTTTTTGGCTTCAGGAACAATTCGCGGATCGGTTGTATAAACTCCATCGACATCGGTATAAATATCGCAAACCTGAGCTTTTAGGGCGGCGGCAACCGCGACGGCTGAAGTGTCTGATCCCCCGCGTCCGATCGTGATGATGTCCCCTTTGCTGTCGATGCCCTGAAAACCAGTTATAATGACAATCTTGCCTTCTTTTAATTCTTTTTTGATCCGGTCAAGCTTGATCTCTTTAATCCTGGCTTTTTTATAAATATCTTCCGTAACCACCCCGGCCTGTCCACCAGTCAATGAAACAGCCGGACAGCCTAATGATTGCAAAGCCATGGCCAGCAGAGCGGCAGATACCTGTTCGCCAGTTGAAATGAGCATGTCATACTCGCGTGGATCCGGGTTTTCGGTCACTTCATGCATCAGTTCGATCAGTTCATCGGTTGTATGACCCATCGCAGAAACAACAACCACAACTTCATATCCTTCATCCCTAACCTTTTTAACTCTGCGGGCGACATTTTTTATCTTCTCAGGCGTGCCAATAGATGTCCCGCCGTATTTGTGGACGATTACTTCCATAACACAGGAATTATACCATTAATAATATGCCCTCTCAATATTGTTTGCCAGGTAGCGCCCGCCCTTTGATTATTTTGATATTTATATTATAATTACTCCCTATGGCACAGGATCATTCGTTTGATATAGTTTCAAAAATAAATTTGCAGGAGCTGGAAAATGCGGTCAATATGGCATTAAAGGAGATCAGCCAGCGGTTTGATTTTAAAGGATCAAAAACAGAGATCAAGCAGGAACAGGATAAGATCGTTTTGGTTTCAGACGATGAATTCAAACTTAAGAATGTTATTGATATTCTCCAGGGGAAATTAGTCAAACGCGGGATATCACTAAAATTTTTAGAATATGGCAAGGTGGAGCAAGCCCTTGGGGGAACAGTCAGGCAGGAAGTAAAGCTAAAACAAGGGATTGCCCAGGATATGGCTAAGGAAATAAATAAAAAAATAAAAGACCTGGGATTAAAAGTCCAGTCGCAGATACAAGGCGACCAGATCCGGGTATTTGGCAAAAAACTTGATGACCTGCAGGCGGCTATTCAAGCTCTTCGGCAGGCGAATTTCACAATTGAGCTGCAGTTTGTGAATTACCGGTAAATATAAGACTCTTTCTCCTTATGAAGTGAGACTGTCCCGGACGCTTCGAGGGAAATATTTAGCAAGCTTTTTTATTTTTTTATCATCTAATTGGTCCAGATTAAACTCATCCAGAGAAGGAACATATTTTTTGTTTTTAAGATTGATGTATAAATAATCCAGCAGAGCTTTCTCGGCAGTCGCGCGGAGGATCCCCTGGTCATTTTCGAAATTATTGAATAAGCGGGGATGGAGATGATGGAAAATAATTTCTCCCAGAGGCGTCTTTAGATTTTTCATCTTCCGGGTGGTCGCGCAGGTGAGCACTTGCGGCGCCTGCGAGATGATGCCGCGATCTTCCAGCGCGCTCTCAAAGGAGATGTAGCAGGGCTTGCCGTAAAACATAGCCACCTCTTCAAGTGAAGGCAGGGAATTTTTATTGGCGTAGGTTTTTTTGTAGAGCTTTACCAAATACCCGCGCCGGCTCAAGCGCTGAATGGCTTTCAAGGTTGCCGCGCGGCTCAATCCGCTGGCGCTCTGCAGTGTCCGGGGTGAAAGGATTTTTTGCTTTTCCTTCCCCAGTTTTTGCAGAAGCATTATCCAGGAAGGGAGCGTAAAATATCTTTTCATAGCGCTCCCAGACCTTCCTCAATTAATGTTCGAGCTTCTTTCAGCATGCCGGCATAGCCATCGGTTTCAAACTGCTGCCGGTACTTATGAGGCAGAAATCTTTCCATTTCGTTTTTGATGTTTTCCGCTGAAACGAGTTTCAGTCCGCGGGCCAGGTTAAGGGAAGGGGTGGCATAATCATTGAGCTTTTTTTTAAGTAATTCAGCGTCAAGTTTGATTCCCTGTTGTTTTAATAACCAGAGGTCAAAATAGTCACGTCCTTTACAAAAAGGACGGCCGGCAATGGCGCCCAATTTGTCAGCCAGAATTTCTTCCAGTTTTTCCGCTCGAACCAAGGTAAGCGGCAGTCCCGGAAGTTCTTTTTGCGGGCGCAGGGGCGCGACATTTAAGGTGTAAGCCGGATACCGGGCGAATTCCACGCTCACAAAGAAAGATTCATGATGATTTTCTTTCTGGTTGTGAATTCTGAAGCGGCAAAAAGTTGGAGATTCCTTTTGTTTTTTTGTAATAAATTTTCCGCCGAAAAGCGGCTCCAGCCTGACCAGCGCTCTGGCCAGATTATTGACGATTTGATTGATTTTATCGTTATCGGCGGAAGTTACAAAATCCAGGTCTTCCGAATAGCGCGGCCCGTTGTAGACCAGCCGCAAGCATGTCCCGCCCTGGAAGGTCAGCAGGGTTGATTCGGGCAGAGCGAACAACTCGCTTAAAATGTAAATTTGCAAGGCCTCTTTTTCCAGGATTTTCAGAGGGAGCCCTTCCTCAAGGGCCCTGGCGATTAGTTCGTCTTTTAACATGGCACATCCTCCAAATAAGACAATATTGTCTTATTTGCCGGACGTATAATAACAGCCGCAATTAAGAAAGTCAAGCGATATTTGCAGATTTAGCCTCATTGACCTTGTTTTATCCATATAGCATTGTTCCCGTAAATAATCAATAATGATTATATGGGGAAATTATTTAATGATCCCTTTTATTTGGAGGGAGGACGTCACGGAGTTGCTTTCTGCCGATCTGCAGGCGTTTCGCAACCAATTATCGCGCTGGAAAAAGCAGGGTCTTATCGTCATGTTAAGAAAAGGCCTTTATGCCTTAAGCCAAAGTGAAAGAACTGCTAAAATATCAAAAGAATTGGTCGCGGACAGCCTTTACAAACCCTCGTATATCAGCCTTGAAACGGCTTTAAGCCATTATAAAATGATCCCCGAAAGGATCGTCCCGGCAACATCAGTTACCCTCCGCAAAACAAAAACCTTCCAGAATGATGAGGGGCTGTTTATTTACCGGCACTTGAAGAAAAGCGCGTTTTTCGGACTCAAATTGACGCGCGATGAAGCCGGGTTCCCCTATTTTATGGCCGAGCCCGAAAAAGCTCTTCTCGATTACCTCTACCTTAACCTTGGCAACATAGAGACAGGCGATGAGAATTATTTTAAAGCGTCGCTGCGCCTTCAGAACCGGTCAATCTTAAATAGAAAAAAGATCATGTCTTACGCCGGCCGGTACGGGACAAAAAAATTGATGAAAATTTTGGAATATCTGAAATGAAAGAAGTGCTTTACGCCCGGATCGAAAAATTGGGATCGGCCGAGGAGAAATACAATATCGCCCGCGAATTTTTGCAGGAGTTGATCCTGCAGATACTGGATAGAAGCGGATATTTTTCCAATCTTGCTTTTGTCGGGGGAACAGCTCTATAGGATATTATACGATCTGCCGAGATTTTCGGAAGATTTGGACTTTTGCCTGGTCGGGGAAAAAGGGTTTAACTTTGGCTCCCTGCTCGAAACAATAAGAAAAGAGCTGACTTTGAATGGTTTTGAGATAGAGCTAACCAGGAGCAGGGATCGAACGGTATTAAGTGAATTCATTAAGTTTAAGGGCCTGTTGTTTGATCTGGGTCTTACCCGTCATAAGGCTGAAAAACTTTTTATCAAGCTGGAAATTGATTCCAATCCCCCGCCAGGGTATAAAACCGAGATCGTACTGGTTAACAAAGACTTTCTTTTTAAAGTGCGGAGCTACGACCTGCCTTCTTTTTTTGCCTCCAAACTGCACGCCTTTCTTTTCCGGAAATATATCAAAGGCAGGGATTATTATGATCTTTTATGGTTTTTAACCAGGAAGACCCCGGTTAATTATGAATTGTTATCGGCGGCAGCAGAACAAACCGAAGGGAAGGAATATCATTTAGACGCGGGGGCGTTAAAGAAGATGCTGACTGATAAAATCGGTCGGGTCGATTTTTCTCATGTTTTGCGCGACGTGGCGGCTTTTTTAAGCAGAAAGGAAGAAAAGGAGTATTTTAAAAAGGAATACTTCATTTCTGCGATTGAGAAAGGGTTATAAAAGTGAACAGCAAATTAAGAACGCTTGCTAACTATCTAAAACTCCTCCTCCCCTACTGGGACAAAAGCCTGCTTTCCCTTCTTTCGGTCGCTTTAAGTGTAGTTTTCGGCATGGCCGCTCCTTTGATAACCAAGATTTTAATCGATTATGTCTATCCTAATAAGGACTTAAACCTTTTAACCCTGCTTGTCCTTTTTGGTATATTAATTTTTATCTTTGACACATATTTTTCCGATGTTTCCAGTTACCTTGATACTTATATTCACCAGACTCTCTCTATTGATCTGAGAAAAAAATTCTTCACAAAGCTGCTGCGCATCCCCCTCGGATTCTTTTACGAAAAACAGGTTGGCGATATTATGGTCCGCATAACCGATGATATCGACACCATCGTCGATCTTGCGGCTGAAGTTATCCCGGTTATTATCAAAACCTTTTTGCGTCTTGTCTCCTTGTTTGTCATCTGCCTGCTTATAGACCGAAACCTTACGCTTCTGGCTCTGCTCGGCATACCCCTTTACTTTATCGAAACCAGATTCTTCGCGAGGTTATATGAAGATATTCAGAATAAGACACAGAAGCAGGAATCCGAAATCTACTCCTTTTATCAGGAAAAGATGAGCAACATCAAAACCATAAAGTCCTTTAATCAGGAGATCCACGAAACCGGCAGATTGATAGATAAATTACTTAAAATGTTCACCCTGGTCAGGGAAAATTTGTTTCTTGGCTTATTTAATTCCTTTTTTGATGCCGCCCTGATAACCTTGTGGACCAGTTTTCTCGGCTGGTACGCCGGGTACCGGGTGATCACCGGCCACATTACGATTGGTGAAATTATGGCAATACTCGTATATTTAGGGCAAATACACCAGCCCTTTATGGATTTTGGGGCCATCTACAAATCAGCCGTTAGAAGTTCTGTTTCCATAAATCGCATCAACGAAATCATGGGCGCCAATCCGGAGGTCTATCAGGACGCCAGGACTTTTGTTTTATATGAGATCGAAGGCAAAGTAAGATTTGATAAAGTTGGGTTCCACTATCCCGATTCAGAGGAATACATTTTAAAAAATATCAGCTTAACTGCTACTCCCGGCGAGATAACCGCCATCCGCGGAGCTTCGGGAGCAGGGGAATCAACCATTATCGATCTCATATTAAGATTTATAATCCCGACTGAAGGCGAAATCTATATTGATAATTACAACCTAAAGGATATCTCGCTTATGACCCTGCGCGCCAACATTTCAATCGTCTCCCAGGATGTGGTGATATTTTCCGGCACGGTAAGGGAAAATCTGCAATACGGCTGTATCAATCCGAGTGAAGAAAAAATGATAGAGGCCGCACAAATGGCGGAAATACACGATTTTATTAACACCATGCAAAACGGTTACGACACTAAAATCGGCGAAGGAGGCATTGGCCTTTCAGGCGGACAGCTGCAGCGGCTTTCAATCGCCCGCGCCCTTTTAAGAAATGTCAAAATTCTGGTTCTCGATGAAGCCACCTCCGCCCTGGATGCGATAAGCGAGTCTAAAATTTATAATAATTTGAAAAAATTAGCCCTTGATAAAACTATGATCCTGATCTCTCATCGTCTTTCAACCTTAAAGAACGCGGATAAAATCTACGTGATTTCAGAAAATCATATTTCCGAATCAGGTTCGTTTGATCATCTTTTGGGGGAAAAGGGCGAGTTTTATGAATTTTATAAAGCGTCAACCGGGAAAAAAGAAGTGGAACTGGCGGAAGAAATCGAGATAAAACATAAAGTCACAAAAAGGGAAAAAGAAAAAGAGAAGGCCAAAAAGGCGTTAAAACTTTCGCCTTTAGAAAAAAGGGTGCTGGAAATGTATTACGAAGAAGGGCTGGCCTATGCTAAAATTGCAAAAGAGCTTGGCCTTAATCCGTATGACGTGAATCTTATCAGGAAAGCGGCCAATGAAAAATTAAAGCGCCTGAAAGAACTGGAGATTGAGGATTGAGAGATAAAATTAAAAACTATTTCCTGTCGCTTCTTTCGGAAGATATGGCCAAACAGGCGCGCAGGGTTGAACTTTTGACCATAATTGTCTTCTTTTTTCTCTTATTTACAGTCTGGTCCTTGTGGAATTATAAAATTGAGCTTACCGCGCCATCCGACGGCGGCAGGGTTGTAATTGCAAAAATGAATATTTTCGAATTGCTTTTATCAAAGAAGTAGGAGGGATTATAACTTGGCAAGCATTGTAAAAGCTCTGGTTGTTGATGATGAACTCGCGGTTCTTGAATCATTTAAAATGATTCTGGAAATCAAGGACTACAAAGTGACAACCGTGCAAAATATGCTGGAAGCCGTGGCCGCGGCACAGAAGGAGCATTTTGATATCGCATTTATTGATTTAAGATTCGAAGGCCGGGACATTGGATTGGATATTTTAAGAAGACTAAAAGAAATTGATCCTAAAATTCCGTGTGTAATTGTAACTGCCTATGCGAGCGAAAAGACCAAAAATGATGCTTTCCATCTCGGGGCAATGGATTACATAAGCAAACCTTTTATGATGGAAGTTATCTATGAAATGGTAAATAGGGCTGTAGCAACAAAATAAATTGTTCTCATTATAATGTATTTAAATTTTGTTATGCTATAATAAAACCAGGGGAAACTTAAACATGCCAAAAGAAAAATGTAAACCTGAAAAAAATGTTCTTGAAGTTGTGGTAGTCGAATCGAGCAAAAAAAGCACCAGGCCTTTAAAATTAATCAAGCTCAGCTCCCGGCCGGGAATAAAGGCGAATATCCCAAAAGCTTAAATCTGCAATTTATCGATCATTATTAAGATAATCTATTGTGCAAAACATCCTTGACCTTAATTTAGAAGAACTGCAGCAGGAATTAAAACCTTCTTTTCGGGCAAAACAGGTTTATCTCTGGCTGCATCAAAAATTGATCTTTAATTTCGAAGAAATGACCGATCTGCCGGGCTCACTGCGCTCCCTGCTCGGGCAAAAATATCACATCCGGACTCCCGTTATAAAAAAAATTCTAAAATCAAAAGACGGCACAAAAAAATATCTTTTTGAGCTTTCAGATGGAAACCTTATAGAAAGCGTCCTTCTCCCCTCCAAGGACGGCAGAGTGACCATTTGCGTCTCGACTCAAGCGGGTTGCCCCCTCAATTGCTCATTTTGCGCCACCGGCCGTAGCGGATTTAAGAGAAACCTTAAAATTTCAGAAATTTTATGCCAGATATACTTGATCGCGAAAGATCGTCCCGGGATAACTAATATCGTTTTCATGGGCATGGGGGAACCCTTTTTAAATTATAACAATGTTGTCAGGTCAATTCGGATTTTGATCTCAAAAGAAGGCCTCAATTTCGGTCAGAGAAAAATTTCCGTTTCCACAAGCGGGATCCCCGAGAAAATCCGCAAGTTTGCTGATGAGGACTGGCAGGTGCGCCTGGCGGTATCGCTTAATTCAACTGATGAGCGGGTCCGCTCGCGCCTCATGCCGGTCAATAGAAGAATTCCTATCACAAGGATCAAGGACGCGATAAAATATTACATAAATAAGACCGGCCGGCGCGTGACGCTTGAATATGTCTTGCTGAAAGATATAAACGATACGGATGTTGCCCTTGAAAATTTGATCGCTTTTAGCCGCGGCCTGGTCACTAACGTGAACCTAATCCCATACAATTCAACCGAAGGTAATTTCCATCCATCGGACAAAAAAACCACTGACTATTTTATTCAAACCCTCGTAAATAACAAGATAAATGTCAACTTGCGAAGAAGGCGCGGCGATGACATTCTGGCCGCCTGCGGGCAATTGGCTGGGAAAGTAAAATAATAGATGAAATATTATGTTGTCAGCCTTGGCTGTCCGAAAAATCTGACCGATACCGAAGTCCTTATGGGAAAAATTGTCTCCTCAGGCCATCAGATAACCACGAAAGAAAAAGATGCTGACGCTTATATCGTTAATACCTGCGCATTTCTAAAGTCAGCTAGAAAGGAATCAATTGACACAATCCGCAGACTTCAAAAAAAAGGAAAACCAATGTGTGTGGCGGGTTGCTTGCCGAAATGGATAACCCGATTTAAAATATTCCCTTCTCCCTCTGGGAGAGGGGCTAGGGGTGTGGGCATTTTCGACACTCTCGATTCCATTGGCCTTTTCAACAGTAACACGCCCAGAATCAAAGCCACTAATCCCTGGACTGCCTATGTCAAAATCGCCGAAGGCTGCGACAATCAGTGTTCATATTGCCTGATCCCCAAAATCCGCGGCAGGTTCCGAGCAAGAAAAGTTATAGACATTCTGGCGGAGGTCCGCCAGCTGGCAAAAAGAGGGGTCAGGGAAATAATCTTTGTAGCGCAGGATACGACTGCCCATCCAGATTTTGCTTCTCTTTTGAGAAAAACCGCTAGAATAAAGGGAGTCCATTGGATCCGCGTCATGTATGCCTATCCTAAGCATTTGTCTGATAGAATAATAAATGTGATAAAAACCGAGCCGAAAATAGTTAAATACATTGACTTGCCAGTTCAGCACATCTGTGATAATATATTAAAGTTGATGAACCGCCCCAAACCATTGGGGAAGGGCATATTAAATCTTATTCATAAATTGAGGAGGGAGATACCAAGCCTAGCAATCAGAACGAGCTTGATCGTCGGTTTTCCTGGTGAAAAAAAAGAAGATTTTAAGAAACTTGTTGATTTTGTGAAACAAGTGAGATTTGAGAGATTAGGGGTTTTTGAGTACAGCAAAGAGGATGGGACGCCTGCGTCAAATTTGAGGGGGCAGGTTCCCGACAAGGTTAAAAGGTTGCGTTTTAATAAATTGATGTCAACGCAGAACCGGATTTCAAGGGAGTTGCACCGCAAAATGATCGGTAAAATAATTGAAATTTTATATGAGGGTATGGGGCGCGGACGCGCCGCTTTTGACGCTCCTGAAATTGACGGTTCTGTGACAATTCTCCGTCATGGGCGGGGAAAATTATCTCCCGGTGAGTTTGCAAAAGTAAAGATAACAAACTCAAGCGCATATGGTCTCACCGGACGTTTACTTACTACCTAACCTAATAACTCTTGGAAGAATAATAGCAATCCCCCTCTTGGTTTACCTTTTGCTGTCGGCACAGCCGGTTTTGGCAGCAGTTGTCTTTTTGATGCTGACCTTGACCGACGCGGTAGATGGTTTATTGGCCAGGCGGCTTAACCAAACCTCTGATCTTGGAAAATTTTTGGATCCCATTGCGGATAAGATCCTTGTGATTTCAGCTTTGATCTGTTTGATCGAGCTCAGACTGGTCCCGGCTCTGCCGGTAATAATCATTATCGCGCGCGACTTTATGATCTCGGCAGTAAGGCTCTCCGCCGCCAAAGAGGGGCGGATAATCGCTGCCAGTCCCTGGGGAAAAGTAAAAACAATTTCTCAGATCATCGCGGTATTGATGCTAATCCTTAATCTGCCGTATGCCATGGCAGTTCTTTGGTTTGCGGTCTTATTAACATTGATTTCCGGAGTTGATTACATTGTCAGAAAGTAATATGCCAAGCGAAGTTAAACTGGAAGATTTTTTTGCCAGTATATTGCAAAGCATTGGCAAAATAACTGATTCTCAGATTGCCGAGCTTTTATCGAGGATCCATAAAACAATTTCTGTGGCGGAATCGATAACCGGAGGCCTGCTTTCCGGCCGGCTTACCAGCATATCCGGCAGTTCCAGTTATTTTATCGGCGGGATAATAAGTTATAACAATCGCATAAAGGTGGCGGAACTTTTAATCCCGGGGTCGCTGATTGCTAAAGACGGTTCGGTGAGCAGTAGTGTTGCCTGTGCGATGGCCGAGGGAATACGGAAAAGATTTAAAACTGATCTGGGATTAGCGACCACCGGCTGCGCGGGTCCCCTGCCCTTGCCTCCCGCTCCGATCGGCCTGGTCTATATCGCCCTGGCTTCCAATCAAGGATGCGAGTTTAAAGAACTGCATCTTCAGGGAACGAGACAGGAGATAAGGGAAAAAACGGTTCAGGCCGCATTAGGGCTTTTATGGCTTAATCTGGGCGGAGAAGCCTGATGCGAACATTTATTTCCGTTGAGCTTCCGGAAGAATTAAAGAAAAATATTGCTGAGGTTACGGCTCAATTGAGGGAAATTGAGTCGGGGATAAAGTGGGTGGATGTCCATAATTTGCATGTTACCTTAAAATTTCTAGGCTGGGTGGAAGATAAAAATTTGGAAAATTTGGTTGCCCTGAGTGAAAAAGCGATCAAAGGCAATAAAAGTTTTAAGGTAAAGTTTGTGGGGTTAGGCAGTTTTCCCGAGGGGAAAAGCCCGCGTGTTTTTTGGATTGGTATTTCCGAGGGCGGAGAAAACTTAAAACAAATTGCGGATAAATTGCAAGAGTTTCGTTCTGAGGAGCGCGAGTTTTCCGCCCACCTGACCATCGGTCGGGTAAAAGACAAAAAAGGAGTTGATAAAGTAAAAGAAAAAATGCAGGGTATAGAAAAAACATCTTTTGGAGAAATATTGGTTGATCAGGTGAATATTATGAAAAGTACTCTTACTCCAAAAGGGCCGATTTACGAAGTTTATAAGAGTATCAGATTGGATTCAATATAATATAAGGGGGTAATTTACATGAAAGAAGAAAAAGAAAAAGCGTTGTTGATCGCCATCTCGCAGATCGAAAAGAATTACGGCAAGGGTTCAATCATGAAGATGGGGGAAGCGAGCAAGCTGCATGTTGAAACCATTCCGACCGGAAGTATAGGGCTTGATGCGGCGCTGGGAGTGGGCGGATTTCCGCGGGGAAGGATTATAGAAATCTATGGCCCGGAAATGGGGGGAAAAACAACTGTTTCTCTGCAGGCCATAGCTGAAACCCAGAAGCGAGGAGGGGTGGCGGCATTTATTGACGCTGAACATGCCATGGATCCCGCTTATGCTAAAAAACTTGGGGTGGACATAAACAATTTGCTAATCTCCCAGCCGGATTACGGCGAGCAGGCGCTGGAGATCTGTGAAACATTGGTCCGTTCAGGTGCAATCGACATGATCGTTATCGACTCTGTTGCCGCGCTTGTTCCAAAAGCCGAAATTGAAGGAGAGATGGGGGATATGCAGATGGGTCTGCAGGCCCGGCTTATGTCCCAGGCACTAAGAAAGCTGACTGCTGTTGTCTCAAAGTCAAAAACCGTGCTTGTTTTCATCAATCAGTTGAGGGAAAAGATTGGCGTGATGTTTGGAAATCCGGAGACAACCCCCGGCGGCCGCGCGCTCAAATTTTATTCTTCAGTAAGACTCGATGTGCGCGCCATTGAAAAAATCAAAGAAGGGGAAAAGATAATCGGAACGAGAGTGAAGGTCAAAGTTGTAAAAAACAAAGTCGCTCCGCCCTTCCGTGATACCACTTTTGTTCTAATCCATGGTGAAGGCATTTCCCATGAGGCGGAATTTTTGGATCTCGGATTAAAATATAATCTGGTCGAAAAAAGCGGATCCTGGTATGCCTTCGAGGGAGAGCGATTGGCGCAAGGCTATGAAGCCAGCATGCAATACCTAAAAGAACATTCAGCGCTCGCAGGAAAAATCGAGAGCCGCATAAGAAAAGCTCTCGAGGCAGAGAAGGAGCCTTCTAAAAAAGCTGAAACCAAAAAAATGGCACAAACACAGGCCCATGCCTAATTAATAAAAGGATGTGATTAATATGTCTTTGGAGATTTTAATTTATTTTACGATCGCCGCGGCGATCGTTTTTGGATTTTCCGTTGCCTATCTTATTATCAAAAGAAACGTGGCGGAGCAAAAAGTAAAAGTCGCGGAGGAAACCGCAAAGAGAATACTTGAAGACGCCAGGCGCGAGGCGGAAACCAAGCGCAAAGAGGCCGTTCTTGAAGCAAAGGAAGAATCAGTAAAGTTAAGAAAGGAATTTGAACAGGAAACCCGTGAACGCAAATCAGAACTTTCCGTCCTTGAAAAGCGTCTCCTGCAAAGGGAGGACCACCTGGAAAAAAAGGAGCGCGCCCTGGAATCACAAGAAAAAAAGGCAAAGGAGGAAGCGGAAAAAAACGAGAAAACCCGTGAAGATCTTGCAAAAATCCGTGAAAACCTGGCCAAAGCCCAGGAAAATCAAATTAAAGAACTGGAAAAAATATCCGGCCTTCCGAAAGAGGAAGCAAAAAAGCTTCTGCTTGACAGTTTAAAAGGCGAAATCGAAAGGGATGCCGCCTTAATTATCAAACAAAAAGAGGAAGAGATCAAAAAAGAGTCGGATAAAAAAGCGCGCGAGATTTTGGCCACTGCCATTCAGCGCTGCGCGGTAGACCATGTGGTTGAAACAACCACCACCATTGTTGAGCTGCCCTCCGATGAGATGAAAGGCCGAATCATCGGGCGCGAGGGAAGAAACATCAGAGCATTTGAAACAAAGACAGGCGTTGACCTTATAGTTGATGACACGCCGGAAGCGGTTATTTTATCAAGCTTTGATCCTCTCCGCAGAGAGACCGCAAGGCTTACCCTAACCAAGCTCATCGCCGACGGCCGCATCCATCCCGCGCGGGTGGAAGAAACATTTGAGAGAAGCAAGCAGGAATTAAAAGCCACCATGTGGGAATATGGCGAGTCGGCAGCCCTGGAATGCGATGTCCACGGCCTGCCGGCTGTTTTAATTCAGCTTTTGGGCCGTCTGCATTACCGCACAAGCTACGGGCAGAATGTGCTTCAGCACAGTAAGGAAGTAGCTCATTTGGCGGGCATGCTGGCCGCAGAGCTTGGCGTCAATGTAAAACTGGCAAAACGAGCCGGCCTTCTGCATGATCTGGGAAAGGCTATCGATCAAGAGGTTGAAGGCACCCATACAAAACTTGGAGCGCTCTTTGCGGCAAAGGCGGGAGAATCCCCTGAAGTGGTCCACGCGATCGAAGCCCACCATGAGGATATCCCGGCTCAGACGATTGAGGCCATATTGGTCCTGGTTGCTGACGCGATTTCCGCAGCCCGCCCCGGCGCCAGACGCGACACGCTTGAAGCTTACGTTAAGAGGCTGGAAAAACTCGAAACTGTCGCCAAGTCATTTGAAGGCGTTGAAAAAGTGTTCGCCATTCAGGCCGGCCGCGAAGTCAGGGTCATCGTTCAGCCTGAAAAAATCGATGACACTATGTCTGCAAAACTGGCGCATGACATTGCAAAAAAGATCGAATCAGAGCTTGAGTATCCGGGCGAAATTAGAGTAACTGTGATTCGCGAAACCAGGGCATTCGATGTTGCAAAATAATTTAAACATTTTATTCATCGGCGATATTGTGGGCGCGCTGGGACGGCGCACGGTCAGGGAACTTTTGGCTGATTTAAAAAAACAATTCAAGGTTGATTTAACCATTGCCAACGGAGAAAATTCCGCTCACGGCTACAGCATTACGGAAAAGATCTATCATGAATTAACTGAAATGGGGATTGACGCCATCACTATGGGCAATCACATGTGGGAGAAAAAAGAAATCATTCCCAAAATTTCAATCTTTGAACGCATGGTGCGCCCCGCCAACTATCCCCCGGGCGCGCCCGGCAGGGATCATCTGATCATAGATGTCGCTGGAGTAAAAGTTGGTATCATAAATCTTTTGGGGCGGGTCTTCATGCAGTGTATGGATTGCCCCTTTCAGGCCGCGGAAAAGCTGGTTTCTAAATTAAAAGACCAGACAAAAATCATTATTGTCGACATGCATGCTGAAGCAACATCAGAAAAAAACGCCATGGGCTTTTTTCTTGACGGAAAAGTCACGGCGGTCGTCGGCACTCATACTCATGTCATAACCGCAGACGAAAGGATATTGCCAAACGGCACCGGTTTTATATCCGATATCGGAATGGTGGGAGCGAGGGATTCAATAATCGGCATGAACAAAGAACAGATCATAAAAAGATTTTTGACCCAGATGCCGGAAAAGTTTGAGCCGACCGAGACCGGAAAATGTCTGTTTAATGCCGTACTGATAAAAATCGATGCTGAAAGCGGAAAAGCGCTGGAGATCACAAAGATTATCAAGATTCACGAACCTTTAATAGTATAGCTTTAGGCCGCCAGTGCTAGTAAATATCCCTCCAGCGTTTTGATTCGGGCGGAATATTCTTCTAGTTTTTGCTGTTCTTTTTGGGCTGAGCCTTCCGTCGCGTTCTTTTTAAAATTTTCATCGTTTAATCGGGCGGTTACTTTTCCCGCTTCCGCTTTAAGTTTGTCATATTCTTTCCTCAGTCGTTCCGATTCCTTTTTAAAATCAATCAATCCTTCAAGCGGCAGGCCAAACCTGAAGCCTCCGGCCTCTGAGGCCGCCGTATGAGGAGGAAATTTTTCTGACTGTTCAAAAGCGGATACTTTTGCAAGAGTTTTTATATAATTTTCTTTCTTCCCTCCGATTGATTTTTCCACAAATATTTTGATCTGCTGACCGGGGGCGATGTTCATGGTTGACCGGAGATTGCGTATTGATCTTATAAGTTCGATCAATCCCTCCATTTCCTTTTCTGGCTTATCATCAAGCAGTTTTTCTTCTGCTTGCGGCCACGGTTTTACCATTATTGAATCTTTTGGAGACAGCGTTTTAGCGCCTTTCAAAATCTGATAAATTTCTTCTGTCTCAAAGGGCATGAATGGATGCAGCAGCTTTAATATTCCTTCTAAAACATGCGTCAGGACTGCCGCGACATCTTTTTTTGCTTCTTCATCGCCGCCATAAAGCCTGATTTTTGCGATCTCAATGTACCAGTCGCAAAATTCCGACCAGATGAATTCATAGAGAAGTTTCGCCGCCTCCCCCATCTGAAAATTATCTAAATATTCAGTAATTTGCAGAACTACCCGGTTATATCGAGAAAGAATCCACTTGTCCGCCAATTCACCACTATTTATTGTGGAGGCAACACCCTCCCCACAGGTCATCATTGCAAAACGGCTAACGTTCCATATCTTATTCGCGAAATTCCTCGCTTCGGTTATTTTCTCCTCTGCCAGCTTGATATCCTGCCCTCCCCCGGTCACAAGAGAGATCAAGGCAAAGCGGAGGGCGTCCGCTCCCGCATGATTTATGACCTCCAGCGGATCAATTACATTGCCTAAAGATTTGCTCATCTTTTTGCCGGTAATATCGCGGATTAAGCCGTGAATAAAGACGGTATGGAATGGGGGCTTCCCCATAAAATGCACGCCGGTCATGATCATGCGCGAAACCCAAAAGGTTATGATATCGTAACCGGTTACTAAAACTGAAGTCGGGTAATAAGTTTTAATATCTTTCGTTTGCTCAGGCCAGCCAAGCGTCGAGAACGGCCACAGTGCGGACGAAAACCATGTATCAAACACATCAGGGTCCTGGTTTAGTTTTGAGCTTGAACATTTAGGGCATTTTGTTGGTTCTTCCTCGGAGACAATTACTTCTCCGCAATCACAATACCAGACAGGTATGCGATGCCCCCACCACAACTGCCTCGATATACACCAGTCTTTTAAATTAGTCATCCATTGAAGATAAACCTTGGTCCATCTATCGGGAATAAATTTGATGTGCCCTTCTTCAACAACTTTAATAGCGGCTTCAGCCAGCGGCTTAATTTTAATGAACCATTGGTCTGAAAGGTATGGCTCAACTACAGTTTTACAGCGATAGCAGTGGCCGACTGATGTTTCATAATCTTCAATCTTAACCAAATATCCTTTCGCCTGAAGTGTTTCCACTATTTTTTCTCGAGCTTTAAATCTATCCAATCCTTCAATCCCCTCCACCTCTGCCTTCACCTTTGCCTTTTCCTCTTCATCAAACTCGTCAAATATTATTTTCCCATCCGGAGTTAAAATATTTATTTTCGGAAGATTGTGCCTTTCGCCCATCTCATAGTCATTTAGATCATGCGCAGGTGTGACCTTGACCGCTCCCGTGCCAAAGGCAGGATCAACAAAATCGTCTTTAATAATTGGAATTTTTCTTCCAATCAGAGGCAAAATAACGCTTTTGCCAAACATATGCTTATAGCGTTCATCTTTTGGATTTACCGCAACTGCAGTATCGCCAAGCATTGTTTCCGGTCTCGTTGTCGCGACAATGATATCGCCGTAACGGATATGCCAGAGTTTTCCTTTGACCGTCTGGTATTCAACTTCGATATCTGAAAGAGCTGTTTTACATCGCGGGCACCAGTTGATGATCCTCTTGCCGCGATAGATTAAGCCCTCATTATATAATGTGACAAATTCGTGGCGGACCGCGCGGGATAATCCCTCGTCCATGGTAAACCGTTCACGATGCCAATCGCAGGAGCTTCCCAAACGCCGCAGCTGCATTGTGATCCGGCCGCCGTATTCCTTTTTCCATTCCCAGACTTTTTTTAAAAATTCTTCCCTGCCCAGGTCTTCTTTTCGTTTTCCTTCTTTTTTTAATTCTTTTTCAACCACATTTTGGGTGGCGATGCCGGCATGGTCTGTTCCCGGCACCCATAATGTTTTAAATCCTTTCATTCTCTTGTAGCGGATCAAGACATCTTGTAATGAATTATCCAAAGCGTGCCCCATGTGCAATGAGCCGGTAACATTGGGTGGAGGAATAACGATTACGAACGGCTCCGCAGAGGAATTGTCATCCGGGGCAAAAAGATTGTTTTCTTCCCAGAATTTATACCATTTCTGCTCGACTTCTACTGGATTATAAGCCTTTGCCAGCTCTTCGCTCATAAATGATTATCTAATATCTTATCTTCGGAAAAATTATGCATTTTCAAATAGTCTTTCATGTCCGGGAAAACGGCACCGCGCGGGATCATCCCGACTAATTCGGATTCCATAATTTCCACTCCGTATTCTTTAGCCCAGACCTTAACTTCATCGAAAACATGGCGCAAGGAGGTTTCTTTATGGTCAATGATGTTTACTGAAACTTGTGTAATTCCGCGGCTTTTAAGCTCCAGTCCCAGCGCCCGCACCCCCGGCAGACCTCCATCTTTTTCGCGGATATTCTTGGCTATCGATCTGGCAATATCGCGGTCATTAGTTTTCAAGTTTACATTAAAAGCAATTAAAAAATTACGGGCTCCAACCGCCACTGCTCCCGCATCTTTATGTAATCCTTCTCCCAAATCCGGACGGCGATGCTTTTCGTTTATTTCATTTTTTAATATAGAAAACCCGCCCTTTCTTACATAGGGTAAATCTTTTCGCTCGGCTATTTTAGCCGCTTCACCGTAAAAATAAACTGGAAGCTTTAATTTTTCCCAAAGCTCTTCCCCTAATTTATGGGCGAGCTTAATCGCCTCCTCCATTTTAGAACCTTTAAGGGGAATAAAGGGGATGACATCCATCACACCAATAAAAGGATGGGCGCCAATGTGCTCTTTTACATCCAACAACTGCATGGCCCGCACCGTAAGATCAAAAGCGGCCTGCTTTATTCCTTCGGCCTCCCCGATCATAGTGACCACACTGCGGTTGTGATCGGGATCGGAATGGACGTCCAGCACTTTCGCGGTCTTAATCGACGACACGATCTGGTCTATCAGACTGCTATCTTCGCCTTCAGAAAAATTCGGCACGCATTCGAACATATTGAAATTATACCATATAGGCTTGACATATTCTCCTGCTCAGGCGTAGAATGGCTCAAGGTTAATCCCCGATATGAAGGAATACGATTGCGAAAAAATTCGTAATGTCGGGGTCCTCGGCCATGTAGGGGCGGGCAAGACCAGCCTGGTGGAGGCCCTCCTTTTTTCTGCCGGTGTCATAACTCGTCTGGGATCTATTGCCGACGGAAATACAGTGACCGATTTCGACCCCGAGGAGATTAAGCGAAAGCATAGCATCCACGCTACTCTCGCCCCGCTTGAACATAAAGAACATAAGATAAATTTAATTGATGCCCCGGGTTATATAGATTTTATTGGTGAAGCCATTTCGACCACCCGTGTTGTAGAAGGCATCGTTTTTCTATTTGACGGAATAAACGGATTAGGCGTGGGATCCGACATCTTATGGAAATACGCCGATAAGTTTAACCTGGCGCGCATCGCTTTTATCAACCGGCTCGACAAAGAACATTCCGACTTTTTTGAAGCGGTTGAAATAATCCGCAATAAATTCGGAAAACACCTGACTCCGGTTATTGTTCCCATAGGCAAAGAAGCTTTCTTCAGGGGAGTGGTCAGCCTGATATCAAATAAAGCTTATCTGTTTGAAGGCAAAAGCGTAAAAGAAGCCGACATCCCGGCTGAAATGGCCGATATTATTCCAAAATACAAAGAAATGCTGCTTGAGGCCTTGGCGGAAGTGGATGACACGCTTTTAGAAGAATATCTTGAAAATAAAGAAATCTCAAGCGAAGAGATCTCATCCGCGCTTAAAAAAGGAGTTTCCGATGGAAAAGTGGTTCCTATCATGGGCGGATCATCAATTAAAAACTTTGGACCTCAGCTTCTTTTTGACGCGATTTTAGATTGGCTGCCCCACCCTTGTCATAAAGAACAGGAAGGCATTGACCCTGCCAATAATAATTCAATTAAAAGAAAGCCCGTAAACTCAGAGCCGTTTTCAGCTTATATATATAAAACTGTTATTGAGCCGCACGTTGGAGAGCTAAGCTATATTCGCATTTATTCCGGGACTTTAGTAAGCGGCCAAAGTGTTTATAATCCCAACCGGGAAAGTTCAGAGCGAATCGGACAAATTGTAATCACTTGCGGAAAAAACCGTAGCGAAGTCGGCCAGCTCTCTGCCGGAGATATTGCCGCCCTGCCTAAATTAAAAAACACCCGTACTGGGGACACCTTGTGCGATTTAAACCATAGAATCGTTTACAAAGAAGCCGAAATGCCCTATCCCGCAGTATCTTTGGCGGTAAGGCCCAAATCCAAAGCGGATCAAGAAAAAATGGGGCTGGGTCTATCTACACTCATGAAAGAGGATCAAACTTTTAAAATGCAGTATGATCCCGAAACCAAAGAGACGATTATTTCCGGCATGGGCGATGTCCATCTTGAAACTTTCTTAAGAAAACTCAAAGAAAGAACAGGCATTGATGTTGAAACCGCACCGCCCCGCATACCGTATAAAGAAACCATTCACAGCAAAGCCAAACAGCAGGGGAAATATAAAAAGCAAACCGGCGGCCACGGGCAGTATGGGGACACCTGGATTGAAATTGAACCTTTGCCAAGAGGAAAGGGATTTGAATTTGTTGATAAGATCGTGGGCGGAGCTATTCCCCGCAACTACATCCCGTCGGTTGAAAAAGGCATCCGCGAAGCCATGGACAAAGGCGTGATCGCCGGGTATCCGGTAGTTGATGTTAAAGTCACGCTTTTTGATGGATCATACCATGAAGTTGATTCATCTGATCTTGCCTTTAAGATCGCGGCTTCGATGGGCTTCAAGGCCGCTTTTCGGGAAGCTAAACCAGTTCTTCTTGAACCTATTGTGGACATTGAAGTTTCTGTCCCGCCCCGGCATGTGGGAGAAGTCGTGAGCGATTTGAACAAGCGGCGCGCCCACATTGAAGCCATAAAGGAAGACGGCGTTTCCGCAAAGGCGCCGCTTGCTGAAATAACCAATTATTCAACCGACCTGCGCTCTTTTACTCACGGCACGGGCAGTTTCTTCACCCGTTTCTCACATTATCAGGATGTATTGCCAAAAGTTCAGATGGACCTTGCCGCAAAATATCAGGCGGAAAGAGAGAAGGGAATCCATGTAGAACAGTAAGACACCTCATCCCCTATCCCCTTCTCCATCAAAGATGGAGAAGGGGAACATGGAGGAAACTCTAGGTTCTCCCTCTCCCTCTGGGAGAGGGAGTTAGAGGGTGAGGGGAAAAGGGGGATTTATTATGAATGCGTCTACTATTTGCGCCCACAAAAAAGATGTCATCTTCACGGTAAATGTTTTAGAAAAAAAAGACCTCGCTAAACTTGAAAAACTCGGCTCGGAGATCGCCCAAAAAGAAGGATTAAAATTTGACGGCTACACTCTTTGCACAGTTATGCCTTATTCCCTGGAAAAAGCAAAACCTACTTTACTTTTTTCCTGAAAATACGGCGTCTAAATCTTCGCCCTCCAGTGTTTCTTTTTCCATGAGGATGACTGCGATTTCTTCGAGCTTGCCCCGGTTGGCCAGCAATGCCTCTTTTGCCTTCGCGTAGCAATTATCAATTATTTCTTTAACTTCTGAATCTATCGCGTCCGCTGTTTTCTCGCTGTAATCTTTCATTTCCGCAATATCCCGCCCCAAAAATATCTGTCTATCCTTGCGGCCAAAAGTGCGCGGACCCAGTTTTGACATTCCGTATTCTGTCACCATCTTCTTGGCCAACTCCGTTGCACGCTCTAAATCATTGTGCGCGCCGGATGTTATCTCAGAAAAGATTATCTCCTCTGCGCTTCTTCCGCCAAGCATAACGGTGACCTGATCTAATATCTCGCTCTTTGATACCAGATATTTATCTTGTAGTGGAAGCGCCAGTGTATAGCCAAGCGCCATTCCCCTTGGAAGAATAGAAATTTTATGAACCGGATCGGCATGGGGCAGAAGTTTGGAAAGCAGAGCGTGCCCCACCTCATGATGGGCGATTATTTTTCTCTCTTTATCAGAGATCACGCGGCTTTTCTTTTCCGGCCCCGCCATCACCCTGTCTGCCGCCTCTTCAACTTCTACCCTGTTAATCTCTTTTTTATCCGCGCGGGCGGCCAGGATCGCCGCTTCGTTTAAAACATTCTCAAGATCAGCGCCGGTAAATCCCGGAGTCCTGCGGGCGACAACTTTTAGGTCAACATCCGCCGCCAGCGGCTTATTTTTCGCGTGAATTTTTAAGATCTCTTCTCGGCCTTTAAGGTCTGGCTTATCTAAAACAACCTGACGATCAAACCTTCCCGGCCTTAGCAGTGCCGGATCTAAAATATCAGGTCGGTTGGTAGCGGCAATAACGATAATATTTGTCTTTGGATCAAAGCCATCCATCTCAACCAGCAACTGATTCAAAGTCTGTTCTCTTTCATCATGTCCACCACCCAACCCCGCCCCGCGATGTCTTCCAACCGCGTCAATTTCATCCATAAAAATTATTGAAGGCGTTTGCTTTTTTGCCTGCTGGAAAACTCCTCTAACCCGCGCCGCGCCCACCCCCACGAACATTTCCACAAAATCGGACCCGGAAATAGAAAAGAAAGGGACATTTGCTTCGCCGGCAATCGCTCTGGCCAACAATGTTTTTCCTGTTCCTGGAGCTCCCATCAGCAATAATCCTTTCGGTATCTTAGCTCCAAGTTTTTGGAATTTCCCCGGGGTCTTTAAAAAATCAACGATCTCTTTCAATTCTTCTTTCGCTTCATCAACCCCCGCCACATCGGCAAAAGTAATGTCAACTTTCCCGGAGATCGGCCGGGCGGGAGATTTGCCAAAAGACATGGCGGCGCTGTTGGCCGACTGCGCCTGGCGCATAAGCAGCCACCACAACAGGCCAAAAAAAGCCAGAGGCAGAACAATTTGAGAAAGCAATGCCCAGGCCCATCCTGATTCCATGGGCGGCTCAACTTTAATATTTATTCCTTTATCTCTTAAACTCGGAACCAAATTCGGATAATTAAGCGCGCGGGTGCGAAAAGTCGTTCCATCCTTGAGTTTTCCTGTGACTATATCTCCCGCAATGGTAACCTCTTTGATTTTTACGCTTTCAACCAAATTCAAAAAATCTGAAAAAGATATTTCTTTAACATTATCAATCTTAAGCATTGGCGCAAACATCAAAATCCCAAGCAGTAAGATTAATCCCCAAAAAATCAATCCTCTCCAGTTAATGTTCACCTTTTTCCTCCTTCTTGATCTGATTCCAGCGCCTGAGTACGCCTTTTATGGTTTTCGCGCGGCCTTTGGCAAAAACATGGGGATGCCGGCGGATCATCTTTTTTGTGATCTTCTCCAGCACATCTTCAATGGTGAAATAATTATTTTCCTTCGCCATCTCGGCATGCATTACAATATGAAGTAGCATGTCCCCCAATTCTTCCGCGAGATGCTTGTAATTTTTCTTGTCTATGGCCTCAATCGCCTCGTGCACCTCTTCGATCATGTAGGGCTTCAAGGTTTCATGCGTTTGAGCTTTATCCCAGGGGCACCTCTTGCGAAGGGTTGAAACGACTGACACCAGCCGGTCAAATTCTTTCATTTTCTTATATATTATACCATATTTTATAGTCAAAAGCCCTCACCATGTTTGTCTAAATACATTAGCTCTATGATAATCTCCCTCTCCCAAAGGGAGAGGGACTGGACAAAATGCGTCAACCAATCACCCCCTCTCCCCTTGGGAGAGGGCGAATAGATTGAGTTTATATATTTAGATATACTTGGGTGAGGGTTGGGATGGTTCCCCATGCAAGTTTTCCCTTCCGCGCTACGATTAATTATGTGAAATGACAAGCGTTCGCGATATTACAAGAATAATCCGAGATTATAGGATTTATGCTCCCCCGCAGATTGCGCAAAAGCCTCCGCTTGATTTCTTAAAAGCCGCCGTTGCTCAATGCGTTATGGGTTTATCGGGATTAAATATCGTTATAGAAGATAAACCAAAAGATCAAGCAAATTCCGGAGGCAAATATGCCTGATACCGCAACCGGTTTAACTGCCTTAAAGGCAGAACAATTACCTCAATATTTAGCCAGTCTAGGACTTAATCCTTATCAGATCACATCCGTTATTTACGGCATCTTTAGAGAAGTCCGCCTTCTGGGATCTCTCACTCCCGAAAGCGATAATGCCATCCATCTTGATAAAGAAAAAATACTAAAAATGGCAAAAGATCCAGCTCTTGAAGCAAGCATTTACAATTTATTTCTTAAAGTACAGCAAAGCAAAAGCTGGGACTGCCTTTTACAAAAAGAAAGCAAAAAGACCCCGCTTGCCGCGCCCAACCTAAGACATAATCCCTCCCTCGGTCCCGTTTTAGAAAAAAAAGAAGCGCCGGCCGAAGACACAATTGAAATATTGAATTTTGTAAAATTCTTGAGCGCATGCGGGATCGATCCTTTAATCGTAAAAAAAGCAGTTGAAGAAAGGATGCTATTGTCCGGCGGAGGCGGATCCCTGCCCGTCCGGCAGGCGGGCGCCTTTGGCGGAAAGGGAGAAAAATAATGAAAACCTATCTTGAAAAGCTTGAAGACGAATTGAAGAAAATTTGGCGCGTTTACGGCGCCAAGGGCCCGATAAAAGGCGCCTTAACCGAAATTGAGGTCGAGCCAAGGATTTTTGTGGGAGATTCCCTAAACCCTGAAATTTCCGATCTTTTAGCATCCGTTTATCTTTCAAAAACAACCATTGAGTATGTCGAGAACGGAAATCTTGAGATCAGGGATGAAGCTATTGTTATAAAAGATAAAAACAAGAAGCCGATCGCGATCATTCGCAGCCAGATCGCTTTACGCGAATTAAAAGATCGATTCGGGTTATAATGCAAGTTTTGGTCGGGTCGAACCGATTAATATAATGTAAGCCATATGAGAGCTAATAACGTAAATTCAAACCCACAAATAAGACCAACGACAGCCAAAGGGGCTAAAAGCAGGCCAGCTGCGTCTTCTGACTTTGCACAAAATGCACAAAACATAGCGAAAAAGCTAACCCGGGCAAAAGTCAGCGATGACTCGCTTCAAATAAGCTCAACGATTAGCCAGCCAGCGACTCAAGCGGCTTCAGCAAAATCTGCGGTAAGAGTTTCAAAAGAAGGAGAAATTAAATTCCATCAACCGATCTATTTCGCGAAAAGCGTTTTACAGGGGTATATCAGCGAACCGGACATTAAGGCCTGCAAAGAGTTGTTTCAGATAGGAGTAAAAACAGCATGAGCGAAACTGCGGTAAAAAACCTAGAAGAAGGATTGCAGCTTTTCTTTAAGGATCACGGCCATTCAAATAAAATATCCGGTAAGTACGCTCAAATCGTCATTGAGCCAAAATTCATTATAAATAGCAAGCTCAATCCCGAGATTGTTGACCTTTTGGTATCGGTCTATCTCTCACAGTTTAATATAAATGATGTTAAAAAAGGCAAGATCGTAATTGACAACGGAGTGCTGATAATAAAAGATGCGTTCGGCACGCCCATAGCTGAAGTCAGAAACCAATCAATTATTGAACAGTTTACCTCAAGAGTCGGGCTTTAATCCCGGCAATATCTGCTCTTTTGAAAGTTTTACTGCCCCCGTCAAAATATTCAACATAAATTGAACCGTCTTTTTCTCTAATAGATTTTACCCCCGCATCCTTGGCGTATAGTTTTAATGCAATAATCTCAAAAAGATCATAAAGCGGTTTGGGAATTTTTCCAAAACGGTCGGCTACTTCATCCTTTAACTCGGCAAGGTTTGCAGGTTTTTCTAAGAGATTCATTCTCCGGTAAACAGCTATTCTCTGCCGCTCATCTTCAATATAATCTTTTGGAATGTAGGCCTCCAGCTTAATATCGATCTCCACTTGTCTGGGCGTTGGTTCTTCAATCCCTTTAAATTCACGAACCGCTTCCTCTAAAAGCTCGCAGTACATATCGAATCCAATAGCCAGCATGTGCCCATGTTGTTCCGCTCCCAATAAATTCCCTGCGCCCCGGATCTCCAGATCTCTCATCGCAAGCTTATAACCTGATCCCAAAGCAGTAAACTCCTGTATGGCCTTTAATCTGTCCAGCGCGGTTTCTGTTAAGCCTTGTTCCTGGTGGTAGAAAAGGTAAGCATAAGCCCTTTCTGCTGAGCGGCCTACCCTGCCTCTTAACTGATAGAGCTGGGACAGGCCAAACCGGTCGGCTTCATCAATTATAATAGTATTTACGCTTTGGATATCAATCCCCGACTCGATTATCGTTGAACAGAGAAGGACGTTGTATTCCCGGTTTAAAAATTTTATCATCGTCTCTTCCAGCACTTTTTCCCTCATTTGCCCGTGGCCGATCCCGATCTTTGCTTCAGGAACTAACTTTCTTAATTTGGAAGCCATCCCCTCAATTGTCTCTACGCGATTGTAGACAAAATAAACCTGCCCTCCCCTATCGATTTCTTTTAATATTGCCTCTCGCACAATCGCTTCATTCCAGCCCAAAACGTATGTGCGGATTGGGGAGCGGTCAAGCGGCGGGGTTGCGATTAAGCTCATGTCCCGCGCGCCGGAAAGCGAAAAGTAAAGCGTGCGGGGGATCGGGGTTGCGCTCATGGTCATAACATCGACTGATTTTTTAAACCGCTTTATTCTTTCCTTGTGCGCCACGCCGAATCTTTGTTCTTCATCAATTATTAAAAGCCCGAGATCCCTGAATTTAATGTCTTTTGAAAGCAGGCGGTGCGTGCCAATGACAATATCAACTCCTCCGGCAGCAAGCGCGGCAATTACCTGTTTCTGTTCCGCCTTGCTTTTAAACCGGCTTAACATTTCAATAATAAAAGGGAAGGTTTTAAATCGTTCCTTAAAATTATTGTAATGCTGTTCTGCTAAAATGGTTGTCGGCACAAGAAGGGCAACTTGTTTTCCTGCTGACGCCGCCTTGGCCGCCGCTCTAAGCGCCACCTCAGTTTTACCGTAACCGACATCTCCGCAAATCAGCCGATCCATCGGCCGATCAGACTCCATATCTCTTTTCACTTCATTAATTGATTTTAACTGATCCGCGGTCTCCTCATAAGGGAAAGTCGTCTCCAGTTCTTTCTGCCATATGTCGTCTTGAGGATAAGCAAAGCCCTTGGCCTGCTTGCGGCCGGCGTAAAGCTCCAAAAGTTCCCGTGTCATGTCTCTTATTGACTTTTTGATCCGGCTTTTTACCCTTGCCCACTCAAGGCTTCCCAGGCGCGAGAGTTTGGGCTTGAACCCTTCGGCGGATGAATATTTTTCAACCAGGCCGAGCATGGTCAGCGGGACGTAAAGCTTATCTCCTCCGGCATATTCGATTAAAAGATGCTCGCCTTCGACTTCCTTGAGCTTCCGCATACCTCTATAAATGCCGATGCCGTAATTCTCATGCACCACATAATCGCCGTCCTTAATATCCGCGAGAAGCGCTTCGTTTATCCCTTCCCGCAGGGCGGTTTTGATCTTTTGCGGCCTCGCGCTTTCGCTAAAAATTTCATAGTCGGTAAGCAGCAGAATATTCCCAATTTGAAAGCCGGAAGAAAGCTCGCCAGGAATAATCTTTTGGCTGATAAATTCTGAAAGCCGGGCTTCATGCTTGCTGACAATATAGATTTCCATCCCTTTTTTTGGAGAAAGGTCTCTGGCAAGCTCCTCAAGCCGGCCAAAATATTGAGGCGCCGCAGAAAAAACCGCTTTTTCTCCCGGCTTGCTGAAACTTGACAGCTCGATGGGCTTATATTTTAAGATCTCTTCATAGTCGGATTCACGCGCCGCCTGTGACAGCGCCGCCGGCTCGTCAATCACTATCACGGCATTTTTTGGAAGATGCTCAAAGATCGGCGCTTTATAATCTTCAACCACTGGAAGAAATTCCGTGCTTTCAAGGTTTGAAATGGATCTCTGGCTTAGAGGGTCAAAACTGCGCAACGATTCCACTTCATCGCCAAAAAGTTCAAACCTTACCGGCAGGTCCAGGTTTGAGGGAAAAACATCAAAGATCCCGCCTCTTACCGAAAACTCTCCCCTTTCGCCTACGATTTCCATTCTTTTATATCCTACTTCAATAAGTTCGGCTATAAGTCTATCCCGGTCAATTGCTCCTTTTAATTTTATTTCAATCCTTTTTAATTTCGACGCGGTTTTTATAATGACTGCCTTAAGCGGTGCCACCACGATCATTTTTTCATTTTTTTGCCATTTAGAAAGGATCGCGAACCTTTCCCCTGTGATCTCATGACCAGGGAGTGCGTCCGGTGCCGGGAATAAACAAACAACTTTTCCGGAGATAAATTTGATCTCTTCTTTTAATCTTAGCGCCTGCTCAAGGGATGAGGTGATAATAAGATCGGGCGCGATCCTGGAAAGAACGAAGCTTTTTGATGATCCGATAAGTCCTGAGGTTTGATCTGCGGGAATTTTATCTAATAACTCAAGCATTAAACTGGTTCATGGCGGCGGCTGTGCCTTTTGAAATAATGACCAGTGCGGCATCGGCTGCTTTAATGATAGCGGTGGTCAAGATGTCTTGTTCTTCTGGTTTTATCTTCCCCAAAACATACCCTGAAACATCTCCGGATAAGCTTTCTCTGCCAATTCCAACTCTTATCCTATTAAACTCAGTGGAGTTAATGTGCGCGATGATCGATTCTATCCCGTGATGCCCGCCCGCCCCGCCCGATGGCCTCACTCGAACCTGCCCCACTTCAAGGTCAACATCGTCATGGATTACGATAAGATGGTCGGGATGGATCTTATACCAATTCAACAAAGCTTGGGCCGCGAGCCCGGAATTATTCATGAAAGTGGTGGGCTGAGCTAAAATTATTTTTTTATCTTCAAATATTGATTCGCCGACAAAAGCATGGACTTTGGTTTTATTCTTAAATTCGGCAAGCCCAAGTTTTTTGGCCAGCTCCTCTACCGCCAAAAAGCCGAGGTTGTGGCGCGTGGCTTCGTATTCTGAGCCGGGATTTCCAAGGCCGATTATCAGATACATTATCTTCCAAACGTGAAGTCAACGCCAAAACGAATGTCTGATGCCGGGCGGCCCTCGTTTTCCTTAAGCCATGAGATTCCCAGCACTTCGACGAACATTTTAAACTTGCGCAGGATATCGGGTGAATCTTTTTGCTCTCTGAATGGTTCCATGCGCAAGCCGACTCCGTAATAGAAATTGTTAAGCCAGGATTTTGAAACTCCGGAGTATGTGAAATAAGAACAGACATACGGTCTTATCCCGCCGGAAAGATGCATCCCCCATTTTGTCTGAAGGTACAATAGATATGTCTTAAACTGGTTGCCGGGAAAATTGTTCGCCTCGGCAAAAAAGTTTGTGTCCCGATAAACAAGATTTCCCCAAACCTCCGCCCAGGGAACATTTGGATCAATCTCTTTCAAATTCCATTCATGCCAGACGTCAATCCCAATCCGGCTGTCCGTTGTATGCACTTTATCCCGGTTCACGGTCGCCTGATCGTTTAGGATTGACAAACTAAGCGCTTCAGCAAAAAATTTAACATCGTTTAACCACTCATTCTGCCAGCTCGTGCTCTGATAGCCCAAAAACGGAAGGATCCTCACCCCGGCGCCAAGAGCAACATTATTATTCCAGTAGTTTTGATCTTGAGATGCAACGCCGTAATAAGCAAGGTATGGATCGATTGCCATTCCCGGAACAGTTTCTCCCCTTATGCCGAACTTGCCTTCAGAACGCAGGACAAAAGAATTAAAATTATTCCGCTCCCCGTTAGTTGAATGATAGCCGGCGTTTGTCCAGAAATCGGCCCAGGGAACAATCTCCCCTTTTGTGGGCACTGAAAACCCGACAAAAAGAAGAAGAACTATAATCAAAAACAAAATTATCTTTTTCACTTTATAACTCCTCGCTTTGCTATCGAAGCTCTATGTTGTCAAGCGCCAAATTAACCGCGCCTGTTTTGCTGGTCGAGGAAACAATAAACTGCATTTGAGTAAGCCCTCCAGACCCTCCCGCCTGCTGAGGGTTCCAGACATTATCTCCGGATTCAGGGTTGTTGTCCACAAATTCCGAAAATGGGATAGAAATGTGCTTGAATCCATTCCAGTCGACTTTGAGCTCATAGACAAACCGGTCATCTTTGATGGGAGCATACCCTTTGTTGGGATCTTGTTCAATCTGCCAGTTGCCGTTGTCGTCTTCATAAAGTTCGATCTTTAATGTCCCGCTGTCTTTGCCGGTGCCGTATACATCCATGTCCAGACTACTATACTTGCTTGCGTCTTTTCCGATATAAAATCCGATTCCGCCTATATACCAGTCGCGGGTAGATCCGGTTAAGGCAAGCGCATAACGGCTGTTTTTGCCGGATACAAGCTGCAGAGAAATATTGCCGAATGTCCACCAATCACTGAATTTGCCAGTTTCAAAATTATCAATGATTCCATCGCCCGTTTTTACTTCGGAGGTCTTTGGGACGGGCTTCCCAAACCCAAAAGTCGGGTGGGATAAAAGAAGAATTATCAATCCAACCACTAGCATCTTCATTTACAATAAATTATAACAATTCCTTAATCTCAAGTCAATCAAGGAAAGCGGCTTCTTCGTTGCCTTGCGCGGGCATGAAAGGTCGAAGTTCGATTGAGCGGTACGGGAGTTCATATCCCAGTGAAAAGTAGTGCGTGGAATTTGAAAAAATGTTCGTATCAAAATAATACGCGTAATCAAAGCTAAAGCCCGCATGCTTTACCCCGACTCCCAGAGAAAAATTTATCCCGTTAAGATATGCTTCCGCGCCGCAGCGCAGGGCCAGATTTTTTTTTAACCAGTATTCCCCTCCAATGTGCACCGCCCCTAATGAATCATAATCGGCCAGGATTTGAAATTCTTCCTTGGTAGCGTAGCTTCCCCCCATTTTTAAATTTATGGGGAGATCTTCTTTGAATCCTGTCCCCCACGAAAGATTGCCCCAATCTGACGGCAGGATGTTTTGCGCTGAAAGCGCCAGGACAAGGTTGTCGTTTGGGAAAAAAATTAGCCCCAGATCTACGTCCGCTCCGCTGGCTGATCCTCCTTCAACACCATCAAAATTTTTTGAAAAGAATTTTAGCGAGACGCCTGAAAAAAGGTTTGGGTTTACTTCTTTGCCATAACTTAGGGCCATAAGCTTGCTTGAAAAATCAAAAGATGAAACCGGATAGGCCCGTCCGGTGGCATCAAGGGATGTAGCTTGGAGACCGGTAACTGCCGAAGTTAAATAAGCTATCCCAAATGTCCCCATATTCCCATCTTTTATTGGGACATCAATTGCCAGCAAGCCGTAGTTTAAATCTTCTGCCGGAGAGGTATACATGCTTATGGCTCCAAACTTATCAATAGTTGCGGCGTTGGCGGGATTGACAAAAATTGAGGGGAGATCACGCGCGGCCGCCTGGGCCCGTCCCATTGCGATCGTCCTGGCGCCCATCCCGATCCTGCTTATATCCAATCCCCCCGCCCAAGCCGCCCCGGACAGAAGGCAAATTAAAACTATTACTTTAAAACAGCTAATTTGCATTTTCCTATTACTTGTCCGCCGGAGACCACCCTTATAAGATAAACATCATTTCCAACCAGCTCTTTAAAATCGGTATAGCCATCCCAGGTGGGCTGGTTATAGTCGGCACGCCCGCCTTCATCCCCGGCCGGGCAGGATATCTTTTTTAAAAGCTGCCCAACCAGGTTATAGATATAAATATTGACATCGGCATCAGCGTTTAATGTGTAGGTAATTCTGGTTGTTTCCCCTATGCCTGGGTTGAAAGGGTTTTTATAACATAAGACGCCATCGGTTATTTTTGCCGCTTCAGCGGCAACTTTAAATTTAATCGTATCCGAATTTATAAAATTCCCTGCAAGATCAAATGCCACGATTCTTACACTATGCGCGCCATCCGTGAAGCTCGCCTTATAGATTAAATTATTATTATAGGATGAAAATTTTACGGATTGAATCTCGTCGACAACCAATACAGTTTTTGTCGTGTCTATCCCGGTTTCATTATCTATGATTTTGGCGGTGATAGTCACATTCGGATTTACATAATCATCATTTGAAATGTTTTTCCCGTTAAATTTAATATAAGAAATAGAAGGCGGGACTGAATCGGGAGGAGCGCCCAATGCCTTGTCCCCAGCCAAAAAAAGCAAAATCAAAAATATCGCGATTTTGGTTTTCAAGAGGCATAATTATACCATAAATTTAGAAAGTATGATATAATAACATTTAGTAAGGAAAGGGAGGGTGAAAAATGATAAAGAAATTAGCATTTGCAATGCTGGCCGTATTCTTTGCCGCGAATTTAGTGCTGGCGGAAACTTCTGTTTCTTCTACGAGTTCTATAATCGGATTCATAGATATCCAGAAGATTTTCAAAGAATATAAAGAAACCGTCAAAGCGCAGAAAGAGCTAAGCAAGGATGAGGAAGCTTTTAAAAAGGAGTTCGAAGAAAGCCAGAAAAAGCTTGAGGAAGCGCAAAAAGCGAATAAATCAAAAGAAGAAATTGAAAAAATGCGCACATCTCTTGAAGAAAAACTATCTCCAAAGCGCGAAGCTCTTCTCAAGCTCAACGAAAAGCTGACGGGTACCATCCAAAAGAACATCGTGGCCGCAGTGGGCAAAGTTGCGCAGAAGCTGGGGCTTGAAGCCGTTATGGACAAGCAGGTTATCATTTACGGCGGGATGGATGTCACGGACATGGTCCTGTCCGAAATCAATAAGTAACAAGTGCTTCTAAAAGATCTTGCATCTTTTGTCGGCGGCGCTCTGGTTGGGGATGGCTTTTTAAAAATTAAGCGTTTCTCCGCCATAGAGAATGCCAAAGAAGGAGATCTGGTCTTTGTTCTCAGTTATAAATATCTGGCGGATGCCTTGAATTCAAAGGCATCCGCCTTGATTGTTTCTGGCGGCGTAAAAATCGGTAAAAAAAATGCCATTTTGGTTGATAATCCCCGCCTCGCCATGGCAAAAATTCTCAAGCATTTTGCCAAAAAACCCGAAATAGAACCTGGCATACACAAATTTGCGTTTGTGCATAAAAGCGCCAAGATCGGGGCCAACGTTTCAATTGGACCTTTTTCCTACATAGGCCAAAATGTAAAGATTGGTGATTCTTCAATCATATATCCCAATGTAACTATTTACAGCGACGTAACCATCGGCAAACGCTGCATAATTCACGCTGGAGCACGCATTGGAATGGATGGATTTGGCTTTGTCAAAACCGCTGAAATTTTTGAAAAAATACCGCAGATTGGGGGAGTGTTGATCGGGGATGATGTCGAAATTTATTCAAACACCTGCATCGCGCGCGGAACTCTTGGAAACACGGTCATTGGCTCAGGGACAAAAATTGATAATCTTTCCCATGTCGCGCATAACTGCCGGATCGGCGAAAACTGCGCGATCGTCAGCCTGGTAGGATTTGCCGGATCTGTCACATTAGAGGACCATGTCTCTGTCGGCGGCCAGGCAGGCTTCGCGGGACACCTGACTGTTGGAGAAAATACTGTTATCATGTCCAGGGCCGGCGTGACCAAAGATGTTCCTTCCAATTCTGTTGTTTCCGGTTTTCCGGCCATCGATCACCAGAAGGAACTTCAGATCCAGGCGGCTGTCAGGCGTTTATCGCGGGGCAAATGAGGGTTGCTTTTTTCTGCGACTCGTATAAGCCTTATCTGTCCGGGGTTACAAACTCCATCGAGCTTTTAGCAAATGAACTAAGAAAGCTAGGCCACCGAATCTATATTTTCGCCCCAAGATATCCCGGACATGTGGATGCCGATCCTGACATAATAAGGTTCCCTTCCCTGCCAACCGGCTACCCAAATTTTAGACTCGCCCTGCCTTATATAAACCGTATACCTGAGATAGACCTGGTTCATACTCATTCTCCTTTCCAGGCAGGCCTTCTGGGCCGTTATGTAGCAAATAAAAGAAAGCTTCCGTTTATTTATACTTTCCATACCCTTTTTACCAGATATGTTCATTATGCGCGCTATATTCCGGAACCGCTTTCAAAAATGACGCTTGTCGGCTATGCCCGGAGATTCTGCCGCGGATGTGATCTGATCGTAACGCCTTCCAAGATGGCAAAAAGAGTGCTTAGGACCTGGAAGATTTATAATAAAACAGTGGTTGTCCCGACCGGCGTTGACCTTGATCAATATAGAAAAATAAAACCGGGCGTAAGAGATGATCTTAGAAAAAAATATAAAATACCTAATGAAGCAAAAGTATTGCTTTATGTCGGCCGCCTCTCAAAGGAAAAAAATATCAATTTTCTCTTGCGCGCATTTAAAAACCTTTCATACCCATCAACTTATCTTGTCCTTGTAGGCGGAGGTCCGCTGGAAGAAGAAATAAGAGGCCTGAAGATAAAAAATGTTGTTTTAACAGGCGAAATTAATTATCCGGAAGTGCTCTCGTATTATTATCTTGGAGATCTTTTTGTTTTTGCTTCCCAAACTGAAACCCAGGGACTTGTACTGGCGGAGGCCAAGGCGGCGGGTTTGCCGGTTATTGCTCTTTTTGCCGGCGGATTGGTGGACACGGTTCGCTCCGGTCTCGATGGTTTCCTCACTCAACGAAGTTTGGGAGCATTTTCAGCTCACATAAGCCGGCTCCTTGCCGACCCTGATCTGCTTACTAAAATGGGCAAATTCGCCAAAGAAGACGCGCATGAAAGATTTTCTTCATCGGCAATGGCAAAAACCACAGAAGATTTATATAACGAAATAATTGCTTCAAAATTCCCGTCGTGATATTATGTAATGCAAGGAGGAAACATTATGAGCAAAAAAGTTTTTCTTGTCCTTCTTTTTTTTGGATTTTGGATTTTGCCCTGCCTGCCGGCAGGCAGGGATTTTGGATTTAGCGCCGCATATGCTTACTTCCCTTTCCCTTCATTAACAGGCGCTTCCGGTCTTACCAGGATCCCCGACGCATCCGTCCTTCCTTATAAGAATTGGAACCTGGCCACGGATTACGGCGTGCGCTACAACAATAACACTGAAAATCAGCAACCCTCGTTTTATTACAAGGCAAGTATGGGCTCTTTTCATAATTTCGAGCTAGGCCTGGTGGGAGGGCTGGATCAAGCCGCGCAGGAGATCCGCGACGGGGTTTACGTAAACATGAAATATGCGCCAACGATTGGAGATGATAGCGATCCGCTACTTTTGGCTATTGGAATTGAAAACCTGGCCAGCAAAACTCAGACCGCGGTTTATATGGCAGCAACTAAACCTTTCAATCAGGGGCCGCGCTTGACTTTTGGGTTTTTGGCTGATTTCCCCGGCAATAAATTCCGTCCGCTGGGCATGGCCGGCATTGACGTGCCCATCAGCACCCTTTCAATTCTGGCCGATATCTTTGCGGGTGAAAGCTTGGTCCAGGTGAACGGCGGCATAAGATACCGGATCCTTCCGACTTTTGCTTTCGACGGCCGCGCGATCAACATACTCGGCAGTCAAACCGGCCAGCTTGAAAAAGACCCGAAACAGCTTTTGTTTGGCTTTAGCTGGATCAATCCGTTTTGATGTCTGATCTTCCGATCCGGCCGGCAATAAAAAAGCTAAAAGAATATGTTCCGGGGAAAAACCCTGAAGAATCCGGCGTTATTAAATTAGCTTCAAATGAAAATCCTCTTGGGCCGTCTCCAAAGGCCTTGGAAGAGATAAAAAAACGGCTGCTTGATATCTCTATTTATCCAGACCAAAACAATCTTGAATTAAGAAGAAAGCTGGCGAAAAAGATCGGATTGTCAGAGAACAACTTTATTATCGGGAATGGATCGGATGAGGTCATGCAGATGATCGCCGCCACTTATTTATCTGCCGGCGATGAGGTTTTAATCTCAGAAAACACTTTTTCCACTTATGAATTTGTAACCCGGCTTTTTGACGGCCTTCCGGTTTTTATCAAGCAAAAAAACTATTCTCATGACCTGGGAGCTTTTACAGAAAAGGTCTCGAAAAAAACCAGACTGATCTTCCTCTGCTCTCCCAACAATCCGACTGGGACAATCATCAAAAAAGCCGAGCTTGATGATTTCCTAAAAAATCTCCCGCAAAACATTATCGTTGTTCTCGATGAAGCTTACTCTGAATATGTTGAATCAAAAGATTATCCGGCAATCCTCAATTATGTAAAAGAAGGAAAAAACATTGTCGTTTTGAGGACATTTTCAAAGATATACGGCCTGGCCGGACTGCGTGTCGGTTACGGCATGGCCAAACCTGAAATCATTAAATACTTGGCGATAACCAAATTGCCGTTTAATATCAACCGCCTGGCCACAATCGGTGCCCTGGCGGCGCTTGACGATAGCGAACATTTTGAAAAAAGCCTGATCAATAATCATCAGGGCAAAAAATATTTTTATAAAGCGCTGTCCTCTCTCGGCAATAAGATTTCTTATGTTGAAACCGAGGCTAATTTTATTATGATTAATGTCAAACGAAATGCCGATGAGGTTTTTCTTGCTCTTATGCGTGAGGGTGTTATTATCCGGCCCTTGACCAGTTTCGGCCTGCCCCAAGCGATTCGCGTTACCATAGGAACCCAGGCGCAAAACGAAAAGTTTATCGCCGCACTGAAGAAAGTTATCTCCTAAATGCTTAAACGTACCCCGCTTTTCGAAGAACACTTAATCCTTGATGCAAAAATGGTCCCGTTTGCCGGGTGGGAGATGCCTCTTTCTTATAAAGGAATCATTGCCGAACACGAGGCAGTCAGGACAAGCTGCGGCATGTTTGATATCGGACATATGGGGATAATTGATATTGCCGGGGGGGACGCGCTGGCTTTCATTAATTATGTTGCGACAAACAATGCCTCCTTACTTTCCGAAAATGAATGCCAATATTCCATTCTCTGTAATTCTGACGGCGGAGTAATTGATGATATTCTGGCATATCGTTTGAAAGATTCTTATCGACTAGTGGTAAATGCGGTAAATACAGATATTGTATTGAATCATCTAAAAGAAGAATCAAAAAAATTTAAAGATATTAAAATTCTCCATCGAGAAGCTCTTTCCATGATTTCCCTCCAAGGGCCTGGGGCGGTAAAATTTATGGAGGGTCAATTTTTCCCTCACCAAATGCGGCATAATCATTGTCTTGAATGGAGAGGAATTTTGATTTCCCGCACCGGCTATACCGGGGAAGACGGGTTTGAATTCTTCACGCCAGCCGAAATGACGGCAAAAGTCTGGCGCCAGTTTATCACAAAAGAAGTTGTCCCCTGCGGGCTTGGGGCGCGGGATACTCTGCGGATTGAGGCCGGCCTTCCGCTCTATGGACATGAATATAGCTCGAAAACAAATCCCTTTGAAGCCGGTTATTCCTGGGCGGTTAAATTAGATAAGCCCGATTTTATCGGAAAATCCGCGCTTCAAAAAATAAAAGAATTTGGCGTCAGCCGAAAACTTGTGGGCTTAAAACTTGAGGGAAAATCTATCCCGCGAGAAGGGTTTCCGGTAAAGGTTGAGGATAAAGTTGTCGGATTTGTTACTTCCGGCACCTTCTCCCCTACCCTTAAAATTCCGGTCGCTTTAGCGTACCTGGATTCTGACTTTGCCGCCGCTGGGAAAATGGTCGGGGTTGAAATCCGCGAAAATATTTATCCCGCGGTTGTCACCTCAAAAAAATTATTATAGAATATGTCCCTGGGGGTGAAGAAATGAATTTAGATCTAAAAAAAGTTTATTACTATGTTATTGCGTTGATCGCTTTTTTTGTCCTGCTTTGGGGAACGATAGATTTTGTTTCCGCCTCGGCCGGCATGATCACGGGGAAATATGTCAAAGTCCCTCCCTCGGTTGAAAAAAATGCGGAGCCCGGTTTAGAAGAATATTATCAGCAGCGAGTTGCCCAGGACCGGCTATTTGACAGCCTGGCGAGGATTATGGTCTCGGGAGTGGTTTTTGCCTACTCCAAGTTTAAGCTTGCTAAATCAGAAAGGAGTTAATCGTGCGTTATCCCGAAAATTTATTGTATTCCAAAGAGCATGAGTGGGTTTCTGTCGATGGCGAGACAGCAGTTGTTGGCATAACCTGGCACGCGCAGGATGCGCTGGGTGATGTTGTCTATGTTGAACTTCCCGCAATAGGCAGCGAGTTTAAGCAAATGGAAGAATTTGGGGTGGTGGAATCGGTCAAAACCGTTTCAAACCTTTATTGCCCGGTCTCTGGAAAAGTGATCGAGACAAACCAGGATTTGATAAAGCGTCCTGAAATCATAAATGAGGATCCTCACGTCAAAGGATGGATAATGAAAGTAAAAATGATACACCGAGAAGATTTAAAAAATCTTCTCCATCACGATGAATATGAAACCTTGATCCAGGCATGACCGAAGATTTCTTTTCTTCCATACCTGAAATAGTTCGCCTTAAAAGACCTCTTGATCTTCCCTCTCCTTTGTCGGAGATAGAGCTTTTGTCAGAGCTTGAAGCTTTGAGCAAAAAAAATAAACCCGGCAATAATTTTTTAGGCGCCGGCTGTTATGATCATTTTATTCCGTCTGCCATAAAACATATTGTAAGCCGCAGTGAATTTTATACTGCCTATACCCCTTATCAGGCCGAAGCAAGCCAGGGAACGCTTCAGGTAATCTACGAATATCAATCGATGATCTGCGCGCTTACCGGCATGGATGCGGCCAACGCCAGCATGTACGATGGAGCAACCGCCATGGCGGAGGCGGCTTTTTTAGCTTGCCGGGCAACCGGCAGAAATAAAATTTCAATATCTTCCGCCGTCCATCCTGAATATCGAAAAGTTTTAAAAACTTATGCAAAGAGCGCTGATCTTGAGTTAATAGAGGTCCCGTTTGATATTAAAACAGGGCTAACCGATCACAAATTCATCGCGCTTTCGGATTCCGCGTGTTTTATTTTGTCCCAGCCAAACTTTTTTGGCTGTATTGAAGATGCTTCTTCTCTTGCCAAAAGAGTTCATGATGCCGGAGCCTTGTTTATTGTAAGCGTTGATCCCATTTCATTGGGAATACTTTCTCCTCCGGGAGAATACGGGGCGGATGTTGTGGTTGGTGAGGGGCAGTCTTTGGGAAGCCCTCAAAATTTTGGCGGCCCGGGACTCGGTCTTTTCGCCGTAAAATCCAAATTTCTCCGCCAGATGCCCGGCCGGCTGGTCGGCAAGACGATTGATATTGACGGAAAAACAGGATATACCTTGACTTTGCAGGCGAGGGAACAGCATATCCGCCGGGAACGCGCGACCAGCAATATCTGCAGTAATGAAGCGCTCTGCGCGCTGGCCGCCTGCGCCTATTTGTCTCTTATGGGGAAAAGGGGGATAAGGAGGATCGCGGAAATATGTTTAGAGAGATCGATCCGGTTGAAGAGAAAATTGGGATCGCCTTTTTCTGCCCAGACCTTTAAGGAATTTGTTGCTTTTTCAAAAGATGGGTTGCCGCTTGAAGGTTTTTATCCTGAGCTAAAAGATTATTCTTTGATCTGCACAACGGAATTATCGCGCGTTTAGGTCATCGCGAGATAGCGGACGGTCGATTACAAACCCTTCCCCTCCTAAAACCACCTCTTTTTTGTTCCCCACCAGAATTTTTACTTTTTTTACGCCGGGGATTTCTGTAAAAGTATACACGATTTGCGCCACCAGCCCCTGCACCCTCGCGCTGCCGCCGCCGTAATTTTCGATTTCTTCATTAAAAGTTATGGCTGCCGTCCCGTCTTCTTTCCCAATTTTAATTATTTTTGCCCTGCTCGGTATTTCCGAGAAAATTCCCGATTGCTTTTCCATGTCATTTGGCCCGCGCATAAGCTCTGCTGCCGCCGCTTTCAATGGATTTGCTTCTTCCGAAATGGCGCGTGATACTTGCTCCAGCTTCTCTCCTTTAATAAAATAAATTTTTATCCCCGGCTTCTTGGCCATCTTTGTTTCGGTCAAATTTAAATAATATAACGCGCCGATAATAACGATTACAAATAAAACAACCAGAATCCCGACTATAGGCTGTCTCTTTTTATTGATTTTCATTCTTCTTTAACCAGCTCTTCCTCTTTGGACACAACTGATGCCAGGTCAACAATATAATCTCCTTCATCCACTCTCTGTATGCGAACGCCCTTTGCATAGCGCCCTTGGGTTGAAATTCCATCAGCCGTTTGCCGGCTCATTGTTCCTTTGGCGGTGACAAACAACAATTCGTCGTCTTTTTCAACTATTCTCATGCGCGAAACTTTATCCTTATCGCGCAGCTTTATCGCGATATGCCCCTTGCCTCCCCTCCCCTGCGTGCCAAATTCATCTATTTTCATCTTCTTGCCGAATCCGCCTTCTGAAATAACAAGCAGGTCGCCTTTTGGAGTAATTATGTCCATGGAAACCACTTTATCGTTTTTCCCGACTCTTATGCCTCTAACCCCGGCCGCCGCTCTTCCCATCGGACGGATATCCTTTTCCCTGAATCTTATCATTAGGCCCTGCTGTGTCCCCAGGATCACTTCTTGCTTGCCATCGGTCTCCCTAACCCAACCCAGCTCGTCTCCCTCTTTCAGCTTGATCGCGATTATGCCCGACCTTCTGATATTCTGGAAATCCTGGACCGGGACTTTTTTGGCCAGACCGTTCTTTGTCGCCATCATCAGGAAGGTTTTTTTGTCAAAAGAATCTATCTTCAGCGCCGCGGTGACCAGCTCCCCTTCGCCGACCTGCAAGAAATTGGCGATGCTTGATCCCTTGCCGGCGCGGCTTGCTTCAGGGAGTTCAAACACTTTAACTTTATAAACTTTACCCTTATTGGTAAAGAAAAGCAGATAACTATGTGTTGAGGAGACAAATATTTTATCTATCTGATCCTCTTCTCTTGTAGTCATGCCGGAAACCCCCCTGCCGCCCCTCAGCTGGGCTCTGAACGCGGTTACCGGCATGCGCTTAACATAGCCGTCCCTTGTTATCAGTATCGCAACTTCCATTTCAGGTATTAATTCTTCAATCGAAATTTCCTCCGCCGCGCCAACCAGCGAAGTTCTTCTTGCGTCCCCGTATTTTTCTTTTAATTCCAAAAGTTCATTTTTGATGATCCTTAATATTTCTTTACGGCTGGCCAGGATCTTTTTCAATTCCGCGATAAGTTTTAACAGTGCTTTATGCTCTTCCTCAATTTTTAATCTTTCAAGCTGGGTCAACCTCTGGAGCTTTAAATCTAATATCGCCTGCGCCTGGATCTGGCTTAATTTAAATTTATCCATCAGTCCCTGGCGGGCTTCGTCCACATTCTTGCTCCCTCTTATCAGCTTGATGACCGCGTCGATATTCGAAACGCAAATGAGCAATCCTTCAAGTATATGGGCTTGCTCTTCCGCTTTTCTCAATTCATATTTTGTACGGCGAGTTACTACTTCTTCCCGATGCCTTAAGTATTCATCGATCGTTCCTTTTAAGGTTAAGAGTTTTGGCGCGCCGTCAACCAGCGCCACCATGTTCACGCCGAAAGTGTTTTGCATGTTAGTGCGCTTATATAATTGATTGAGAACGACATCGGGGTTGACGTCGCGTTTGAGCTCAATATAGACGCGCATTCCATCGCGGTCTGATTCATCGCGCAGGTCGGAGATGCCGACTATTTTTTTGTCTTTAACCAGATTTGCTATGTTCTCGATTAATTCTGCTTTGTTTACTTGATAAGGCAATTCCTTTACAATGATCGCTTCTTTGCCCCCTCTTACCTCTTCCGTTTCAACTCTTGCCCGTATGGTGAGCAGTCCCCTGCCGGTAAGGTAGGCGTCTTTGATCCCCTGCTTGCCGCAGATCAATCCGCCGGTTGGAAAGTCCGGCCCTTTTATAATTTTTATTAGCTCCTCCCCTTCCATTTCGGGATTGTCGATCACCGCGCAGATTCCGTCAATTACTTCAGAAAGATTTTGGGGAGGGATATTTGTTGCCATGCCAACCGCGATTCCGGAAGAGCCGTTTATCAAAAGATTTGGCAGCTTTGAAGGCAGAACTAAGGGCTCTTCAAGCGACTCGTCAAAGTTTGGCCCGAAATTTACCGTTTCTTTTTCAATATCAGCCAGCATTTCTGTGGCCATATGCGCCAGGCGTACTTCCGTGTAACGCATCGCGGCGGGAGAATCTCCGTCAACTGAACCAAAGTTTCCCTGCCCGTCAACTAATAGATAGCGGAGCGAAAAGTCCTGAGCCATTCGCACCATGGAATCATAAACCGCGACATCGCCGTGCGGATGGTATTTGCCCAAGGTTTCTCCAACCACCCTGGCGGATTTCTTATAGGCCTTTGTTGGTTGAAGCCCCAGATCGTCCATGGCAAAAAGAATTCTTCGGTGAACGGGCTTTAATCCGTCCCGGACATCGGGCAGAGCTCTTCCCACGATCACACTCATCGCATAATCTATGTAAGAAGACTTCATCTCCTGCTCAATGGTAGCCGGCAATACTTTGGCGACCAGATTTGCTTTTTCAGTGGCTTCTTTTTCTGTTTTTCTTGCTCTTGCCATTATATGTCCAACCTCTTCACTTCTTTGGCATGCTTTTCGATAAATTCGCGCCTCGGCTCGACTTCCGTTCCCATCAATATCTTAAATATTTCATCCGCGACTTCGGAGTCTTCAAGGGTTACCTGTAAAAGCGTGCGGGTTTCAGGATTCATGGTCGTTTCCCAGAGCTGGTCCGGATTCATCTCTCCTAAGCCTTTGTATCTTTGGATGACAATCCCTTCTTTGCCAAACTCTTTTGACAGCTTTTCCATTTCTTGATCATTATAAGCATATCTCTGCTGTTTGCCTTTCCTGACCAGATAAAGCGGCGGCTGGGCGATATAAATATTTCCATTTTCAACCAGCTCCCTCGCGTAGCGGTAGAAAAAGGTCAAAAGCAGGGTTCTGATATGGCTGCCGTCCACGTCCGCGTCGCACATTAGAATTATCTTATGATACCGCAGTTCTTTTAATATCTGCTCGGCGGTCATCTCGCTCTCTTTTTCTCCGTTTCCGTTCCCTTTTAATCCGGTCACCACTCCCGGCCCAATGGCGGTAATAATCGTGCGTATTTCGGTGTTGGTTAAAATTTTATCCAGTCTTGCTTTTTCTACGTTTAAAATTTTCCCGCGCAAAGGAAGGATGGCCTGGAATTTGCGGTCGCGCCCTTGTTTAGCACTACCGCCCGCGCTGTCGCCCTCCACCATGAACAGTTCGCATTTTGCGGCATTGGTTTCCGTGCAGTCCGCGAGCTTCCCCGGCAGCATGGCCGTATCAAGCGCGGATTTTTTTCTTTCCAGATCCTGGGCTTTTCGCGCCGCCGCCCGAACGCGGTAAGCGATAATCGATTTATCGATTATCGCGCGGGCCGGCGCCGGATTTTTATCAAGATAAGTTGAAAGGTGGTCGACCACGATCGAATCTACGATCCCTTTTACCTCGCTGTTCCCAAGCTTGGTTTTGGTCTGTCCTTCAAATTGGGGGTTCGGCACGCGCGTGTTAATCACCGCGGTCAATCCTTCTCTCACGTCTTCTCCCTGGAGAACTTCGTTTTCTTTTAATATATTATTTTTATGCCCGTAATTGTTTATCACTCTGGTTAGCGCGGATTTCAACCCAACCAGGTGCGTTCCGCCTTCTTTTGTGCGGATGCAATTAACATAAGAATAAATGTTTTCATCATAATAATCTTTACAGTGCTGCATCCCGACTTCGACGAATACGCTATCTTTTTCCGCAGAAAAAACAACCGGCGGCTTATAGAGTATTTCCTTTCCCTTGTTTAAATATTCCAGGAACTCTTTGACCCCGCCCTCAAAAACAAAAGTTTCCGCTTTCTTTTCTTTTTCCCGCTCATCGATTAAAACGATCTTTAATCCGCGGTTTAAAAACGCGAGCTCCTGAAGGCGATGTTTGACGGTATCATAATCAAAAACAGTTTCAGTGAATATTTCTTTGTCCGGCTTAAAGGTAATCAAGGTGCCGGTTTTTTCCTTTTCTTTTGTTGCGGTAATTTTTTCCGGCTGTGGCTTGCCCCGCTCAAATTTCTGGAAGTATTCCTTGCCGCCTCTCCAGATCCTCGCTTCCATCCATTCAGAAAGGGCGTTTACGACTGACACCCCCACCCCATGTAGCCCTCCGGAAACTTTATAAACCGTGTCTCCGAATTTTCCTCCCGCGTGCAAGGTGGTAAGCACCACTTCCGCCGCGGGCCTTTTTGTTTCCGGGTGGATATCAAAAGGTATGCCTCTTCCGTCGTCTTCAACGGTCACGGAATTATCTTTGTGTATGGTTACGCCAACAATTGTGCAGTGCCCGGCCAGCGCCTCATCCACGCTGTTGTCCACAACTTCATAAATTAAATGATGCAGCCCGGTTTTTGACGTGGATCCGATATACATGGCGGGCCTTTTGCGGACCGCTTCAATGCCGCCTAATATCTTTATTTTTGAGGCATCATATTTTTCCGCTGCTTTTTGTTTTCCCTCTTCTGCCATTTTTATCCTCCAGCTTTAAAACGAATATCGCGCACTGCAAAAAATCCGGCTTTTTCATTAATTCTATCCAATAGTTCTTTCTTTAATAAATTCAGTTCCTGCGCCCAGACCGGCGCCTTTGTTTTCACATATAAAACTTTATTTTTAACTTTTATCGCCTCGGTCTGTTTGGCTATTTCCGAACTTACCGATTCTTCCCACAGCAAAACAATTCTTAATCCCTGAATGCTTTTTCCCGAGCGCCGGTCTTTAAATACTTCTGCGAGGAGCTGCGTCAAGCCGCAACCTCCTGTGTTCTGATAGGCATAACAATATATGTGAAGTCCGTCCCATCCTTTGGCTTCAGCGTTCCCGGGCTTAACGGCGCCCCCATCTCAAGAAAGACCTTTTCTGACTCGATCACTTTTAAGGCATCAGTTAAAAGACGCACATTAAAAGCCGCGGAGACCTTATCTTTTCCTTTCACCTCAACATCTATAACCTCTTCCACCGATCCCACATCCGGGGCTTGCGCTGAAATATGAAGTTGACCCGCTTTCACCTCGAGCTTAACAATGTTTGCCGATTGTGAAGCTATTACGGCCGCTCTTTCCGCTGATTGAAGAAGTGATTTGGCGTCAACTAATATTTTGATATCCGATGATTTCGGGATCACTTGCTTATAATCCGGAAATTTTCCCTGTATCAATCTGGAAACGATATACGCGTCCTTGTATCTGAAAGAAATCTGGTCCGATGAAAGATTTATTTTTACGCTTCCTCCTCCGCCCGATTGAAGTATCCTTAACAATTCACCCATTGTTTTTTGAGGCACAATCGCGCTCGCGGCTACGTCAATTCCCTGAACTTTCTCTCCTCTTTTGGCCAGCCGGTAGCCGTCCGTTGCTACCAATCTTAAATTCGTATTGTCGTTTTCACTCTTTCCCGTTTCCAATAAAACACCATTTAAAACAAACTTTTCTTCAGATGTTGAAGCTGAAAATATTGTTTTTTCGATCATTTCCGCCAATAGCTCCGCTTCGATATTTAATGATTTAGCTTCTTTTACTTTCGGCAGCTGCGGAAATTCATCCGCTGGAAGTCCGTGTATATTAAAAACAGATTTTTTGTAATTTAAATTTATTAATCCCTTTTCGTTAAGCTTAAAATTAATTTCTCCCTCCGGCAATTTTGAAACAATACCTCCTAATGTTTTCGCCGGAATTAAGATTGCTCCCTCCCTGCCCACCCTGGCGGGAACGCTTATTTCTATTCCCATCTCCAAATTGTTTGCGGACAATTTGATTCCTGTTTTTGCCGATTCGATTAATATATTTCCTATTATCGGGAGCGTGCTTTTTGTGGAAACAATCCTTTCAACCATTGCCACCCCTGCCTGAAAGATTTCTTTATCAAATGAAAACTCCATAATATATCCTCCCGTGTATTTAATACTATAATTATAATACATTTTAGTAGTAATAGGAAGTGTGGATATGTGGAAAAAAATTTTATTTGCTTAAAGGAAAGGGAAAAACAAAATTATTTATAAACAGGCTTAAAGAGTTATTAAATTAGAACGGTTTTTATGCACAAATGTAAACAGCTTATAAAGGAGTTGTCAACATCAGGGTGTGTATTTCTTTAAGGCCTTTAAAATATTTTTTACCGCTTCGTCTACTTCCTTCTCGTTCTTAATTGCCTGTTTGATTTTTCCATAAGCATGCAGAACCGTGGTGTGATCCCGTCCCCCAAACTCATCGCCTATTTTTGGCAAAGATGAGGAGGTCAACTCCCGGGAAAGATACATGGCAACCTGCCGCGCATTGGCTATTTCCTTTGTGCGGATCTTGGCAGACATGTCGTCTATGCGAACCGTGTAATATTCAGCGGTAATTTTTTTGATCAGATCAATTGAAATTGATGATCTTCCCTTCAAAGGATTGATCATATCCTTCAAAACTTGCTCAACAATGGTTACGGATATTTCTTTGGCGGAAAGAGAAGCAAAAGCAACCACCCTGATCAAAGCGCCTTCAAGCTCGCGGATATTTGATGTAACTTTTGAAGCGATAACATGCAAAACTTCATTTGGAACAGAGACCTCAACCATATCAGCCTTTTTTCTTAATATGGCTATTCTAGTTTCAAAATCAGGCGGTTGAATATCGGCGATTAGTCCCCACTCAAACCTGGAAAGCAGTCTTTCCTCGATGGTCGGGATTTCTTTTGGAGGGCGGTCGGAGCTAACCACAATTTGTTTGCCGGCCTCATGGAGCGTATTGAAGGTATGAAAAAATTCTTCTTGAGTTCTTTCTTTTCCGGCTAAAAATTGAACATCATCAACCATTAAAAGATCATTGCTCCGGTATTTATTTCTAAATTCCTGCATTTTTCCGGTTTGAATAGAATCAATAAGATCATTGGTAAACATTTCACAGGTTATATACAAAACGCGCATTTTAGGAAATGATTTTAATACAGAATATCCAATGGCCTGCATCAGATGTGTTTTTCCCAGCCCTACCCCACCATAAATAAAAAGCGGATTGTAAACGGTTGCCGGCGTTTCTGCCACCGCCAATGATGCGGCATGTGCAAAACGATTTCCATTGCCAACCACAAACATGTCAAAAGTATATCGAGGATTTAAGCTGGCGACTTGAAGGTTTCTGGTGATCGTTTCTTGAAAATCAGTTAATCCGCTTTCTTCAAGCGGCGGAGTCTGAAAAAGATCTCTGGGGCCGACAATGAAATTAATTTTTATGATTTCCGGGTTTAAAAAACGGATCTCACCCTCCAAAAGAGCTAAACAATGTTTGGAAAGCCATTCTTTAATTACTTCATGAGGAACAGCGACCTCAAGAATGCCATCTTTAAGGGATGATGGCTTTGAAGATGATACAAGAGTTTCATAGATGGGCTTATTAAGGCTCTTTTGTATCTCGGGCAGCAATTTACTCCACAAACTGTGGATATCCACATCGTCATGCATAGTTTTTCACCAGTTATCAACAACTTTGATCGGTTGTCCACATAGTTATCCACAAAAGAACAATAGCTTTCTAATAAATAATTACATGGAACAAAAATAATAATATCAGGCTGTGGATAAAAATGCAAGGGGTTTTTAGCTAGATAAAAAATAATAAATTTATAAGATAAAATAACTATTTGACAATAAAAAATACTAAATGTATAATGAAAACATGAGTACAAAGCAAACATATCAACCGCACAAAATAAGAAGAAAAAGAACTCACGGATTTCTTGTAAGAAATAAAACAAGCAGCGGGAAAAGGGTTTTAGCAAGAAGAAGGAAAAAAGGCCGCAAATTATTAACAGTTTGACAAAGAATGAATTCACGGAAATAAGGAAAAAAGGGAAAAAAATAGTAAGCAGTATTGCTGTTGCATACGCAATGCCAGGCGATGAAACAAAAATAGGGATAATAACAAGTAAAAGGCTTGGCTCTGCAGTAAAAAGAAACAGAATAAGAAGAAGGATCAAAGAGGCAATAAACAAAGTAATCAGCAATTTCAACAATGTCAGCATCGTGTTGATGCCGAGCAATAACATAGAACAACTGAATTTTGTTGATTTGACGGCAAAAATTGACTCTATAATCAGGATGGCTGTAGCGCGTGGATAAGCTAATAATTAACTTAATTAAACTATATAGAAAAATGTCCGCAAATTTCCCCAAAATGTGTAGATATTATCCTACATGTTCAGAATATATGATATTGGCAATTGAAAAATACGGGGCAATAAATGGAATTTTTATTGGAATGAAAAGGATTTTAAGATGCAACCATCTATTTGAAGGGGGATTTGATCCAGTAAAATGAATTGGCTATCTGATATAATGTTGGCTTCGCTAAATTTCTTCTACACAATGTCGGGGAATTATGGTTTAGCTATAATTTTGCTTACTATAGCAATTAATTTTGCATTGTATCCATTAACGCTATCCTCAATTGTACAAATGTCTGCAATGCAAAGAATCCAGCCGAAAATAGCAGAACTTCAAAAGAAATATAAGAATGAGCCGGACAAAATGCAGAAGGAGACGATGGCTTTATATAAAAAGGAGAAGATTAATCCTTTTGGCGGTTGCTTGCCAATGTTGTTGAAAATACCATTTTTTATTGCATTATTTTTGGCGTTACAAAGCAAAAACTTCGTAGCATTAATATCAAGCCCAAATGTGAACGCTTCGTTTCTGTGGATACACAACTTGGCAAAACCGGATCCAACATATATATTGATCATTTTAATTGCTCTGACAACATATTTGTCCCAAAAGACAATGCCGGCGAGTTCAAATCAACAGATGGCAGGCATGAATTATATAATGCCAATATTCATTGCATTTATAAGTGTCACATTTCCATCGGGCGTTCAAATATACTGGGTAATATCAAATCTTGCGGCGGTTGCTCAGCAATGGTATATTGTAAGATCGATGAGCGTAAAAGAAAAAAATGTTTCACGTGAAACATTTTAAGGAGAGGATATATGAAAAAGATTAAAATGAAGGGAAAAGAAGTTGCCGAGGCTTTGGCTGGGGCAGCAAAAGTATTGGGGAAAATGACAGATCAGCTGGAATACAAGGTATTAAACGAGGGAAGGCCGGGTGTTTTGGGTGTTTTTGGGGGGGAAGAGGCGGAGATTGAGGCCTGGGAGAAAATTCCTCCCGCGCAGGAGGCGCAGGATGTTTTGCAGGAGATAATTAATAAGATAGGATTAATGGCAATATCTGAAATAAAAAAAGATGCCGGGGATGAGGTGGAGATAAATATTAAGGGAGAAGAGCTGGGGCAGGCAATAGGGAAGGAGGGAGCAACATTGATGGCACTGCAAACAATAGTATCCTCAATGGTTAGCAATGCTTATGGAAGGAAGATAAGGGTCTACATAGACGCGGGAGGATATAGGGAAAGACACGAGCAGGCGCTAGCGCGCCTGGCAAGTGAAGCGGCAAAAGACGTAATAGAGTCTGGAAAGGAAAAGGCTCTGCCCCCAATGTCTGCGGCTGATCGCAGAATAATTCATATGAGCTTAGCAGAAAATGATAAAGTACAAACTTATAGTGAAGGGGAAGGGGCAGAAAGAAGACTGATTATAGCTCCAAAATAAAATGCTAGAAAATGATACCGTTGCCGCAATAGCAACGCCGATTGGGGTAGGAGGGGTGGGGGTCGTAAGGATGTCTGGGCCGAACTCATTAACGATATTACAAAGAATCATCGAATCAACCTCTCAAGAAATTGAACCTCGCTATACATATCATGGATGGATAGAGGATATAGATGAAATCGTTTTTGTATATATGAAAGCTCCGTCAAGCTACACAGGGGAAGATGTGGTAGAAATAAGCTGTCATGGGGGGATTGGGGTAACCAGAAAAGTGCTTGAAGTCTGCATAAAAAACGGCGCAAGACTGGCAAAAAACGGAGAGTTCACAAAAAGAGCTTTTTTAATGGGGAAGATAGATCTGGCGCAAGCAGAGGCGGTAATCAACTTAATAAACGCAAAGACAGAGAAGGGGATTGAAGTCGCGGCCGGCCAACTGGCAGGAAATTTATCAAAAAACATTAATAGCTTAAGAGGCGAACTAATACAAACAATGGCTCAAATTGAATCCTCAATTGATTTCCCGGACGAGATAGAAACTGATAATGAAGCAATAAAAAAAAGCATATTAAAAACAATTGAGAAAACCGACAAATTAATATCAAAAGCTAAATATGGCAAAATAATTAAAGAAGGAATTACAGCGGTGATAGCAGGGAAGCCCAACGTAGGCAAGTCAAGCCTTTTAAATGCATTGCTGAAGGAGGACAGGGCAATAGTTTCAGAGGAGCCGGGAACAACAAGAGATACGATAGAGGAAAGCATAAATCTTCTGGGTATACCGCTAAAAATAATTGACACCGCCGGAATAAGGCATCCAACCAATAAAGTTGAGGAGTTTGGGATAGAGAGAACAAAAAAAGAGATTGAAAGCGCAGAATTAGTGATTTTAATGTTTGATGGATCAAATGGCATCCTGGAAATAGAAGACAACTTATTATTGGAAGCCGTAAAAGGGAAAAGAGCCATTTGGGTATTAAATAAAGTAGATTTGGGGAGCAAGTTAGCCGTGGAAGGGATTAAGATATCAGCTTTAACAGGGGAGGGGCTAGAAAAGCTCGAAAAGGAAATATATCAATCGGCAATTGGGGAAAATGGGCTGGCAGAGGGTGGTCCAATAATAATGAACGAGAGGCATAAGGAATGTTTAATAAGAGCAAAAGAAAGTTTGCAAAAGGCAGAAGAATCATTTAAAATAGGAGGAGAGATCGAGCTGGTTTCAATTGACTTAAAAGAAGCAGTTGAAGCATTGGGAGAGGTGTCCGGGGTAGGGGTGGCCGAAGAGATAATAAACAAGATATTCGAAGGATTCTGCGTGGGCAAGTAATAGAGCAAATGTTTCACGTGAAACATTTTAATAGAGCTGTGGATAAAGGTTGTGGATAAGATATGGCAAATATAATAGACGGAAAAGGAATCGCGAAATCAATAAGGGCTGAGGTTGCCGAAAAAGTAAAAAGGTTAATAAAAGAAAAAGGAATTACGCCAAGGCTAGATGTTATATTAGTTGGAGATGACCCATCCTCGCAAATATATGTAAGAAATAAGGAAAAAGCATGCGCAGAAGCGGGGATGATGTCAGAGACGCATCGGATTCCCGCTGATATCAAGGAAGAGCGCTTGATTTATCTTATAAAATCTTTGAACGAAGATAAAATAGTGCATGGAATATTGGTTCAACTGCCATTGCCGGATCATCTTGACGAAGAAAACATATTAAATAAAATTTTGCCGCAAAAAGATGTTGATGGAATAAGCATAGAAAATATGGGCAGGTTGTTTAAGGGTGCCGATCCTCTCTTCACGCCGTGTACGCCAAGCGGAGTCATGGAATTGCTGTTATCCACAGGCATGGAGATCAAGGGAAAGGCGGCCGTGGTGGTGGGGAGAAGCAATATTGTAGGGAAGCCAATGGCGATGCTATTATTGGAAAGACATGCAACCGTGACCATCTGCCATTCAAGAACGATAAATCTTCAGGAAGTCTGTAAAAGGGCGGACATTTTAGTGGCTGCCGTTGGCAGGGCTAAAATGATTAAAGGGGATTGGATTAAGCCAGGAGCAATAGTGATTGATGTCGGCATGAACAGGACAGAAGAAGGACTATTCGGGGATGTGGATTTTGAAGGTGCAAAAGAGGTGGCTAGTTATATTACGCCAGTGCCGGGAGGGGTGGGTCCCATGACAATCGCAATGTTAATAAAGAATACTTTTACCTCGGCCGAAAGATCCTAAGGATATCGTTAAAAGTAATTAGAACCATAAGGCCAAGAAGAATATAGAGACCCCATTGATGGATCTTGTTTTCGGTCCTTATGTCAACCGGTTTACCGCGTAATAACTCAATCAAAATGAAAAAAATTCGACCGCCGTCTAAAGCCGGGAGGGGGAGCAGATTGATGATGCCAATATTAACATTTAGAAAAGCAAGGAAATGAAGAAAAACAAGAATACCTGATTGAGCATAGGTCCCGGTGATTTGGGCGATGCCAACCGGTCCTGCGATCTCGCGAAGAGAGATGGATCCAGTTATGAGTTTCCCAATGATCACGAACATAAGAAGGATCATCGAGGCCGTCTGCTGAAGCCCATAGTAGATGGCCTGGATAGGGCCGACTTTAATATAGATTGGCTTTGGAGAAAATCCTATTAAACCTACTTTAAGCTTGGGATCATATTTTGGGATAACTTTAAAAAGAAGCTCTTTGCCGTCCCGGGAGACCTTAAGGGCAAGCAGCTTGTCTGAACTCTTGTGAATGTATTCAATTGATTTCTCCATGCTGACAACTGGTTGGCCGTCAATTGACAGGATTTTATCGCCGGCTTTTAGGCCAACGGATGCGGCCGGGGAGCTGGACACGATCTTCTCGATTTCGTTTGAAACATCTTTGGGAACCCCAACGAACGAGAAGACAAATGTTAGAATAAGGAAGGCTAAAATAATATTAAAAAACGGGCCCAGAAAAGCCAGAAAGAACTTGATTAAAATCGGTTTAGTATAAAATTTTTGGTCTTCAGGCACAAGGCCTTCTTCTTCATCTTCTTCGCCGGCAATTTTAACATAAGCCAAAACGGGGATTAGATTCAGGGCATAAACGGTCTCGCCCTTTTTAACCGACAAAAGTTTAGGGCCAAAGCCAAGTCCAAATTCATGGACCCGGATCCCCGATCTTTTGGCAACAATAAAATGCCCGAATTCATGAACCAATGCGACAATGGTAAAAACAACGGCAAAAGAAAGGGTGGCTATAAGCATGATAATCTTTCAACCTCCTCAACAAGTTTAATAGAAGAAACGGCTTCATTGCCGGAGACTTTTGGAGCTCGTCCCCGGTCTATGGAATGAAGGAAGTCCTTTAGCTCAAGGGTAAGCTGGTTTTCCGGGGCGATTTCAATAGATTGCTTTTCTGTAAGCGCATTGAAGTCGCGCTTAAATAAAAGCTTATTAAGAAGGTCAACTTCATAAATAGAATTTTCGGTTGTTATGATTGCCGACCTTTTCTTTTCGGCCTTAACGCGGCTTGCCTCAAGCTTGACAATCAGGCCATCTTTGAAATAGAAGGTAGCAGAGCATTCATCAAGCTTGTCTGTTCGTATCTTACGGCCAGAGGCCTTGACCGATGCCACATCGGCATGAGCTAAGGCAAGCGAAAGGTCAATATCATGCAGCATCATGTCCAGGACAACGCTGGCGTCTGAAATGCGGGAAGGGAAGGGGCTGTAACGCTTAAAGTCCATCCCAAGAATGGTCTCGTGCTTGACCATAGAAAGGGCTTTCTTAAAAGCAGGATTAAAACGCTCGATCATGCCTATCGCCAAAACACACTTCTTTTTAGAAGATAAAGAAACGATTTCTTCGGCTTGGGCGGAAGTGGCGGCTAAAGGTTTTTCGGCAAGTAAATGTACATGATTGTTAAGGCAGGATAGCGCTATTTCATAATGAAGGGAAGTGGGGCTGGCCAAGGTCACCGCGTCGACCTCTTTTAGGAGAAGAGCCAATGATGGGAAGGCCCGGCCTCCATACTTAGAGGCAATCGAATTAGCGCGTGTCATATCGGGGTCAAAAACGCCGATAAGCTTTGCTTCTATAAGGGTTGAATAGATTCTGGCATGGTGTTCTCCCATGACGCCAACGCCGACAACCCCGATTTTAACTTTGGCCATAGAAGTTCTTTAACTCTTTACAGACCTCAAGAATTTCAAGATTTGTCAACTCCGGGAAAATGGGGAGAGAAAGAACCTGGTCTTGGGCTTTTTCAGCTTCAGGGAAATCGCCCTTTTTATAGCCCAAATAGGAGAATGCTTTTTGGAGGTGCAGGGATAAGGGGTAATAGACCATCGAGCCAATGCCTTTTGTCTTTAAATATTCAAAAAGCTCATCCCGCTCCCTGATCCGGACCGTAAACTGATTAAAAACATGTTTGCCATTAGGAAGCTCATAGGGCAAGGCAATTTCTTTGATCTCTTTTAAATGTTTATGGTAAAGATTGGCATTGTGCCTGCGCCTGCGAGTCCATTCTTCCAAATATTTAAATCGAACTAGAAGAATAGCGGCCTGAAGGGAATCCAGGCGGCTATTAAAGCCAATAAAATCGTAATGGTACGGCCTGCGACTGCCGTGAGCCCTAAACATCCTAAGATTCTCGGCAATGGCATCATTATTAGTGGCAGCAATGCCCCCATCGCCAAAACAGCCAAGATTTTTGGTTGGGAAAAAGGAAAAACAACCTATATCACCAATAGAACCAACTTTATGTTGATTATATTCAGCGCCGATAGCCTGAGCACAATCCTCAACTATTTTACAATTGTTTTTGGCGCAAATATCACAAATATCTGCCATATCAGATGATTGTCCGTAAAGGTGAACAGGAATTAAAGCTTTGGTTTTGTTTGTTATTGATTTTTTAATAAGATCAGGATTGATATTAAATGTATTTGGCTCTATATCAACGAAAACAGGCCTTGCTCCACAATAAACAATCGCATCTACGGTAGCAACAAAAGTAAAAGGTGTTGTAATGACCTCGTCCCCCTCTTTTATGTTGATAGATCGTAGAGCAAGATGAAGGGCATCCGTGCCTGATGCAACTGCGATAGCATGTTTTGTGCCGATATAATTAGCAAAGAATGACTCAAGTTCTGCTACTTTAGGCCCCAGGATAAAGGCGCCGCTGTCAACAACTGATTCAACCGCCAGCATAATATCAGTTTTGATTGAAGAAATTTGGCGCTTAAGGTCAAAGAAAGGAACTGACATAGAACGAATATTATAACATTAAATAATATTATGGTAAAGAAAAAATGTTTAAAAAATGATAAAATATAATAGAGGCGATAAAATTGAACAATGGAATTGAATATTCAATAATCATACCTGTTTATAACGAAGAAAAAGTAATTAAAGAGGCCTATAAACAAATAACAAAGGTTCTGGCTGAAACAGGGAAACAGTCTGAAATAATATTTATTGATGACGGAAGCAGTGATAATACTCAAAATTTGCTAAAAAATATCGCAAAAAATAATGAAAAAATCAAACTATTAATATTATCAAGAAACTTTGGACAACAGGCGGCAATTAGCGCTGGACTGGAAAAGGCATCTGGTAAAGCGATAATATATATGGACGCAGACCTGCAAGATCCGCCAAAAGTAATTTTGGAAATGATAAAAAAATGGAAAGACGGCTATGATGTGGTTTACGGAAAACGAATTGAAAGAAAAGGAGAAAATATTATAAAAAAATTGAGCGCATCAATTTTTTATCGTTTATTGAAAAAAATGGCAGGATACGATTTTCCTGTGGACGTTGGAGAATTCAGATTAATTGACAGAAAAGTTGCCGAAGCGTTAAAAAAATTCAGAGAGAAAAACAGGTACGTAAGAGGATTAATTAGCTGGCTTGGATTTAGACAAACGGAAGTTGAATATATAAGAGATGAAAGAGCCGCGGGAGAGACAAAATACACGACAGCGAAAATGATAAAATTATCGCTAGACGCGATTACTTCATTTACCTACGCGCCGCTAAAACTGGCAATGTATTTTGGTTTTTTTATTTCAGGGATAAGCTTCATTTATCTGCTGGTCGTTTTATATCAGGGGCTATTTACAAAATCAACTGTCGCAGGTTGGGCATCAATTACCGCAATCAATCTTTTTTTCAATGGAATTGTATTAATTATCCTTGGAATATATGGTGAATACATCGGAAGAATTTACGAAGAAGCTAAAGACAGGCCGTTGTATATTGTTTCAGAATCGGTTGGATTCAAAGAGAAAGAAAATCAATAATTGCTTGGGAAATCTTTGGCAAAACCCCCGGCTGACCCAATAAAGTTTTTAATCGTGAAAAAGAATTTTTCATGTAATCTGCGCGAGACGGATCTTTTAAAATAGAAACCGCTTCAGCAGCAATAAGCACAGGATTTGCCATGCCCATAACCAATTCGGGGACAACTTTTTCATTCAAAATAAAATTAGGCATGCTGAAATAAGGAAGCTTTTTGTCAATTTTTAAAATATTTTTACCAATAAAATAGGTGAGGGGAGAAAGCTTATAAACCATAATATTAGGCACGCCTAAAACCGAAGATTCCAGATTAATCGTGCCTGATGCGCAGAGCGCGAGATCGGAGGCAAAAAGAATATCATGTGTTTGGCCAACAATTATCCGTGCTTCAAGTGATTCCATATAATGAGGAATAATATTAGAAATATAATCCGAAGCGGCGGGGATAAAAAATACTGCGGCTGGAAATTCTTTTCCAATTAGTAGGGCCGATTTTACAAGAAGCGGAAGAAGGTTCTTAATTTCCTGCGTTCTGCTGCCGGGGCATAAAGAAATAAGAAGCTTTTTGTCTTCCGCCCCCAAATATTTTTTTCTGGCGGCATTTCTTGAAAGAGAAGGCGTTATAATATCGATTAAGGGATGGCCAAAATAAACAACATTACCGCCGGCATTCTTATAAGAATTATATTCTTTCTCAAAAATAGCGACAATTAAATCGATCGTTTCAGCGATTTTTTTAACCCCCGCAGGGGTCCCCCACAGCCATTCTTGAGGCGCAATATAATATACGGTCTTGATGCCTAATTTTTTTGCAGCCCTGGCAAGCGGAATGTTAAATCCCTGAGAATCTATCAGTAAAAGAAGGTCTGGTTTTTCTTTCTTCATAAGATGGATCGTGCGAAGATAAACCAGGTAGATGGGGATTAGGTTAGGCAATGCTTCAAAAATGCCGATCGTGCTTCGGCGGCTGATATCAAACCTTATATCTACGCCTTCAGACTTGAGGCGGTCAGAGCCGAGACCAAAAAACTTAATATCAGGAGACGTCTTTTTTAATTCGCGTACAAGAAAAGCTCCATGCAGATCACCGGAGACCTCCCCGGCAGAGACCATGACCTTCATTATTAGATGCCGAGTTCAGGGAGATCAGGGAAAATAAGATCTTCTTCTATTTCTTCAAGCCCGAGCTTCTTGGAGACGCCGCGCTTGCTTTCTTTTTCCAAAAAGGAAATGAGGCAATTGATTTCATCGAGCGGACGAAGGCGCTTTTTGAGCTCTTCTACGATCTTGTCAGTAGATTGCTTTGCCTCATAAATTATCTTAAACGCTTTCTTGATTTCAGAAATTGCTTCCTGGGATATGCCGCGGCGCTGAAGTCCGATAACATTGATCCCATGGACTTCCGCTGGATTGCCGTCAACGAGCATGAAAGGCGGAATGTCCTGAACAACCTTTGATTGCGCGCCGACCATGGCGAGGCGGCCAATCCTTACAAACTGATGCACGCCTGCCATTCCCCCGATTATGGCCTGATCTTCGATGTGCGTATATCCGGCTAGACCGCAATAGCCGCCAATAACTACTTGATTTCCAATATAGCAATTGTGAGGGATATGCGCGTGGATCATTATATAATTTTCATTCCCAATTACTGTTTTTTTTCCCTCTCCCGAAGCCAAATGGATGGTTGAGAATTCGCGGATAATATTTTTATCTCCAATAATAATCTCTGATTTTTCTCCCTTATAGCGGATGTCCTGGGGAGGGGCGCCGATTGAAACGCCCTGGTATATTTTGTTTTCACGGCCAATTTTTGTCCAGCGGGAAATGACGCAATGCGCGCCGATAATTGTTCCCTCGCCAACCTCAACCTCGGGCCCGATGACCGCATAAGGGCCAATGTCTGCCCCCTTGCCGATTTTGGCTGTTGGGTGAACGGTAGCAGTTAAATGAATCTTTCCTCCACTGGAACTATATTCCGCCAGAGAAAACATAAACTCTCCCTCGGCCACAACTTCCTCACCGACAAATGCCTTGCCTTTCATTTTTCCAAGAGATCCTCTCATCCATGAGAACACAACTTCTATCCTTAATTGATCGCCGGGGACGACCGGTTTTCTAAAGCGGACATTATCAATGCCGGCGAAGTATGCGAGCTTGTTGGAAAATTGGGGCATACGCAGGGCCAAGACCACGCCCACCTGAGCGATCGCTTCGCAGATTAATACTCCAGGCATTATAGGCTGGCCTGGAAAGTGCCCCTGAAAGAACGGCTCATTCATGGTCACATTTTTGATCGCGACTGCACGCTTGCCTTCTTCGATCTCTATAATCCTATCTATAAGAAGAAAAGGGTAGCGATGGGGGATCGTTTTCATTATTTCCTGAATATCTAACATAACTCAAACAGCCTCCTTGCTAATTCAATATTTAACTTATGTCCGGATTTTACCGCAAAAATTTCGCCTTTTATGGGGTGGCCGATTAAGGAGAGGTCTCCGATTAGGTCCAGTATTTTGTGCCTGACGGGTTCATCTTTGAACCTCGGAGTGTTTATAAATCCGCCTTTTCCTACAGCCAGCGCGTTTTCTAAAGATGCGCCCTTGGCTAATCCACGGCTTTTAAGCGTCTCAAGCTCTTCAATTAAACCAAAAGTTCTTGCCGGCGCAATCTCGGCTTCAAAATTATCAAAAAAAACAAATGTCTGCTTCCCGATATAAGGAAAGTCTATCATAAAATGAACTTTAAATCCATTAAAGGGAGCGATTTTGATTGAAGAGGAACCATCTTTTATTTCAATTTGATCTTTAATTTGAAGAAAAGCTTTTTCCCTGTTTTGCTCGATAATGCCTGAATTTTTTAGCGCAGAAACATAGAGCAGGGCGCTGCCGTCTAAAACCGGAGGTTCCGGGCTTGAGAGCTCGATTTCCAGGTTATCGATTCCCAATCCAAAGGCAGCAGATAAGACATGTTCAACAACATGGATTCCAGAAAGTGAAGTGCCGCGGTCAGTGCGTGTAACATTGTTTACTAATGCAGGGATCTTTTTGTTTTGATAGATAAAATAAATTCCGCTGCCTGCTTCTGCCGGCCGAAAAGCGGCAATGCAGGATTCACCGGAATGTATGCCGATCCCTGAAAGAGAAAAAGTATTCCCGATGGTTTTTTGTTTATCCCCGCACCAAACTCCCTCCAGCGGGGATTTATCGGGGCTCGGGACGTTTAATGGGGACATTGGTTTTATCTCCGTAGAGCTTGTAGAAAGAACGAATGGTCTCTTTTTTTAAAATGTTTCCCTGAGAATCTTTTACTGTGCGTACGACAGCTGTTCTGAAAGGCCGGTCAAAAGCGATAACTTCCTTTAAGGTTGACGGCCGGAAAACGCCGGCTTCCCCAAGAATAAAAATTTCCGGGCGAGAAAATTCGACCGCTTTTCCAGTGGGCGTTCCATAAATCCTGAAGGATAATTTTTTATTTGTGGCGACCGCCTTGATAAGAATCGGATGTTTGGCATTGTTTTTGAATTTGAAATCAACCTGCCCGGGATAAACAGTTGCGTCGCGACCGAGCGGATAAATATTAAAATAAAAAGAATGGTTCCGGCGCGAGAGTATTTCAAGATCCGCTATGGAGACCGCATTAAAAAGGGTGGTGCCGATCTGGCAGGTGCCGCCGCCCAGCTGCGGGACAAGCTCTCCCTCCATGATCACATATGCTTCTTTAAATCCTCTTTCCTCAGTAAAGTCGCCGATCTTTTCAGCAAGCGAAAAAACCTCATCAGACAATAATAAAGTGTTATTTACAAAAGAAGCTATCAGTTTTATATTATGAATGCGATTGGGGGAATCATGTGAGCCATAATATGTTGTGAAAGCGGATAGCCGATAAACCGGGGGGTACGCCCTCAATTCTTTTTCGGTAATCCGCGGTTCATTGTAATAATCAATAATTAAAGGTAAAACACTTTTGCTCTCATAGAGCTTTCTCTTTGCCGCGGCAAGGGTTTCGGCGACTTTAAGCATTCTCGCGGGGGAATCCGGGGTGATATGATAGCCGCCGGTTTCTTCATAAAAAATAATGCCCGCATCTTTGATCGGGGAATTAATTTTTTGCGCCAGCTCGGAAACAACATCCTGCGCGAGCTCTTCGTCAAAAGAGAATTTGGCAGGAAGAAGGAACATTTCTTTTTCTAGCCGACGCTTAAGCCCGCGGAGGTAGTTGTCATCATGGGTCAGGCCAAAGGCCGCATTGACAGTTTCTTCCGGCAAAACATGAACGCCCAGCTCCTGGGGGGCAAAGGTAAAGCTTTCACGGCTGTTTTGAAAAACCACGGTTTTTATAAATGATTCAATAGGGACTTGTTTGATTTTTGAAGCCGCCTCTTTACGGGTTAACAGCGAAACATCAACTTCGCCGATAAAAGTATGCGGAGGGAAGGCCGATTTCGTCTTAGAATAATCCAGCACTAAAAAAACTGCGGCTGCAAGCAGAGAAACTAAGGCAGCTGCAACTAATATTTGTAGCGTTAAACGGAAGTATCTATTCAATAATCTTGGTGACCGCTCCCGCTCCTACCGTGTGTCCGCCCTCGCGGATAGCGAAGCGCTTGCCTTCTTCGATGGCGACATCTTCGATCAATTGCACGGTCATGACAATGTTGTCTCCGGGCATGACCATCTCAACCTTTTCCGGGAGCTTGATCTCTCCGGTAACATCGGTTGTGTTAATGAAGAACTGGGGCTTATAACCGGAAAAGAAAGGAGTATGGCGTCCGCCTTCTTCCTTGGAAAGAACATAAACCTGAGCTTCGAACTTCTTGTGCGGCTTAATAGATCCGGGTTTGGCGATTACCATACCGCGCATTAGTTCTTCCTTTTCAATTCCTCTTAGCAGCAAGCCCACGTTGTCGCCGGCGATAGCTTCATCCAGGGTTTTTCTGAACATTTCAACTCCCGTGACGATAGCTTTTTTATGAGCGCCCAGGCCGATGATCTCAACTTCTTCGTTGACCTTGACCTTCCCGCGCTCAACACGACCGGTGCCGACCGTTCCGCGGCCGGTGATCGTGAAAACGTCTTCAACCGACATAAGGAACGGCTTATCCGTGGCCCGTTGCGGCTCAGGGATATAATTGTCAAGTGCGTCGAGCAACTCCTGGATCGGTTTGGTTGCCGCGGGATCATTTGACTTTTCCATGGCCTGAAGAGCGGAGCCGCGGATAATTGGGATATCATCTCCCGGGTACTCATATTTTTTCAAAAGATCCCTGGTTTCAACTTCAACCAGGTCGATCAATTCTTTGTCGTCAACCATGTCGCATTTGTTAAGGAATACTACTATGTAGGGAACGTTTACCTGGCGGGCTAAAAGAATATGCTCGCGGGTCTGGGGCATGGGGCCGTCGGCCGCTGATACCACGAGAATCGCGCCATCCATCTGCGCGGCTCCGATGACCATGTTTTTAACATAGTCAGCGTGACCGGGGCAGTCGATATGGGCGTAATGCCTTTTTACTGTTTCATATTCCACGTGGGCGATTGCGATGGTGATGCCGCGGGCTTTTTCTTCCGGCGCGGAATCGATTTCATCAAATGCCTTTGCCTTAGCCATACCCTTGCCGGCTAGATATTTTGTGATCGCCGAGGTCAGGGTTGTCTTTCCATGATCCACGTGCCCGATGGTTCCTACGTTAAGATGCGGCTTTTTCCTCTCAAATTTCTCTCTTGCCATAAATTGTCCTCCTTATTTTAAAGACAAAGAATATTCTACCGTAGTTATATAATGCTGTCAAGCCCGCGACCGGGATTGAACCGGTGACCTCGTCCTTACCAAGGACGTGCTCTACCAACTGAGCTACACGGGCGCGCGTTAAAGCAAATCGGTTTTTTTGAAAATCGGATCGAAATCGTATTTTTTAAAAGCTTCTGCCGCTCCTTCTTCGCGATCAACCACAGAAATAACTTTAACAACTATTGCTCCGATTGATTCAACCGCTTCAATCGCTTGAAGGGCGGAAGCTCCGGTGGTTGAAACATCTTCTACAATCACAACATTCCATCCTTTTTCAATTAATCCTTCTATTTTTTGTTTTGTCCCATGTTCTTTTTCTTTTTTTCTTACGATAAAACCAGGGATATCGCTTAAGGTTACAACAGCTGAGGTAATGGGATCTGCTCCCAAAGTTAATCCTCCGATGGCATTAACTTTTAAATCTTTGATCTTATCAAGTATAATTTTCCCAATAAGCTTTGCGCCTTTGGGATGAAGAGTTATTTTTCGGCAGTCAATATACAAATTGCTTTTCTTGCCGGAGGATAAAATGAATTCCCCGGTTTTGACCGCGCCGGTTTCGAATAATAACTTTTTTAGTTCTTCTTTCATTGAAAATGATTTTATCAAATTGACAGGGGATAAACAAGTTATTATAATTGCTATAATGAGGCGACTGCTATTTATTCTCTTAATCGTTTTCATAATTCTGCCGGCCAGCGCTTTGACTTCAACGGTCAAAAACTTTGCCGCCCCGGCAACAATTGAAGCGGGAGGGCTTTATCGTTTTGGGCCAAATCCATATAATCCATTAAGCGGGCAAAACGCGATCATCTGGTACTGGCTTGAAGAAGACAAGACAACAAATATTTATATTTTCGACCTGCGGGGGAACCTCTTGCGGAGGCAGGGTTGTCAGGCGGGAGCGAATGGCGGAAGGGCAGGGATTAATTCAATAAGCTGGGATGGAACAAATAATTTTGGAGAGATATTAGAAAACGGCGCTTATTTATTGAAAGTTGCGCAGGGAGACAAGATCATATACAACTGGAAGATAATTATTTTGAAGGATTAACCGCGACACGGCTTCGTTCTGCTAAAATTTGTCCTACAGGAATATAGGCCCATCCGGCAAAATTGAAGCTGGCCAGGCCGAGATTAAATTGAATCTTAACTTTATACCAGTTAGCATCATCTGAAACATCAAGCATTCTCACTTCAATGGGGATATTATAAACTACCTTGCTGTTGCCGTCGGGTTGAGCATAGAGGCTTCTTACCTGGTGATTATAGGGATCAACAGCCCAAACAGGCGCAATAAATCCTGCTATTATGGCAAATATTAAGGCCAGAAAAATAGCTCTTATCATACCTTATATATCGTAACGAAGAGCTAAAAACTTGCCTAAAACTTAAGGATTTCTTTTACTTTCTTCTTTGCCTCTTCTTCAATCTTCTTTACCTCTTCGCTGGCTTTGGTCTCAATCTCATATTTTTTTGCTTCAACTTTGACTTTGAGTTTGCCGACCACCGTTTCTAATGGTTTGGTCAGGATTGGGGAGGGGATAGGTTTTGATAGCGGCCCTTGCAGTTCAAAATCAATTGAAGCGATCCCTTTTTCATCTTTGAAAACAGAAAGCTCTTTTGGCAATTCGCGGCTTATATCAGGACTAAATATAAGGGTCAATTTATTGCCTTTTATGTATTCCATATTTGTAAAATCAAGCCCTCCGGAAAAGGCAACCTGAACATCGGTGTTTTGTACTGTCAATCTTTTAACATCGAGTTTTTTATCTTTAAGAGATATTTCAGCGCGCAGGCCTCTTAGCATCATATCCTGCTTGAGAAAATTTAAGCCGTATTTTTCTCCAATGCTTTCGAGGGACTTAAGCTTTTTAAGACGGCCATCGGAAAGAAGGACGATCCCTGAAGCTTGCAGATTATCAAAGACGGAGGGCATTTCAACTCCGGACCCTTTAACAGAGAGTGAAACATCCAGCGTTCCCTCAACTTTATTTTTCATGTCCAGCATATTGGGAAGGAAGGAGTCAATAACATCATTTAATAATGGCGAGGCATCGAGCCGTTTTAATTCAAGCTTTCCGAGATTATATGACAAGAGCGGAAGATTAATTACCCCCTTCGCCAGGAGTTCGCCGTTATACGCGGCCAGCTCTTTTATCTCAAGTGAAGCAGTGCGTTTTTTCAATTCGAAGCCCATTTTTAACGAATCAAGTTTTAGATGCGAAAAAGATATGTTTTTGAAATCAACAGATCCGTGAAAGACAAGGTCTTGGGGGATGGCGGCGGCGCTCATCTCAAGAGACTTGGTCAAGGCGCCGGGAACGGGCTTTGCTTTTTTATCTTTTGCCGGCGCGGCGGCAAATAGGGCAAGAAACGGATCAAGAGATAATTTGTCTGAGGACAAGGATAAAGAAATATCAGCCCACTTTTTTATTTGTATATCTGCGGATAAAGATTCACCGGCAATTGAGAGCAAAAGATTGGGGATTTTTACGGCTTCAGATGGAAGGTCAATTATAACATTGCCGGCTAATTTAATTGGCGCGCTCTTCCCCTGGTAGGTGCCGAGGGCAGAAGCTGAAAAATTGATTGGCCTAAACAGTGAAAGCGTAATCCCGGAAATTTTAACATTAATATCTTTTAATTCATTCTGACCGCCGGAAATATTGTCAAGATAAGTAATTTTGCCGTTTTTTATGGAAAAGGTATCGATTATAAAATCTATGGAAAATCCTTTTTTGCCCGCATCGGCCGGCTTGACCTGCTTTTCTTCTTTTTGAGAAAAAATATCTGAAAAATTAAAGTCACCCTTGCTGGATTTTTCAACCAGGATCTCCGGCTTGACCAGGGTTGCTTCCGGGATAATAAGTTTTTTCTGGAAAATCGGCCAGAAGGCGTAACGGAGCTCAATTGAGGATGCGGAAATAAAAGGACGATTGGCAAATCCCTGTCGATTGCCAATCGTTAGCCCTTTTAACTTTATGCCGGAGAAAATGTTTAAAGAGACACTTTTGATTTTTACTTCGCGGTGAAGCTGTTTGGAGAGAGCGGAAGCGGCAAAGTCTTTGATCTTATTTAAAGGCAGTAGAAAACAAATGGCGATGCTGGCGATGACAATTAATAAAACTATGCCGGAGACAGCTGCCGTGAACCATTTAAGATACTTTTTCATAAATGATCACCTCAAAAAGATTATATCACAATTGCTTTTCCCGTTCGGCGGAACATTTCCAGGTGAATAAGCAAAACTGAAATATCCGCCGGCGAGACGCCGGCGATCCTTGAAGCCTGGCCGATAGACGCGGGGCGGCGCAGGCCAAGCTTTAAAACCGCTTCATTTGATAATCCTTTTAGTGTTTTATAATCAATCCAATCAGGAAGGCGATGGTTTTCCAGTTTTTTAAACCTTTCAATCTGGATCGTCTGCCGTTTTATATAGCAATCATATTTATTTAAGGTCTCAATTTGTTCCGCAACCTCTTGAGAAACGGGCTCATTATTTTCGATTGCCTCTTTCTTTTTCAAGAAAGCTTTATAGCGTTCCTCTGAAATAAGTCCGATATGGTATCCTTTTTCTGTCAGCCTCAGGTCTGCATTATCCTGGCGGAGGATGAGCCGAAATTCAGAGCGCGAAGTCAGCATGCGGTAGGGCTCGTTTATTTCTTTGGTTATAAGGTCATCGATCAATGTCCCGATATAGCATTCGTTCCTTCCCAAAATTAATGGCTCTTTGCCTTTTACTTTAATGGCGGAGTTGATCCCTGCCACAATCCCCTGAGCCGCCGCCTCCTCATAGCCGGAGGTCCCATTTATTTGCCCTGCGCAGAAAAGACCGCCGATATCTCTGCATTCCAATGAATATTTAAGCTGAGAAGGGATAACGTAATCGTATTCAACCGCGTAACCAGGCCTTATCATTTCAACGTTTTCAAGTCCTGGCATGGTTTTTAGAAAAGCCAGCTGGACATCTTCTGGAAGCGAGGTTGACATACCTTGTGCATACATCTCATTGGTATCCCTTCCGCAGGGTTCGATGAAGCATTGATGGCTGTCTTTGTCCGGAAAGCGAACAACTTTATCTTCTATGCTGGGACAATATCTTGGCCCGACACCCTGGATTTTTCCTGTGAAAAGTGGGGAGCGGTCGAGATTTGACTTGATAATCCTGTGAGTTTCTTTGTTTGTCCAGGTCAGGTGGCAGGGGACTTGAGAAAGCTCAATCGCTGGGTTAACCGGTATGCCAGTAAGCCCGTATGCACGCGCATATTCCCAAATAAAAGAGAACATTTTTGGAGGCTCGTCGCCTGGTTGGATAGTCATTTGTGAAAAATCGATCGATCGTTTATTCAATCGCGCCGGAGTGCCAGTTTTAAGCCGCCCAAGTTTCAGCCCGATGTTATTCAATGAATCTGAAAGTCCTTTAGAAGGGAGCTCTCCGATTCTTCCGGCTTCCTGGTGGTTGAGCCCGACATGGATCAGACCTTTTAGAAAAGTTCCTGTTGTTATGATGACGGTTTTGCTTTTGTAGATCATATCTAGAGTTGTTCGGACACCCGTTATTCGTCCATCGTCTGTCAATATTTCTTCAACGGTTGCCTGTTTAAGATCCAAGTTTTCCTGATTTTCCAGAACTTGCTTCATCAGGCGATGGTATTGTTTCCTGTCCGATTGGGCGCGCAAGGCCTGAACGGCCGGGCCTTTGGTGGTGTTTAACATTTTCATCTGGAGAAAAGTCATATCGGTTGAAATCCCGATCTGTCCACCAAGGGCATCCGTTTCTCTTATCAACTGCGACTTAGCTGGCCCGCCCATCGCAGGATTGCAGGACATAAAGGCGACTGTGTCAACGTTCATGGTCAGCAACAGGGTCTGGCAGCCAAGGCGAGCGGAAGCCAAAGCGGCTTCGATTCCAGCATGCCCGGCGCCAATGACAATGACGTCGTATTGTTTGGGGAAAATTATTGGCTTTGAAGACATAGTGCTTATCCGCGGATGTCTCTGATTATGTAGACCACTCCCATGGATGCCCCCAGCGCATCCCGCACCTTATTGGCATTAATCAAGGAAGGGATTGTTTCGCCGAGCGGATCCACAAGGTCCGCCGCATAACGGAGGATCTCTTTGTTTTTAAAAACTATTCTTTCATAAAGGGAATTATATTTTTCCTTGTCCAGGAATAATTCTTCAATCGGGCTGCCGACGATCTTTTCTTTCGGCGCGCGGAAATATTTATGCGCTTCTTCATTAACCAGAATAACCCTGCCCTCAAGGTCGGTCATAACCATCGAGTCGGGCATGGTTTCAATAATAATATCCGCCGCCAGAGCAGGAGAGATCGCAAACAGGGCATACCTTCTCATGGCCAGGTAAATAAAAAAGATCATTATGGCAATATCGAACACGCAAGTTGGAGGGAAAAGCCGATAACCTTGAACAAGCGGCAATATCTCATCGGTAAAAATTCCAACAATTCCTGCCAAGATCGAACCAACAGCTATCAGTGCCGCTTGAGAACGCTCAATTATTTGCGGGTTAGAAAGGTATTGATTGACCAATAAAATAATTCCCCAAGAGACATAAATAATAGTATTTAACGCAAAAAGCCAGTAAAGCGGCGCGGGCTGATTGGCGATGCCGAAGTGGTAGATGTCGTGGCGGACATACATAAAGTTGGTAAATAAAAACAAAACACTTAAAAGCGCAGCCGGAAAGTACAAAATCGGCAAAGAAAACCATTTTTTCAAAAATGAATCTTTTTGTGAAAAAATCAGGCAAAAATGAGTGAAGACGGGAAAAACAAAGCTCCAAAGCGAAGCGCTGAAGCGATTTAAGATGCCTGCCAGCTCAAGGGTAAACGCTATGCGCAGAGAATATTCAAGAATGCTGGCAAAAAAGGCAAGGAGCGCGAAGCGCGCGAAAAACCGCGCCGTAGGATTTTCATAATGCCGGCTATAGATGCTAAAAGCAAACAATAAGATGAAAAGCGAGGCCGCAAGCTCAAAGTAAGGGAAGATCATCATGTTGACAATATTATAGTCGATTTATGCTATAATTACAACATGACAAAACCCAGATATCGCCGCGTGCTTCTCAAGCTTTCCGGTGAAATTTTCGGCGGAAAGCTAAAATACGGCCTGGATCCGGAAATAATCGATTCTATCGCGAAAGAAATACAAAAAGTCAGGGAAAAGGGCGTGCAGATAGCGGTTGTGGTGGGCGGCGGAAACATTTTTAGAGGAATGACAGGCTCTTCAGCCGGCATGGATCGCGCTACCGGCGATTACATGGGCATGCTTGCCACAATTATCAACGCACTGGCTTTGCAGGACGCGCTGGAGAGAATGGGCGTTTACGCGCGCGTTCAGACTGCAATCGAGATGAGGCAGATCGCGGAACCGTTTATCCGCCGGCGGGCGATCCGCCATATGGAAAAAGGAAGAGTGATTATCCTTGCGGCCGGCACCGGCAACCCTTATTTTTCAACCGACACCGCGGCGGCTCTGAGGGCCGCGGAACTCGATGCAGAAGTGATCATAAAGGCAACTAAAGTTGACGGAGTTTACGATAAGGACCCAATGAAATTCAAAAATGCCAAAAAATATTATAAACTTTCTTATCTTGAAATATTAAATAAAGGGTTAAAGGTTATGGACTCAACTGCCGCCTCACTATGCATGGACAACCAAATTCCAATAATTGTTTTGAATTTATTAAAAACCGGAAATGTAGAAAAAGCCGTGATGGGCAAGCAAGTGGGCACGCTGGTTACATCATCGTAAGGAGGATTTATATGGCGGATATCATAAAAGACACAGAAGCTAAAATGAAGAAAGCAATCGAGGTGCTCAAGCAAAAATATGCCGCCGTCCGCACCGGAAGGGCGTCTTCAGCGCTGGTCGAACATTTAAAAGTTGAATATTATGGGACTCAAGTGCCGCTTCAGCAGCTGGCAGGCATTTCTGTCCCTGAAGCGCACACCATTGCCATCCAGGCGTATGATAAAGAAGCAGTTAAAGAAATAGAAAAAGCCATTCAAAAGTCTGAACTGGGGATCAATCCTAGAACCGAAGGCGGTATTATTCGCTTAAATCTTCCTCCTTTAACTGAGGAACGAAGAAAGGACCTGGTAAAGCTTGTAAAAAAAGAAGCAGAAGAAGCTAAGGTGGTCATTCGCAGTATTCGCAGGGAGGCAATGGATCAACTTAAGGCGAGCAAGGATAAAAAAGAAATATCTGAAGACATAGAGAAGATCAAAGAAGAAGAAGCCCAGAAGCTGACCGATCGGGAGACAGCGGAAATCGATAAGGTTTTGGCTGCTAAAGAAAAAGAGATCATGGAAGTGTAGTGAAAATTCCTCTGCATATCGCGATTATCATGGATGGAAATGGCCGTTGGGCTAAGAAAAAAGGGCTGCCGCGTCTGGAGGGGCATCGACGAGGGGCGGAGACACTGCGAGAAATAGTCAAAGTCTGCAATGAAATCGGGGTTAAATATCTTACAGTCTATGCCTTTTCTACTGAAAACTGGGCCCGCCCAAAAGAAGAAGTAATGTTTTTAATGAATCTTTTTATAGAAGTCATTAACAAAGAGATTGAAAAACTGCATAAAAACAATGTGCGCATCCGTTTTTTGGGCCGGCTTGATGGATTCTCAAAACAGCTTCAGGAGAAAATGAAATGGGCAATGGAACTTACAGAAAAAAACACTTTTGAAAATCTCAACGTGATGGTTAATTATGGCGGGCGGGCGGAGATCGTTGACGCCGTCCAAGCCATGATGGACGAGGGACGAAAGACGATAGACGAAACAGGCTTCAATCAATACCTTTACACGAGAGACGTTCCTGATCCGGATCTTTTAATCCGTACAGCAAATGAAATGAGAATTTCCAACTTTTTGCTCTGGCAAATTGCTTACGCCGAATTATATATTACCGACACGCTGTGGCCGGATTTTAAAAAGAAACAGTTGATGACGGCTATCGAAGAATATGGGAAGAGAGAGCGTCGATTTGGAAAAACATCGGAACAATTGAAATGAGAGCGCGGATTTTAACAATTTTAATATCTGTGCCTGTTATTTGGACCTGTAGTTATTATGGGGGCATTCCTTTTTTGATTTTGGTTTTAGCGCTGGCGCTAGCTTCCATCAATGAGTTTTACAACATGATGATGAAAAAAGGATATTTTCCCGCATACTGGGTGGGCAATCTGATCGCAATTTTCTTCATTGTTTTCGCACACTATGCGTTAAAGCGCCATTGGGAACCGGGGCAATCTGCCATTTTAACAACCGCGGTTACCATTGCGGCGATATCGGGTATTTTCTTAAAAAGAGAAAAGGATACTATAGTTGATGTCGCGGTTACCATCCTGGGCATGATCTACATAGGCTGGTTCTTCAGCTATTTGATCTTTATCCGTTCATTAACCGTGCATGGAGGATACCTTTTCTTTTTAATAATCACCATCTGGGCGAATGATATCGTTGCCTATCTGGCAGGAAGATATTTTGGCCGGCACAAGCTCGCTCCGCAGATCTCTCCCAACAAAACTTGGGAGGGAGCGATTGCCGGATTTATTACCTGCATGATTGCCGCCGAGATTTTTTCCGGATTCGCGATGATCAACGGAACGCATGCTATTATTTTAGGCGCTTTGATCGGGATCGTAGCCCAGTTTTCAGACCTGGTTGAATCTTTGATAAAACGGGACGCGGGAGTAAAGGATTCCTCAAATATTCTTCCCGGCCACGGCGGAGTGCTGGACAGGATGGATTCCTTTATCTTAACCGCGCCTTTGATGTATTATTATGTTGTCTGGTTCATTTTAAAATAATTTAAAAATCAAAATGCAAAAATCAAAATTACAAGTTAAAACTCAAAATTTAATAAAGCAAGCATTAATTGAGGATGTTGGCAGCGGAGACATTACGACTAATGCGATTATCCCGGCCGATCAAAAGGCCGATGCAATCATTTTGGCTAAGGAAGACGGAGTGATTGCCGGGCTTGATGTTGCTTGTGGAGTTTTTTGGCAAATTGATAAAAAAATTAAATTAGTATCAAAAGTTAAAGACGGCGCAAAAGTAAAAAAGGGACAAATAATCGCAACGCTTTCAGGACCGGCACGGGGGATTTTGACCGGCGAACGCGTTGCCCTGAATTTCCTTCAGCATCTTTCCGGAATTGCGACATTAACCGAAAAGTTTGTCTCGAAAGCCGGGCGAGCCACGGTTCTTGACACAAGAAAAACTATCCCCGGAATGCGTTTTCTTGAGAAACACGCTGTGAAAATGGGTGGGGGAAAAAATCATCGATTCGGTTTATATGATGCTGTTTTGATAAAAGATAATCACATCAAACTTGCGGGAGGGCTATTAAAGGCCCTTGAATGCCCTAGAAGATTAAAGAGGGCATTAGAGGTTGAGGCAAAGACGATAGCTGAAGTAAGAGAGGCGATCAAGGGCAAAGTCGACAGAATACTTTTGGATAACATGAATGTAAAAACTTTGCGTGATGCGGTTAAATTATGCAAAGCCGCGAAAATTAAAACCGAAGCCTCAGGCGGAGTCAGCCTCGAGAATGTTTCCGCCATCGCAAAGACCGGCGTTGATTATATTTCAATCGGCGCGCTAACGCATTCAGCGAAGGCGCTTGATATAAGCCTCAAAATAATTTAACCTGCTTTTAATGTCTATAAATTAGTAGCAAATTAGTAGTTGCCCGCCCCAAAATATGCCGTTATATCAATAAATAAATAACAATTACTAAAATATGGCTTGCATTATGTAAAGTTTAGAGTTGATATCCGCCGCCTCCACCGTCAATCATTTATTCTTACTTTTCTTTGTCATCAGCAACAAAGAAAAGTAACAAAAGAAAATGCCGGCGATTTCGAATGTTCACCCCGCTACCCCCGACCACCACCCACCAATAATGTATTTTCGAAATCGCGGACATTATATTTTGATTATCATTTCAGTCTCTTTAATCGGCGCCAGCGGGTTTTGGCGCCTTACATAAGTCTAAAGATAATTTAAAAACCCATTTTGCGCTTGACAACAATCTAATGGCGTATTACAATATTGTCATCGATAGGCATTACGTAAAACAAGGAGGGTGTTTATGGCTGAAGCAATTTTATCGTCCAAGTATCAGCTTGTTATACCAAAAGAAATAAGAGAAGAAACCGGACTGCGAAGCGGCGAAAAAATAATTATTATCGCAAAAGAAGGAATTATTAATCTGGTCCCTTCACATTTGCTTAAAACAATGAGGGGGTATTTAAAAGGAATGAATATTTCCGGCATAAGAGAAGAGGAAGAGAGATGATTCTGGTTGATGCTTGCGGCTGGCTGGAATATTTTACTGATGGCCCCTTGGCGGATGAATATTATCAATATTTAAAAAAACCAAAGGAAATAATTACTCCTACCATCATACTTTATGAAGTTTATAAAAAAATTAAAATGGAGAGAACTGAAGAGGATGCCCTGCTTGCCGCCGCACAAATCCAAGAGACCGAAATTTTTAATCTTACTGAATCAATTGCCTTGGCGGCCGCTGATTTTAGCCTTGAATATAAGATGCCCATGGCTGATGCGATTGTCTACGCGACTGCCAGTTTGAAAAATGCCAAAATAGCAACCTCGGATGCGCATTTCGAGAAATTGGATAAGGTTATTTTTTTGAAGAAATAGGTGAATACCTTGGCGCGCTGATCATGTACCATATGGTACATGGATTACCCATTCGGCGAAGGCGCTGGGTATCAATTTTTTGCAATCTGCAACACAATCTGCAAGAAGCTTGACAAGTCTAATCGGGGGGGGTAAGATTACGTTCAGGATTCGGTTTTATTTTAAAAGGGGGGACTAAAAATGTTAAAGTTAAAAAGTTCAATTGCGGTCCTGGTTTTGGGTTTAGTGGTTGCTTTGTTCTGCGGAACTTCTGCGCAGGCGCAAGGATGGGTAAAGCAGTTTCCATGGCCCAGCAAGGCTAATGGTATTGCGGCAGATTCTACCGGAATTTATGTGGTTGGAAAGATGTGTATATCACCTTGTACTGCAGAGAATTATGATATGGCTATTATGGGAAAATATGAATCAAATAATGGTGATAGTATCTGGTTTAAATTTTGGGACGAAGGCCCTGTGGCCGCCAAAGGTGTTGCAATAGGCCCTTCCGGAGTTTATGTGATTGGCAAAGGTAGCGCGGGGAGTTTTATAAGAAGATACGATGTCGATGGAACTAACCCTATTACTAAACCTTTAAGTGCTGGATACAGCCCAACTGATATTGCGGTTGATTCTTCCGGGGTTTATGTTGTTGGAACCTTGCCAGTAACGACAATGGGTAGGACTTTATCCCTTGTGAGTAAGTTTGATGCCAGCTTGAATAATGATGCCAATTTCAAACTATTCACGCTGCAAAATTTAGGCAATGTTTCTGCAACAGGAATTTCTGTAGATAATTCAGGGGTTTATGTCGTTGGTTATACGGATGGCGCTTTGTCTGGCACAAGTTGCATAGGGATTGAAGACGCTTTTGTTGCAAAGTGCGATAAAACATATGGTGATCGTGTGACCTCATTTGGCAATAATGGAGTTGTTCAGTATGGATTTCCGCCATTCTATAATCATGCTTTTGCGCGTGATGTCGCGGTGGATTCAGACAACGGAGGAATCTATGTGGCGGGCGACGCAACCGGCGGCCTTCTTGCACATACGGCTTTTGTGGAAAAGCGCGATCCTGCCAGCGGAGCAGTTAATTGGAATACTCGGTTTGCACCCTTGAGGCTGATGGAGATTCATGCCTACGGAGTTTCCGCATATAATGGTGGTGTTTGTGTGGCTGGCTATTTATATGGTGCCCTTTCCGGCAACACTTCTCTGGGAGGATATGATGCTTTTATAAGAAATTATAATGCCGATGGGGGATTGCTCTTAAGCGAACAATTTGGAACTTCGGGCGATGATAAAGTTTTTGGTGTTTCAGCGGTTTCAACCGATCCTCCTGCGTTTTATGCGGCAGGGAGCACAACGGGAATTTTTCCTGACCAGAGCTCATTGGGTGGGGAAACTGCTTTTTTTGCAAAATTACCTGGGGCGCCGAGGCCAATGGCTGCCTTCAGTACGCTTTTCGGCATAATAGAAGCCATGCAGCTTAATTCAGGGATTCAAAGCAGTTTGTTTGCTAAACTTAGCGCGGCTCAAAATACGGTCACAGCCATATCTCCTTCTCAGACATCGGCAAGCAGGATAAACACAGTTCAGGTAAAAGGCGCAAACAGGCAGAATGCGGTAAATCAGATGCAGGCCTTTATCAATGAATGTGAAGCTCAAAGCGGCAAAAAACTTACTGAAGAACAAGCAATTTTACTAATCCAAAAGGCAAACGAAATCATAGATTTAATTAACAGTTCGCCCAGGTAAAAAAAACATGAATCAGGGGATTAGGCAGTCCTGGATCCCCTGATTTCCTTATATCCCGATCTCCTATCCCAGATAACCAGATTCCCCGATCACCTTTTTTCTGCTATAATCATCGTCCATGCCGCACAAATATATTTTAAAAACCGCTTTTCCCGCGGAGCATAAATTCAACATTGATTATGCTAAGGAATTAACCGAAGAGCAGCTGCCGATTGTTACCGCCGGCGGCGGGCCGATGCTGGTCATCGCAGGGGCGGGTTCGGGCAAAACGCGCACCGTTACATATCGCGTCGCTTACCTTTGCGAATCAGGCGTTCCGCTTGAAAATATCCTTCTTTTAACATTTACCAACAAAGCGGCAAAGGAGATGATCTCCCGCGTGGAAGGATTATTAAAGAGAAATATGAACGGGCTCTGGGCGGGGACTTTTCATCATGTGGGCAACCTGGTTTTAAGAAAACACGCAAAAAAAATCGGCTATGATAAAAATTTTACGATCATGGACCGCACAGATTCCAAAGACCTTCTTGACCGATCGGTTAAAGAAGCAGGTATCCCGACAAAAGATAAAAAATTCCCCAAGGGCGATGTTTTACAGGACATTTATAGTTTTATGGCTAACTCTCAAAGGACTTTGTCTCAAGTGATTGAAACAAAATTCCCGCATCTTTTTGAAATTCAAGAAGAAGTTAAAAAAGTAATTGACGCTTATGAGAGGACAAAGATTGAACAGAACCTGATGGATTTTGACGATCTTTTGGTCAACTGGCTGAAACTTTTGCTTGAGCACGAAGACGTAAGGGATGAATTGAGCGGCCGGTTTCACCATATTCTGGTTGATGAATATCAGGACACCAACCTCGTCCAGGCGCAGATCATCGATCTTATGGCGTCAAAGCACAGGAATTTAATGGTGGTGGGAGACGACAGCCAGTCTATTTATTCATTTCGAGCGGCGGAATTCAAAAACATTATTGATTTCCCAAAACGGTACACTGATTGCCAGATTTTTAAAATAGAAACCAACCACCGGTCGATCCCGGAAATTCTTGAACTGGCAAATGATTCAATCCGCAACGCTACCGAGCGCTTTGAGAAAAATCTAAAACCGGTGAGAAAATCGGGAATACTTCCCGCAGTTGTTTCATTTCGAGACGTATTCAAGCAGGCCTCGTTTGTGGCTCAGCGGATACTGGAACTGCATGACGAAGGCATGAAACTTTCCGACATTGCCATCCTCTACCGCTCCCACTACCATTGCCTGGAACTGCAGATGGAGCTTACCCGTAGAGGGATTCCGTACGAGGTTCGGTCCGGCCTGCGTTTGTGGGAAGAAGCACACATCAAAGATATAATGTCTTACCTTAAGATTTTCCAGAATCCTTATGATGGATTATCGTGGCTTAGGATTTTAAAACTGGTCCAAAATGTCGGGCAAAAAACGGCAGAGAAGATCTGGCATAAAATCCAAAAATCCAAGGATCCGATAAAATTAGTAAAAGAAAAAGATCTTCTCGAGGAAATAACAAAACCAGGACAAGAAGGATTCGCGATTTTTCAAAAGCTGATCGGAACGCTTGAGGGGATGACCGAAAATCCTTCGGCAATGATAGAGGCAATTGTAGAGGGCGGATATGGTGATTTTCTGCGCATGAATTACGCGAATTACAACGCGCGGTTAGAAGAGCTTGAAGAGTTGGGCAATTATGCGCTAGAATATAAAAACTTGGAAAAGTTTCTTTCCGCCCTGGCGCTTACAGGCGGCACGTCAGCGGAAGAAATTGTTGGTCCGGGCTCTGGCGAGGATGAAGCGGTAATTTTAACTACCGTGCACCAGGCAAAAGGGTTGGAGTGGAAGGTGGTTTTTATAATCTGGCTGGCGGAGGGGCGGTTCCCTTCATATCTTTCTTTTGGCAGTGAAAAGGAGCTTGAAGAAGAGCGGCGGCTGTTTTACGTTGCGGTGACCAGAAGCAAGGATCAATTGTACCTTGCTTATCCGGTTGCCTATCAGTCGCGGGAAGGGACAATCGTTTTGAAAGCTTCTCGATTTATCAAGGAAATTTCGGAGCACCGGTATGAAAAATGGCTGATTGAAGAAGAAAGCGGCGCGGAAGAAGACGAGTGGGCCGCATGTTAACCTCACCCACCTCCGATTTCATCGGAGGTTCCCCCTCTCCATCAAAGATGGAGAGGGCTGAAAGGGAAATGCTAATTGGTAAATACATCCTTCTCCACAAAGTGGAGAAGGGGGACCACGAGCAAAGCGAGTGGTGGATGAGGAATAAAAGGAGGGAAAAATGAGATACACAATCTGGGGGCCGGTTGCGGGTTTGGGAATTGCTTCATTATTGTTCCTTTTCGGCGCTTTTGGCACAGATGCAAATAAGCCTCTGCTTGTCGCAGTTATTTTAGTGGTGTTAGGGTTAATTGTTGGTTGGTATATGGACAGCCAGGCGCAAGGATAATTTATTTAATGGGTTTTTCCCTGGGTATTGTCGGTCTTCCAAACGTCGGTAAATCGACACTATTCAATGCTCTCTCGAAAGCAAAGGCCGATGTTTCCAATTATCCGTTCTGCACCATTAGTCCCAATGTGGGAATCGTAGAAGTCGCGGATGAACGGTTAAATAATGTCGCAAAAATTATCGGCTCTCCCAGAGCGATCCCGACGGTCATGGAATTTACCGATATTGCCGGATTGGTAAAGGGAGCGCATAAGGGAGAGGGGCTCGGGAATCAATTCTTATCCCACATCAGAGAAGTCAGCGCAATTGCCCATGTCGTTAGATGTTTTTCCGCCGCGGATATTGTCCACGTTACCGGCGAGGTCGACCCAAAAAGAGATATTGAACTTGTGGAAGTAGAATTGATTTTGGCTGACCTGGCGATGATCGATAAGAAATTTGAACCGGTAAAAAAAGCGCTTAAAACAGGCGATAAGAACATTTTAAAGTTTCTTCACCTGCTTGAAAAAATAAAAGAGGCCCTGGATCAGGGAAAGCCAGCGCGAGAACTTTTACCTTCTATGAATTCGGAAGACGTAAAGTTATTAAAAGATCTGCCTTTATTGACTTTAAAGCCTGTGCTTTACGTGGCAAATGTTGATGAGTCAGGCAATCCTGATCAGGTTGAAAAGATCAAGCAAATAGGATCTCCGGTTGTTTCAATTTGCGCAAAACTTGAAGCTGAGATCTCTGAACTTTCCGCAGAGGATGCCAACGCTTACCTAAAAGAGATCGGAATGGGAGAAACTGCTTTGAAAAGATTGATCCGTTCCGGCTATGAACTGCTTGATCTTATCACATTCTTTACCGCAAATGACAAAGAAGCGAGATCCTGGACGGTAAAGAGAGGGGCAGCCGCGCCGGAGGCGGCGGGTAAAGTTCACTCCGACATGGAGCGCGGATTTATCGCGGCTGAAGTTGTGCACTATAACGACCTGGTTGACAGCGGCTCCTATGCCAAAGCCAGGGAATCCGGGCTGATCCACACCGAAGGAAAGAACTATAAAGTCCAGGACGGCGACCTTGTTTTTATCAAATTTGCGTGATATAATAAATTTATGGTAAATTATGATGCGATTTTTGTTTTGGCCCCGGGCCTGCCGGAAGAAAAGACGGATAGTCTGCTCGCAAAGTTTGAAAAGAAGATAAAAGACAACGGCGGCGAAATCCAGAAGACCGAAAAATGGGGGCTGAAAAGATTAAACTTCGAATTTAAAAAGCATAAGGGGATAAGGGAAGGCTTTTACGTGTTGCTGAAGTTTGCCGGCTCGGGCAAGGCTGTTTTAGCATTGCGCGACACTTTGCGCCTTCAGGAAGAGGTCATCCGCCAGATCATAACCTGCGCCGAGGAAGAAACGGCGCCGGAGGAAGCGGTGGTTTTTCCAGAGATTTCCGTGGAGCAGCCCGGTGGCCAGCCTCAATAAAATAATCCTGGTTGGCAATCTTATATCTGATCCTGAAACACGCCTGGCCATGGATGGGGTTTCCGTTACAAAATTCAAGATGACCGTGAGCAACTACCCGGGATCGGACCAGAACATAAGCAATATCGAGGTCGTTGCCTGGCGGAGGATGGCGGAGGTCTGCGGCCAATATCTGAAAAAAGGAAAATTGGTTTTGGTGGAGGGGCGGCTGCAAATACGCTCGTATGAGGATCAAAGCGGGCAGAGAAAATGGGCGACCGAAGTAATAGCGAATAATATGCAAATGCTCGATTCTAAACAAGCTCCAGCAGCAATAGAGTTGTCCTCCGACAGATCCGCCGTAGTCCGCCAAGGGCGGACGGAGGTGGAAGTCCAAAAGCCGGAGGAGGAGGAAGTGGAAGAGCTTCCCGAGGATGACTTGCCTTTCTGATGTATAATAAAGTTTTTATAATTGGAAATTTGACCAGGGATCCTGAAGTGCGCTACACGCCTTCAGGCCTCCCGGTAGCTCGTTTTACCGTGGCCGTCAACCGGCCCAAAAGGAAAGACGCGGAGAAAAACGATGTTGATTTTATCAATGTCGCGGCCTGGCGGCGCCTGGCGGAAATCTGCGGCGAGTATTTAAAAAAAGGGAATCCGGTGGCGATTGAGGGGCGGTTGAGCATAAGATCGTACCAGGCAAAAACGGGGGAAAAAAGGACGGCGGTAGAGGTGGTTGCCGATGGCATGCAAATGTTAGGCAAAAAGCCCCAGAGCGTTTTGGATTCAAGAACAGAAGAAGCACATGAAGAAACCAAGGCAGGGGAAGAAGAAGTTCCATTTTAAGGGAGAAAAAGACATGAAAACAAACAAACCAAGCAGAACAGCCGGCAAGCCGATGAAAAAAAGGAAGAAAAGGGTCTGCATTTTTTGTGAAAGCAAAAAAACCTTAGATTATAAGGATGTCGGCTTTGTCAGGAAATTTATTTCTGACCGGGCGAAAATTTTACCGCGCCGGTCTTCGGGATGCTGCGCACTGCATCAAAGAATGGTCGCCACCGCAATTAAGCGCGCCAGACAAATCGGCCTGGTGCCCTATACGATTAACTGACATGAAAGTAATATTATTAGAAGAAGACAAACTGGCAAATGTTTCTGACGGGTATGCGAGAAATTATCTCCTGCCGAAAAAATTGGCAGTTTTAGCGACTCCCGAAGCGATCAAGCAAATGGGGAAGCGCGCCGATGCCAACCGGCAGAAAAGAGAAGAGCAAAAAAAGATAATGGAGGAGCTGGCCGAAAAACTCACCTCAAAAGAAATAATAATTAAGGCGGACGCAGGGGAGGAAGGAAAGCTTTTTGGCTCGGTCACGACCACGGACGTGGCCAAAGCGGTATTAGATACCTTTGGCGAAGAACTGGACAAGAAAAAGATCAATTTGAACGAGCACATAAAGATGCTGGGAGAATATATTGCTTCGGTGAAGCTTCATACAGATGTAGTCGCGCACCTGAAGATCCGCGTAGAGAAAAAATGAAATTCCCAGATTTGCCCGGGGTTTATCTTTTTAAAGATAAGACGGGCCAGGTGATTTATGTCGGCAAGGCAAAATCATTAAAGAACCGCATCTTCTCATATTTTCAAAAACCATTAGATTCACCGAAAACCAGAGCGCTTGTTTTAGAGCATGAAAAAGTTGATTTTATCGTAACACCCACCGAGCTTGAGGCACTTCTTTTAGAAAGACAGCTAATCACAAAGCATAAGCCGCGCTTCAACATCATGTGGAAAGACGACAAGCAATATCCTTATTTAAAATTAACTTTAAACGAAGAATGGCCTCGGCTGATCATGGTGCGCAAGAAGGAAGAGGACGGAGCTTGCTATTTCGGCCCGTTTGAGTCCCGAAGCGTGCGCGAAACCATCCGCTTGATTAAAAAACTTTTCCCTATCCGCTGGTGCAGGGAAAGCCCGCTTAAGTTCAGGCGGCAGCCGTGTCTGCAGTATCATCTTAAGCATTGTCTAGGGCCTTGCATTGGCGGAATTACAAGGGAGGAATATCAAAACTATTTAAATGCCATAATCAAGGTACTGGAGGGAGACCTTTCCGCCGCCATAAGATACTTAAATGATGAAATGATTCAGGCGGCTAAGAATCAGCGCTTTGAGCAGGCGGCCAGATTGAGAAACCGAATCAATAATTTAAGCAGAATTTTAGAAAAGAAGCCCGGCTGGATGCCGAAGGCAAAAGAGAAGAAAGGCGACACCAGCATCTGGGAGCTTAAAAATTCGCTTGATTTAAATAAGATTCCCCGGCGCATCGAAGCGTTTGACGTTTCAAATATTCAGGGAGAAGCTCTGGTCGCTTCGATGGTGACTTTTTTTGACGGCGAACCAAAGAAAAGTGATTACCGGAAATTTAAGATCCGCGGCTTTAGGTCGCCCAACGATGTCGGGGCAATTAATCAGGCGGTTTTTCGCAGGTACGCGGGCAGCTTGAAGAAAAAAATGGATACACCGGATCTTATTTTAATCGACGGGGGAATAGCTCAAGTCCGTTCGGCTAAAAAAGCTTTAATTGAGGCGAAAATTAAAGTCCCAGTGATCGGCCTGGCCAAGAAGCACGAGGAGATCTATATTCCTGCCAAAAATGTTCCAATAAAACTTCCTTTAGAGTCATCGGCCCTGAAACTTCTGATGCGCATAAGAGATGAGTCCCATCGCTTTGCCATAACCTATCATAGAGCTTCCCGCCGCCTTGTAAAGTAGCGATTCATATGGTAAAATCCCGAAAATGAAACGGATTCTTGCGCTTATTTTTCTTTTATTCTTTTTTTCACTTTCTTTCGCTGAAGTGTCTCTAAATGAACAGCAAAAGCTAAAAGAAATTCAGGAACAGCTTGAAGCCCAAAAAAAGAAGCTTTTGGAAACAAAGGTGAAGGAACAAGCGTCCTTATCAAAGCTGGTGGAGATAAAGGGGGAACTCAAAAAAACCACCCATGATTTGAGCCGGGCAAAAACAAAAATTACCGAAAATGTAGGCCAGATTAAAGAACTTTCGGGAGAAATCGATGAGGCCAAAGTTACGCTGGAGCAAAAATCGGAAAAACTTAAAAATAGAGCGAGGGAAGTTTATAAAAGCAGCGCGGTCAATTATCTGGATCTTATTTTTTCAACCAAAAGCATGGCGGACTTCATAAACCGCGCTTATTTCTTTGGCAAGATAATTGAGGGAGACGCGAAGCTGATAAATGAAATCTCCTCCGATTACCAGTTATTCCGGCAGAAAAAAGAGAAGCTGGTCGTGGTAACGGAAGACATAAAAGATCTCGCCCAGGAAATAGGCGAAAAGCGAAAAGAGATCGCGACTAAAGCGGAAGAAGAAAAAGGAGTCCTTTCAGATCTTAAAGAGCGCCGGGAAGAGTATGAAAAGAAAATAGCTGAACTGGAAAAAAGCTCTGAAGAGTTGACTCGGGTGATTCAGGCGAAGATGGCAGAGAGAAAGAAGTCCGGCATTTATGCCAAAGGCAGCGGTTCGCTTGATTGGCCGTTGAGGGGCAGGTTGACCTCTAATTTTGGATACCGCCGGCATCCTATTTGGGGAGGCAGGCACATGCATACCGGAATTGATATTGCGGCCCCATACGGAGAGGTGATCCGGGCAGCTGATGGTGGAGAGGTCTTGTTTTCGGGCTGGTGGGATGGTTACGGGAAAGCAGTTGTAATTGACCACGGCAAAAGCATTTCGACCGTTTATGGGCATATGTCCCGAATATATGTGCAAAACGGTAATAAAATAAGCAAAGGACAAATTATTGGATTAGTTGGTAGCACAGGATACTCAACCGGCCCGCACTGCCATTTTGAGGTTCGAGTAAACGGTAAACCGAAAAATCCAATGGGTTTTTTGCCTTAAGGAGGAGAAAGATAACATGAATAAGGGAAAAAGGTTTATTGCGGTGGCATTGCTGGCAGTAAGTGTATTTACGATCGGGTTTATTTGGGGGAGGGTGAGGGCTGAGGAGGAGCTGGAAAAGAAGCTTGAAGTTTTTCTGCAGGTATTGACCCTGGTTAAAAATCAATATGTTGAAAAAAATGTTGATAATACCAAACTGGTTTATGGTTCCATTAAGGGATTGCTGGAGTCGCTGGGAGATCCTTATACCCGGTTTATGGAACCGAAGGCATACAAGGAAATGCGCATTCGTTTGCGCGGGTCATACAGCGGGATCGGAATTTATATCGGGATGAAAGACACTCAATTGACAGTGATCGCCCCTATCCCTGGAACGCCAGCCGACAAAGCGGGACTTAGGGCAAAAGACAAGATCATGTCAATTGATGATAAGAACGCCAAAGATATGTCTCTTGATGAAGCCGTGTCAATTATCCGCGGGCCGCAGGGGACCAAAGTAAAATTGGGGATCATCCGTGGACGAGAAAAAGAACCAAAGGATTATATAATTAAACGGGAAAAGATTAACATTAAAAGCACGGAATTTAAAATGTTGCCGGACAAGATCGCATATATTAAATTAAATACTTTTGAAAAGCAGGATGCACCGCAGGAGGTCTCCAAAGCCTTGGCCATGGCTCATAATGAAAAAGCTGAAGGATTGATCCTTGATTTAAGGGGCAATGGGGGCGGGCTTTTGGATAACGCCATCCAAATTGGCAGTATGCTTATCCGTCAGGGAGCGATCGTGCAGACGGTGGACCGCGATGGCATGAGGGAAGTTAAATATTCAACCGGCCAGATATTGTGGTGGAAACCGATCGTTGTCTTAATTAACGAGGCCTCGGCATCAGCTTCCGAGATTTTAGCGGGAGCCCTAAAAGACGATAAGGTTGCTGCGATTGTCGGGACCAGATCTTTTGGCAAGGCATCAGTGCAAAGCGTTAGAGTTTTGCAGGATGATTCAGCCCTGTTGCTCACCATCGCCAAGTATTTAACCCCCAGCGGTGAGGATATAAGCAAAAAGGGCATACAACCGGATTACGTGGTTGAGATCCCAACCAAAGAGGCAGAGCTTGAAGCTTATGAAAAAGCGGGCAGGGATACACAGCTTGAGAAAGCGCAGGAAGTCATAAAAGGATTGATGGGAAAAACTCAATGATTCTGCTGGATGATGAAAACAAAGTAAAAGAGATAGATAAAAGCGGCATGCTGGGAGTGGTTGAGAGCACTCCTCAAATGATGCAGGAAGCATTCAGGCTGATGGAATATTCCCCTCTTAAAAACTATAAAGATATAAAAAATATTTTTATTGCGGGGATGGGCGGATCAGCCATGGCCGGAGACCTATTGTTAAATCTTTTGCGTGATCAACTGCAAGTTCCTTTGTTTGTCAACCGCAATTATACAATGCCGGAATTTTTGGGAGCGAACTCACTGGTTTTTATCGCCAGTTATTCTGGTGAAACCGAAGAGACATTGTCGTGTCTTAAGGAAGCGGGAAAAAAAGAGGCTAAAATAATCTGCCTGTCATCGGGCGGAAAGATAAAAGAGATTGCGGACGAGAAAAAATATCCGCTGATAGAAATTAAAAAGGGGCTTCAGCCGCGTGCCGCGCTCCCTTATTTTTTGGTGGCCATGGCGTTGATCTTGGAAAAAGCGAACTTTGTAAGAGATATCTATCCGCAAGTCAAAGAAAGCATAGATGTTTTAGAGCAGCTAAAAACCATTTACAGGGCGCAATGCCCGGAGAGAAAAAATCCGGCAAAGCAAATGGCCCAAAAACTTACGGGGAAAATACCAGTGGTCTTTGCTTCCACCGGAACAACCGAAGCGATCGGCAAGCGGCTTAAGAACCAGTTGAACGAAAATGCCAAGATGAACGTTCTACTAACGGTTTTCCCTGAAATGAATCATAATGAAATGGTTGGTTTGGCAGAACTTAAACGCGGCGAACATAATTTTTCGGCCGTTTTTATAAGAGATGAAGAAGATCATATTCGGGTAAATAAGCGAATAGAAATAACCAAGTCCCTGCTCGGCGCTAAGATTGGGGGGATTTTGGAGATTCCCAGTTCCGGGGAAAGCCGCCTGGCCAGAATGCTTTCTCAGATATATTTTTCTGACTTCTTGAGCGTTTATGTCGCAATAATTTCAGGCGTTGATCCCACCCCGGTTGATATCATCCAAAAATTTAAAAAGGAGATGCTGCGGTGAAGGCGGTAATAATCGCCGGCGGGCTGGGGACAAGATTAAGGCCTTTAACGTATAATACCCCGAAGCCAATTGTTCCAGTAGCCAACCGCCCTTTTGTCGTACACCAGATCGAGCTTTTAAAACAGCATGGCATAGACGAGATTATTATCAATTTGCATTATCTGTCAGACAGCATTAAGAAAATTCTCGATGATGGCAGGGAATGGGGGATAAAAATCCGTTACTCAATCGAAAAAAACCCGCTGGGGACAGCGGGGGCGGTCAAGAATGCGGAAGAATATTTCAAAGATGAAGAATTGATCGTGGTTTTTAACGGAGATATATTAACTGATGCAAATATCTCAGAGATCATCAAATTCCATAAAGCAAAAAATGCGGTTGCAACCTTGACTTTAACGCCGGTTGAAGATCCCACTTCATACGGCCTTGTGCTTTGCGACAGGGATGGCCGGGTTTTAGAGTTTATCGAAAAACCAAGCTGGGAAAGAGTAGAGGGAATAGCAAGAAAAAATATAAATGCGGGCATTTACGTGCTTGACCCTAAAATATTCAAGGATATCAAGAGCGGGACATCGGTCATGTTTGAGCATCATGTTTTTCCCAGCTTGCTGCAAAAGGGACAGCCGGTATATGGATTCGAGTCAAACGCTTACTGGATTGACATAGGCAATCCAGAAAAATATAGACAGGCGCACCAAGCCATCTTGCGCGGCGACGTGACCCTGGTTAAGATTTTTGGAAGGCGGGAGAAGGGCGGCATTTGGATGGGAGAACAGGTTGAGGTTGATAAGACAGCAAAAATATTTGGACCTTCCATTATCGGAGAAAAAGTCAGACTTGAAGCTAATTCCAGCATTAGGGAATACACCGTCATTGGAAATAGGGTGGTTGTGGGCAACGGCTCCTGTATTGACAACTCGATAATCTGGGACGGGAGCCGGATCGGCTCGAATGTCAGGTTGAGCGGTTGTATAATAGGATTTAACTGCAAAATAGAAGACGGGGTTTCTATTTTAAAAGGCGGAGTGATCGCGGATAATACCGTCATCAGCAAAGGAACGAATTTTAATGCTTAAGATAATTGAGAAAGAAGAGCTAAAAAAAGAATTAAAGAAATTAATAGAGAGACGGCAATTTTCTTTTGATTCAAAAATTGCAGGCCAGGTGGATGAAATAATAAAACGGGTTAGGGATGGCGGAGACCAGGCGTTAGCCGAACTGACATTGAAATATGATAAAGTAGAAATCCAAAACTTTAAAGTGCCTAAAGAGGAAATTGAAGCCGCACATAAAAAAGTCGATCGGGATTTTTTATCTGCAATTAGAAAGGCGATTGAAAATATTACTTTTTTCCACAGCAAGCAAAAAGCAGAGGAATGGTTTGAACCGCAAGAAAATGATGTTGTTTTGGGGATGCGCTCAATTCCCATAGAAAAAGTTGGAATTTATGTGCCCGGAGGCCGAGCCGCTTATCCCTCAACCGTTTTGATGAATGCGATCCCGGCTAAAGTGGCCGGCGTCTCAAAGATCGTTTTAGTTTCCCCTCCAAAAATAAGCCCATTTATTTTAGCCGCCGCGGCAGAATTAGGGATTGGTGAAATATATCAGGCAGGCGGCGCGCAAGCGATTGCGGCTCTCGCTTACGGAACGGAAACCATTCCCAAAGTTGATAAAATTGTCGGCCCGGGAAATATTTATGTGACTTTGGCCAAGAAGGCGGTTTTTGGGGTGGTGGGGATTGAGTCCTTGGCGGGGCCTTCGGATATTTTAATCATAGCGGATGAGGATTCCGAACCCAGCTACATCGCGGCGGACCTTCTGGCTCAATTGGAACACGATCCGGAATCCTCTGCGATATTGGTCACTGATTCAAAAAAGATCGCAGAAGATGTAAATATAGAAATTAAAAAGCAATTTAATCGGCTTAAAAGAAAAGAGATAATTGAAAAATCAATGACTGAAAATGCGGTTATTTTTTTAGTGTCTTCCCTGAAAGAGGCGGTTGAAATAACAAATCAACTGGCGCCGGAGCATCTGGAATTGTTGTCTTCCCCTCCGCAGAAAATGCTTGAAAAAATAAAGAACGCCGGCGCGGTGTTCATGGGGCCGTATTCTCCCGTGGCGGTGGGAGATTATATTGCCGGACCGAACCATGTTTTGCCCACCGGAGGCACGGCTAGATTCTCTTCCCCATTAACTGTTTTTGATTTTATAAAAAGGCAGAGCATCCTTGGCTATACCAAACCAGCGCTGGATAAAGTAAGGAAACCGGCCGAGCTTCTGGCTCAGCTTGAAGGATTAGATGCCCACGCGAGGTCTATCGAGATTCGATTCTCCTGATCAATTCTTGGGGATTGTCAACTAACGCAACTTTCGCTTCTGAATCTGAAAGTCCGGCTTCTTTCGCAACCGCTAATGCTTGATCGTAAGTTAAAAGGTCGTTTTCGCTATGGCTGTCAGTATTAATCAATAATTTCGCGTCGGTTTTCCGGGCAAGTTCCGCCACATGTTTATTTCCATCGCGATGGCCGCGGCGGGATGTAATTTCAAGAAAAACACCATTTTTTGCCGCGAGTAAGGCATCTTCTTCTGTTAATGACATGCCGGGATGGGCTAAAATATCTACCAATCCTTTTTGTTGCACCGAAATATGGTTCGTTCCGGCATATACGGGCTCAACTGGAGATTCCCCGTGGACGACAATCAATTTTGCCCCAAGCTTTTTCGCTTTTTTGCAATAACCAGGAATATATTCGGGCTTTATGTAACTTATTTCAACACCGGGAAAGAATTTAATTGGGAGTTTGCCTTTCATCTCTTTTGCAAAATGAGTTAGAGCTTTTATTACATCTTCAATATTGGAGGCGTCAACGTGGTCGGTAATAGCTAAAGCTTGGTGTCCTCTTACTTCGGCTTCGCGGATGAGCGCCGCGGGAAGCAGCGCGCCGTCACTGAATATTGAGTGGGTGTGGAAATCATAACGATTCATCGCGTATTTATAATATCACTTATAAGCGTTAGAGAGCAAGCATCATGCCATAATGCGTTCTTTCCGCCGGAGGCGGATCCCTGCCCGTCCGGCAGGCGGGCGCCTTTGGCGGAAAAGCGCCTGAACCAGGTCATCTGCCGGCGCGCGAAGTTGCGGCTTTTCTTTTTTAATTCTTCGATCATTTCTTCTTTTGAATATTTACCGTTGAGATGATCTATCACCTGCTTGTAACCGAGCGCCTGCATTGAGGGGAGTGACTTACAATAACCTTTCGCGAGCAATCCTTTTACTTCGTCAATTAGGCCTTTTTCGATCATTAAATCAACTCGCCGGTTGATTTTTTCGTAGAGTTTTTCGCGGTCCAGGTTCAATCCGATTAACCGTGTGCCTGTGAGTCCGTTTGCCCGTTTGCCCGTTTTTTGCAGTTTGGAGATGGGGTTGCCGGTCAATTCGTAAACTTCAAGCGCCCGGATGATCCTCTTCTTATCGTTTGGGTGGATTTTTGATGCGGCCGCGGAATCTACAGTCGTAAGCCGTGAGTAGAGAGTCGAAAGCGGCTCTTTTTCTAATTTTGTGCGAAGGTCTTTATCAGCCGGAGTGATCGGGAACGAAAAGCCCTCAAGCAGAGCCCACAAATATAATCCTGTCCCACCCACAATGATGGGCTTTTTTCTTTTGTTCGCCAGTGTGCCCGTGAGCCGGTTAGCCTGTTCGATAAAATCCGAAACTGTCCAGGTCTCATCGGGGTTGCGGATATCAATTAGATGATGAGGAATGCCTTTCCTTTCTTCGATAGTTGGTTTCGCAGTGCCAATATCCATACCCCGGTATACCTGCATGGAGTCGGCGGAGATTATTTCTCCATTTATTTTTTTAGCAAGTTCAATGGCAAGTTTAGTTTTGCCGGCGGCGGTGGGGCCAAGGATGATTAATAATTTAATCTCTTCGTTCACGCAGGGCAATTAATCTGATCAGGCTTAAAACCGCCATGGCAGCGGCGGCAAGATAGGTTAGGGCGGCGGCGTTTAAAACGCTTTTGGCCATCGGGATTTCGTCTTCAGCCAAATGCCCGCCGTCAGCTAATATTTTAACTGCACGCGAACTGGCATTGAACTCAACCGGAAGGGTTATCATCTGAAATGCAACCGCCAGGGAAAAAGCGATAATTCCTATATCCATCAGCATAGGAAATGAAAATATTAAGCCCATGAAAAATAGGGGGATCGCAAGCTGTGATCCCAGCCCGGCGACCGGAACGAGGTTATTTCGTAATGCCAAAGGCGCGTAAGCTTTTGCGTCCTGGATGGCATGCCCGGCTTCATGCGCGGCCACGCCGATCGCCGCGACAGAATTGCTGTTATAAACCGGGTTTGAAAGATGAAGGGTTTTATCTCTTGGATCGTAATGATCGGTTAAATTTCCAGCCACTTCCTGCACAGGAATAGACCTTAAACCGGCAGAGTCCAAAATAAGACGCGAAACCTCTGCCGCGGTTTTCCCTGATTTCGAAGCGACTTTTGAATATTTGGCAAAGGTTGACTGCACCTTAAACTGCGCGTAGAGCGTAAGGATCAATGCGGGAATTAATAAAAGAAACGTGGGATCGTAGTACATCATTTCAGTAATATTATAGCATCCTCACCCCGTCCTCGGCAAGCTCGGACACCCCTCTCCATTTTATGGAGAGGGGGAATATATAATGAAAATTAATGCATTGACAAGATCCCTTCTCCTCAAAGAGGAGAAGGGAATAAAAGGGATGAGGTCAAACTCCGCGGAGTTGAGTTTTGACATACTTCTGGCAGAGTTCAGCTATTGTCATTAGCTTTTCTTTGGGATAAGGTTTAATCTTTTCGAATTCCGGATCAAGCGTATCTTTTGGGACAAATTGCTGGAGGACATATTTTTTGGCTCCAGAAATTGCACGGGCAATATCTTCGATATCTTTTTCAGAAAGAAAAGCAGGGCAAATGGTGGTGCGGAATTCATAATCAATATCAGAATCAAGTAGTATCCTAATGCTTTCTTTTATTTTATTTAAATCCACCTGTGCCGCCGCTACTTTATAGTATCTTTCGTCGAGCGGGGCTTTGATATCCATGGCCATGTAGTCGAGAAGTTTGCCGGATAATAAATTTTTCAACATTTGAGGATTGCTTCCGTTTGTGTCCAGCTTTATAAGAAAGCCCAAAGATTTAAGATGTCTTATATAATTAGGCAAATCCGGCTGCAGGGTTGGTTCTCCTCCCGTGATAACCACTCCGTCTATGAAATTTTGTCTCTTAATTAAAAATTCATCAATGATTTCAAGATCCAGCGGGGGCAGGGATTCGATCTTTTTTATCAGCGAGGAATTGCTGCAGTAGGGACAGCGAAAATCGCAATTTGGCACAAAAATGACTGAAGTGATCTTGCCGTCCCAATCGAGGAAAGAAGTTTCAATGAAGCCGCGGACATCAATCATTCTGATCCTCTTATATATTTCTTTTCGATCTCGTGGAGGATTTTAAGAATTACAATCGCGAGAATCGTGCCCAGAAGACCGCCGAAATAAAAACCACAGCCTAAGGCCAGTCCTATCGCTGAGGCTACCCAGATTGAAGCCGCCGTGGTGATGCCGATTATTGATCCTCCCGACTGAATGATCGTTCCCGCCCCGATAAAACCAATGCCGGTTACAACATTGGATGCGATCCTGCCCGCGTCGGAGCCGGGAAACTGTGAAGCCATATAAATTGAGATCATCATCAGCAGTGTGGAGCCGGAACAGACGAGCATATGAGTGCGCAGTCCGGCGGCTTTTTTTTCTTTTTCCCTCCAGAAGCCGATGAATCCCCCGCAGATACAAGCCAGGACCAGTTTAAATGTTATATCCAGTTCAGACATCAAAAATCACCCTCGCCTTTTTTTCTTTTAGTTCCAGTTGATTATAAGTAGCGGCTTTAATAGGACGATGGAGATCATGCAGGTTTTCTTTTATGTGTTCGCCGGAAACATTGGCTTTTAATTCTTTATCGGTTAATTTATAAATATTGAAATCGGATAAAAGCACATGCTTGCTGTCTTCAATAAAGATCAGCTCATTGAGCCAGTTTATGAATAATTCTTCGCGGCCATGCCCCTGCACATTAATTTTAAAGGAGTCTTTTGTCTCAACATCCCCTAGTTCCGCCATCAGTGAAAACATTCCAAAAGCCGCGTTTTCGAAAGTATCTTTTAAATCATCGCCGTAAGCAATGATGCCCACATCCGAGGGGTGTTCGATAATTTCAAAGCGTTTTTCGATCATGTGACCTTGAAGCCCCCGTGTTTTTTGAAATGTTCAATCAATCCGCCATCCTCCAAAAGTATCTGCATAGTTTTGGGCAGGGGAGGGATTTTAATTTCTTTACCCAAAGTCATATTTTTTATGAGCCCGGCATTAAAGTCTACTTCCAACTCATCGCCTTCTTTTATGTCATCAGTGTCGCATTCGATAGCGGGCAGACCAAGATTAAAGCAGTTGCGGTAGAAGATGCGGGCAAAAGATTTGGCCAAAACGGCTGAAATTCCCGAATATTTTATGGCCATGGGCGCCTGCTCTCTAGAGGATCCACAGCCGAAATTTTTGCCGGCTACAATAAAGTCGTCCTTTTTGATTTTTTCGTAAAATTTAGGGTCGAGATCTTCCATGACATGCCTGGCGAGTTCGTTTGGGTCCTGGATTTTAAATTTATAGCGGCCGGAGATAATATAATCCGTATTGATATCGTCATTTTGCGGAAGCCGCCGCGCAAAACCTTTGAGTTTCATGGCAGTGGAAATTATACACGAAAATATCATGCAATTCTATCTATATGTAATGTTTTGATAACTTCATCCAGGGTCCGAAAAACCAGCTTTTCGCATACTATTTCGCCCGCCGCGCAGACGGACAATTTGTATCCTTTGTCAATTTCATATCGCCTGAAACTGAAAGTATTAAGGCGGTTTCCGGACGCGTCTTTCAAAACTGTTTCTTCACCTCGAATGCTGATTGTAAAATCATTTAGCGGTAGAGAAAGTCCTTTTCCCACGGCTTTTAAATAGCTTTCCTTGAGTGTCCAGAGGGAATAAAAGTGATCCAACCTTTCTTCTTCTTTTTTAGCCATTAATTCTTCATATTCTTCTTGTGAAAAGAATCTCTTCGCGATGTCGAAAGTCCGGGGTTTAACTATTTCGACGTCAATTCCAACTTCCTTATCGCTTGCGGCGCAAATAATCCACGCTCCGGCGTGTGAATTGTTGAAATGGAAGTCAGATGAATTTTTCAAAAAGGGCTTTCCGTGTTCATTCTTTTCGAAGATTATTTCGTGATTTTTTAGCCGTAATTTTTTGCCAATGATGCTTCTTGTCAAGACGTCCGCGATTAAAGCTTGCTGGGCGTTCCCCCATCTTAAAAATCTTTCAATCTGATTTTTCTTTGCTTCCGGGACATAAGAAAGCAATTTTAAATATTTAAGACCATCGATCTTTTCTTCGTGTTTTACGGCGTAGATTTCTAGCATGACAGCTTGGCTCATTATCTTACCATAAAAGCTGGTCGGGCGCTACGTTGCATTGACAGGCAAACGGAAAAAATATATCATAAGTTTGAAATTTGATAACATGTGGGTTTTAAAATATGTCCAAGCTTGAAGAGATTATAGTTTCAGCTGAAGAAGACAATCAATTTGTTGGGACGGTTGCCTTTAAGAGCGAAGAGAAAACCCTTCCCGACGGCAGCACGATGGCAATCGGCATAGACGGCGGCCATTGGATTCTAGTGTATCAAAAGAAAAAGGGATCTCCATTTGTGGTATATGATTATGATCTCGGCAGAAAAATATTCCGCACCGACCGGAAGCCGGGATCAGAATATGACTTCCAGAAGATGCGCCAGCTTATAAAATATTTCTTTTCAAACGCGCGCGAAGAAGATATGGTCACAATTTTACCTCCGGGGAGTATGCATGAGTGAAGTTGGCGGAATAGGATCATATGGGATATATCCTTTTCTAAGCGAGGATATAGTCAAACAAGCAAAATTCTCGCATATAAAATCTCAAGCGGGACGGATCGCCTATATCTTATCTCTTGGAGAAAAAGCGCCAAAACCAGCAATAGAAGAAGGCACTGACGGAGCCAAAGGCGCACTTAAGTGGATCAAACGCTTTATGGAAGAAAATTCCTAGGATCCGCAATCTTTCCCTCAATCATCGAAGCCGCGACCGTCGCGGGTGAAGCAAGATAAATAAAAGCGTTTGGGTTTCCCATCCTCCCTTTAAAATTTCTGTTCGCGGTTGAGATCACATTTTCTCCATCAGAGGGCACACCATTATGCGTTCCAACGCACGGTCCGCAGCCAGGTGTCACGCCGACCGCACCGGCATCAAGTAAAATTTGATAAGTCCCATCTTTTATCATATCCAACAATATATCTTTTGAAGCCGGCGCAATGATCAGCCGGCTGTCTTTATTGATCTTTTTCCCTTTTAAAATTTTTGCCGCGAGCTGAAAGTCTTCCAATCGGCCGTTCGTGCAGGTCCCGATGTATCCCTGCTGAATCGGCGTCCCGAGAACTTCTGATATCGGGCAGACATTGTCGACCGCGTGCGGCTTTGCGATCTGCGGCTCCAATTTTGAAATATCTATCTCATAAATCTTTTTGTATTTTGCGTCCTTGTCCGCCTCTTGAGGTTTTGGCGTTCTTTTAGAATGAACCTTAACCCAGTCCAGGACCTTTTTATCCGCTTGCATCAAGCCGGCTTTGGCCCCGCATTCAATTGCCATATTTGAAATAGTAAAGCGCGCGTCAACTGACATTTCATCTATCGCCTCGCCTGAAATTTCTAATGCCATATAGGTGGCTCCATCTGCTCCTATTTTTCCGATAAAATTAAGGATCAGATCTTTTGAATAAATTCCTTTAGGCGGTTTGCCTTTAAATACTACTTTTATGGTTTCGGGAACTTTAAACCAGAGTTTTCCGGAGATCATCCCGGCAGCAAGATCAGTCGAGCCGATACCGGTCGAAAAGACATTGATTGCGCCATAAGTGCAGGTATGCGAATCCGCGCCGATCACCAAATCGCCGGGAACAACATGTCCTTGTTCGGGAGTTAATTGATGGCAAACCCCGCAGCCGATGTCGTAAAGGGTTATTCCCTGTTCTTTTGAGAATTCTCTTATCTTTTTATGAATAGCCGATACACCTTCGTTAGGCGAAGGAGAGCTATGGTCGATGATAATAGCGATCTTATTCGGATCAAGAACTTTTTTTGCGGACATTTTCCGGAATGAATCAATAGCAATTCCGGAAGTCCCGTCCTGCCCGATCATAAAATCAAGATCAGCGATGACGATATCCCCGGCGTGAGCATTTAAGCCGGAATGGTTTGATAGAATTTTTTCCGCGATAGTTCGACTTTGCTCACTATTAATAGTTTTGCCCATGAAATTATTTGGCGGGGGATTCTTTTCTGCCTAAGGCAGATCCGCCTTTGGAGGATATCTTGCTTTCAACCTGCCTGATCTTATCAATAAGGTAGGGATCCAGCCCTTCCATCTGCTGAAGGTCCTTTAAGAGTTTGCTTGCCAGGGGATGCTTGGAGATTTCGGCCAGATCGGCTTTGGCGCGCGCCAGAAGGTCGCGGTAAGCGTGCGGGAAAGAGACAACTTCTTTTAGAAGTTTCTCAGAAGCTTTGAAATCGTTACCCTTCGCGCGGCGTATCCTTAATTCCGATTCAATGATCTTTGTCTTAAGCGCGAAATAATCGCCAGGCCGGTCTTTGAGCAATCGCGTCGCCCGCGGGCAGAGAGTAATGGCTTCGCTTATTTTTTGCGGATCATGGTAGAGAATTAATTCCGCTTTTCCCAAAAGCGCTCTTGCCCTGAAATACCAGTGAGCGGATTTTTCTTTAATCAGTTTTTCGTGGATCTTAAGGGCGGCGCCGTGATCGCCCGGATCATCACGCACTAATCTTAGATCCGCTTCGATAATGTAGCTTTTGGCGGCAAAAAAATCAGAAAGATCGTCGCTTAACGCTTTTCTGGCGGTCAGGCACAAATCAATCGCGTTTTGTATGTCCTGCTTTTTGATGCCGGGAACTGCCAATTCGGCCTTGCCCACCTGCGCCCTGGCGCGGAGGTAGGGGGAGCCGGAAGTTTTTAATATGTCTTCATAAAAAAACCGCGCCTTATCGTAATCGCCGGGATCTCCGCGGCCGACATAAAGATCAGCCAGGCCGAATTTAATTTCACCGATGTCTGAACGGGTTGGGTTTTTTCTTAAGATATTCCGATATTTTTCAACAAGCTTATTGATCTTCTCGCGCTCGGAAGGCGCGGGAAAACCCGCTTCCCGGTCCACGATAAAGCTCATTATCGGGGAAATTATATTCATTTGAAATTTAATTGTATACGAAGTATAATAGTATGTCAATGGAACGCGAAAAAGAATTGCAAGAGCTGGAAAAGAAATTGGGCATCTCGTTTTTAAATAAAGCGCTTTTAAACCAATGCCTGACCCATTCCTCTTTTGCGCATGAAGCGGGCATCCCCGACAATGAGCGGCTTGAATTTTTGGGAGACGCGATTTTAAAGCTTGTAACATCGGAGCATCTCTATAATAAATTCCCGACCAAGCCGGAAGGCGATCTGACCAAATACCGGGCCGCGATAATTTCCGATGAAACGCTGGCTAAAATCGCGTCTGCGGTAAGACTGGGAGAATATCTGCTTTTGTCGGAGAATGAAAAGCGCACCGGCGGCGCGCGGCGCAAATCAAATGTGGCCAACGCTTTTGAAGCGCTTCTTGGGGCTATTTATCTGGACGGCGGAGTGGGCAAAGCGCGCGATTTCATCCTTGATTTTCTAAGAGAAGAGATTGAAAAAGTAAGCCGTGAGGGATACATCAGCGATTACAAGTCCGCCCTGCAGGAATATGTGCAGAAACAAAAATGGGAGCTTCCTCATTACCGCGTGGTAGGAGAGACGGGGCCGCGCCATAAAAAAGTTTTTGAAATAGCGGTCAAGATAAAAGGGCGCATCCTGGGCAAAGGAAAAGGTGCCAACAAAAAAGAGGCGGAGCAAAAAGCGGCCGAAGAAGCGCTTAAGACATTAAAGCGCGACGAGAAAAAACCAATCAGCGTAAAAGGCATCATCAATCGGGTAAAGCACCGGATATGGATCTTTTAATAAAGTCGGGAAGGGTCATCGATCCGGCTACAAATTTTGACAATATCGCGGATATTTTAATTTCTGATTCCAAAATCAAAGCCGTAAATCCAAAAATCTCGCCTCCCAAAAACGCCAATGTGCTTGATGCCGGCGATCTTTTAGTTTTTCCCGGATTAATCGATATGCATTGCCATCTTAGAGATCCCGGAGATCCGGAGGAAGAAACTATTGCATCGGGGACAAGGTCCGCCGCAAAGGGAGGATTTACCTCGATTGCCTGCATGGCAAACACTACACCAGTAATTGACACTCCAGCGCTGGTAAAATATGTGGTTTCCAAAGCGCAATTTGAAGGCGTGGTCAATGTTTACCCGATTGGAGCAGTAAGCAGGGGCCAAAAGGGAGAAGATCTGGCCGAGCTGGGCCGTATGATCCAGGAAGGGGCAATAGCTTTTTCTGATGACGGGCGGCCGATTGCAAACTCAGAGATTCTGCGCTGCGCGCTTGAGTATGCCCGCCAGTTTGATGTCCCCATTATATCTCATGCGGAAGATGTCGGGCTGTCAGAGGGAGGGCAGATGAATGAAAGCTTTAAGTCCACAATTCTCGGACTAAAGGGCATTCCTCATCTGGCGGAAGAGATCATGGTGATGAGGGATATCATGCTGGCAGCCGAATTTGGGAAGGTTCATATCGCGCATATCTCTACCGCTCAATCGGTTAACCTTATCCGCCGGGCAAAAGCGGAAGGGATCAAAATAACCTGCGAAACATGCCCTCATTATTTTACTCTCACGGAGGAAGAGGTTGAAGGGTACAACACCAATGCCAAGGTGAATCCACCTCTGCGCGGAGAAAAAGATTTAGAAGCGATTATTGCCGGATTAAAAGATGGAACAATTGATGTAATCGCGACCGATCATGCTCCCCATCGTGAGGAGGAAAAGAATGTGGAATTCGGCGCGGCCGCCTGCGGCATAATTGGCTTTGAGACCGCGTTATCTTTGACATTAACGGAGCTGGTTGACACCGGTTCATTGACTTTAAAGAAAGCGCTGGAGAAATTCACCGTTAATCCCGCAAAAATATTAAATGTCAAAAAGGGAGTGCTCAAAGCGGGCTGGGACGCGGATATTATAATTGTTGATCCAAAGGCGGAATGGACAGTTGATGCCGGCCGGTTTGCCTCGAAATCAAGGAATACGCCTTATCACGGATGGAAGCTTAAGGGCAAAGTGCTTTATACGATTGTCGGTGGCAAGATTGTGGTTAAAGATGGGAAACTGGTTGTGTAAAGCCCTCACCCAACTCAATCTAAATAAGTCATCTCGATCTTATACCCCCTCTCCCAATGGGAGAGGGAGAATAGGCAGTGCGTATATTTATAGAAATACTTGGGTGAGGGCGTTGATAACAAACACATTATTTGTCATTTTGTTAAGCGGCTGCGGCGAGATGAGCAATTTAGCCACCATTTCCGTGAGCCCTTCTTCCGCTACAGTAGGAATTTTAAAAAGTCAGCGTTTTTACGCTACGGCCTACGATCAAAACAACAAAATATACTCTGTCGCATTTTCCTGGAGCGTATCGGGAGGAATAGGAACGATTGACGCGTCTGGTTTATTCTACGCGGGCGCTTCGGAATCAAACGGCTCCGTGATTGCAACAGCGCAGGGGATATCAGGCAGAGCGTCGGTCAACGTGACCACAAAAGGTTCAATCTCAGGGGCAATTAAAAATGTTGATGGCGCGGCGGTTTCGGGAATAAATGTTTATTTAGCCGCGGCGCCCGCACAAGCCGGGAGTTCAGATACATCAGGCAGATATTCTATCGGGAATGTTCCTGCCGGCATGTGGGAAGTTGACACCAGTGGAACCGCCATTTATCTTACGGCTTCGCAGGAAGCGACTGTAGCTACGGCTGAGAATACTTCTGTTAATATGTTTATCCCGTACCGCTTTACGGTTCTAAATGAAAGCGGCCTCGACGCGCCGGTCGCCTTGATTACCGGGACAATCAGAAACAATGGATCGACCACGGCAAACAGCGTAACTATCACTTATGTTTTTTTTGACGATACGGGCGGAGTTGTCGGGGCCGCTTTGGGAACTGTGGGGAATATCTCTGCGGGTGTATCTACTCCTTTTACCGCCAATCCATCTGACCTGATCGATACTTATTCGTCCTACACAAGAACTGTTTCCGCGGCGAGTTTCTAATGGCCGAAGAAAATCTTGACCCGAAAGCAGAAGGCCGTCGCATAGCCCATAATTATTTGTCTCAGCTCGGGTGGGCGAGGGAATGGCGGAGGACGGTAACCAGGGAGATAAGGCCGGCCTGGAATAGA
>Ga0315291_10000083_pt1 | contig 100597 bp, 100 predicted proteins | sample YL17G12_20_MG_FD_203070 | JGI IMG/M metagenome (GOLD analysis project Ga0315291, IMG submission 203070) | Sediment microbial communities from Yellowstone Lake, YNP, Wyoming, USA - YL17G12_20 | ecosystem: Environmental > Aquatic > Freshwater > Lake > Sediment | place: USA: Wyoming | collected... | reverse complement strand
ACATGCGTTTTATTTTAATAACAGCACAGAACCTCAAGTGATATCTGACGCGATCCAAAAGTGGCTGAAACTATTTAAATTGGGTAAGCAGCCTAAGTCGGATGATATGCCGCGGCTGACATGGGCATAGAGTGCAAAAATATTGTTAGAAAAAATATTGGAAAAAGGTAATTAGTTAATTATGGAAATTAGTTTTTGATTTTATTTAAAATAATAAATAAAAAATATATATGTTTCTTATAAGGCAAAGATGATAGCAGCAAAAATTAAAAGATTCATCATTCACAATGTCTCATTGTTGTTATTTATATTGGTCGATTATTTGTCCGTGGTCACTTTAACACATGTTTTTTAAAATATATTATGTGATCTCGATAATACTGGTCACCACAGTAATGGTGACAACAAAACAAATTGTTTTTGACCGCGTTATTTTTAGTGAGGATATTTCTTAAGTGCAAAAATAAAATCAAAATCTTAATATAAATATGAAAAACACATGAGAATATTCAAATTATTATTTAATAAATGGTTCCCTCCTTTGGAAGAAGCGCATAAAAAGCTTTTGATGAGATTGGATGCAAAAAGATACTTGCCCACCTTGCCCGATAAAGATACGGCCGGGGTCGCATTTACGATAGTCGCAAAAAACTATATTCACCACGCATTGACTCTAAGAGAAGCTTTTTTAAGGAATAATCCGGATCATGGTTTCATCGTTGTTCTTATGGACATGGCAGAGAAGAGGGAAGATATCGAGCTGCTTAAAATGCTGGCTTCAAAAAAGGTGGAGATAATGTGTTTCAACGAGATCAGGAATGAAATACATAATACGGATCTTGAAAACATGCTGTTTAAATATAATGTTTTGGAAATGGTCGGCGCTATCAAACCGTTCGTTTTCGAGTATCTGCTTAAGAAAGGTCATGAAAAGATAGTATATCTAGATTCAGATATTTACATCTTCAATTCTTTAAAAAAACTATTTCATCTGCTTGAAAAGCAGGACATAGTTTTAACTCCGCATATTCTAGGGCCGTATAAAGACGAAAAACATCCAAGCGAGAAGGAGATCCTTAATGCGGGTACTTATAATTTAGGATTTATTGCAATAAGGAACTCCGCAAATACGCTGAACTTTTGTAAGTGGTGGCAACATAAGCTTTATGACGGATGTTTTGTGGATATTCCAAAAGGCATGCTTGCTGATCAAAAATGGATAGACCTGGCGCCTTCATTGTTCGAAAAAGTGTTCATATTAAAAGACAGAGGGTATAACGCGGCTTACTGGAATCTTCATGAGAGAAAGATATACAGGAAGAAAGGCACATGGTACGCGAACATGGACAAACTGGTCTTTTTCCATTTCAGCGGCCTGTTGCCGGATAATTATGAAGCCGTGTCAAAATATCAAGACAGGCATGTTCTTTCTTCCTTTCCTGCGATCAGGACATTGTTCAGGAAATACATCAAGGAATTGAATAATAACGGGATGAAGGCGCTCGAGGGTAAAAGCTATTACTTTAATAAAGTGCCCGCAACAAACATAATGATCCCGGATGTCTTGAGGAAAAGGTTTTATACGGACATATTAAAGGAGGTTCCCAATCCTTTCAAGGCAGATAAGGATAATATTCGTCAATTAATATGCTCGTTCACCAAGGACATCTTTGGGGATGGATCGGTGAATAGGGTGGGATATTCTTTGTGGAATTCAATAGAGGCACTAAAAAAGAAATTCCCGGACCTGGATGACAAAAACACCAGGAAGAAATATCGCGATTGGTTTGTTTCGCATGCGCGGCAAGAATACGGGATAAATGACTCGCTGTGTAAAGTAGGTTCTGATATAAGGCGCAAGAATATCTTCAAGGAAGATGCAGTGGGGCTGAATATACTGGGCTGTTTTACTGGCATGTTCGGGATCGCGGATGATGTCAGGTCCTTTGCAAAAAAAGCTTACAAAAGCGGGATCCCATATACTCTTTTTAACATTGAGACTAAAACTCAGCCCAGCTTAGAATTGGAGGAAATAGAAGAATATAAAAAATATTATTCGGGAAACCCGGCATTTAAAAAGAATTTGATATGTGTTTCTGCCAATGTTGTTTCACAGACATGTAAAATGTATCCTTCTCTTTTTAAAAGCAAACATAATGCGGCAGTGTTGGTGTGGGAGTTCGACGATTATTTTTATTTTTCGGACATGTTCAAATACATTGATGAAGCGATCGTTTATACCGATTTTGTGAGAACAGCTGTGCGGAAAGCGGTGCCGAAAGGTTTCCGGATCACAAAAATGAGGTATCCGTTCATTAAGGACTGGGCAATGAACGAAAGCTCCGATGTGACCAGGAGGAAATTGGGACTTAAACAGGATGATTTTGTATTCATGTTCAGTTTTGACTTTTTTAGCTGCTGTGAGAGGAAAAATCCCGGCGCGATAATCGAAGCATTTTCAAAAGCTTTTCCGAATAAAAAAGATGTAAAATTGATCCTTAAGGTGTCTCATTCCAAAGCCTATTGGCACCCGCGCATAGGTAAAATTACCGAGCAGTTGAACCAGCTTATATTGCTGATAGATAAGTATCGGTTAAGGGATAGTGTAATAATAATAGAGGAGCCGTTATCAATGAATGATTTCATGGCTTTAATAAACATTTCGGATTGCTATATATCTTTGCATAGGGGGGAGGGATTCGGGCTGGGAATGTTCAGGGCTATGTTCTGCGGCAAACCGGTCATAGCAACGAAATATAGCGGAAATATGGAGTTTATGAACCCCGGGAATTCACTTCTGGTGGATTACAAAAAGACCGAGATCAGCCAGAATCTCGGGGTTTACAGGAAAGGCTGGTCATGGGCCGATCCAAATACCGACATGGCAGCAGCTCACATGTTAAAACTGTATAACGACCGGAACTTTGCTGCACGGCTCGGCGAGAAAGCAAAACAAAGCATCCAGGATTATTGCTCTCCCAATGTTTTTACGGAAGAATTATACGATCTTATTTTGAGGGACTGAAAACCCTGCCCTTATAAGATGTTTTTCCATTTGTCGGGGATTATTTCCGGGATTATCTTATTTAATGAGATCCCCCCATTATAGAACAAATTGTAGAACCAGTCGTCAAAAGCCGAAGGTTCAGTAATATGATATTGCCAGCCATAATTATTTTTTATGTCCTTTTCCGTCCACTTATAACCGGCAGCTGCGAGCTGTTTTGCATATCGAATATCATGGTCGATCCTATTCAGATGGATCAGCAGCAGATCTTCTGTTACTGCTATTTCAAGATCCCTGGTCTTATGGAAGCCGGGGATCCAATTAAGCGGGATCCGCGATATCAACGGTTTGTTCCAATGTAAACAAGGATACCAATATTTTCTTTGTCGTAGAAGCGGACGGCCAAGGTCTATGCTCGGCTCATCTTTTGAATGATAAATTTCATATCCTTTGCATCTGTATGCATTTTTATCGGCCTTAATAATGAAATCTTCAAGGTCCCTGAACTTCTCGGGATCTGGCGCAAGGCACTCATCGCAATCGGTAAAAATGACATATTCGTGATCTTTAAGCAATTCCTTCTGCCGGGCCATTATCGTGCCCACTTTCCATGTATCAGAAAAATAGGGGTGATGCACTATTTCTTTTTTACAGAAGGCATCTATATTGTCCGTGCTTCCGTCGCTGCTTTCATGGTCTAGAACATAAATGTTATCCCTTCCAAAGAACTTTGAATAATATTTAAGCCATATCGGCAAGAACGCATTGTCGTTCTTGACCATGGTTAGAATACAGCATTTATTATTTGTGATCATTTTGTGAAAGTCCGCTTCTCATTTTGTCCTTACGCGGCCCAAATTCATGATGCTTACTATGCCTGCTGAATAAGCCCGAAAAATCCAATATAAAATGCATTATTTCTATCATACAAACTGTGGATTATAGCACTGATTTCGTCTATAATAATACCTTTGTTATCGGAAAAAACAATGAAAACTTATCTAAGATTATTGAAATACGTCAAACCTTACACATTATTGCTGTTCATGGGATTTTTGTGTTCATCGATCTTATCTTCCATAAACGTTGCGGTGATCCCCATTGTAGGCAAACTTTCGGATGCGATAGGCCGCAGCAACTTTACACAGCTGAACCTCTTTGTGGCAATGGCGATAGGGCTTTATTTCCTTAAAGGGGTGTTCTCTTTCTGCCAGATATATTTCGTTTCCCACGTTAATCAGAACATAATAAGGGACCTTAGGGTCCAGGTCTTCGAACACCTTCAGAACCTGTCCCTCGATTTTTATTCAAAAACAAGGACAGGCGAGATACTCACGATAATAATGAACGACATAAACGTGATGCAGAATATCATCGTTTCATCGTTCACCTCAATAATCCCGAGCATCATGACAATACTCGGAGTGGGCGGATATCTTTTTTACCTCAACTGGCGCCTTGCCCTGGTTGTGGTCTTCATGCTGCCTCTCATTACGTTCATCTCCTCCAGGTTCGGCGAGGAGATCGAAGAGATCGCAACAAGAACGCAGGAAAAGATGTCCGATCTTACTTCTGTTATCCATGAAGTCGTGACCGGGGCGAAGATCGTCAAATCTTTCACGATGGAAAAAGAGGAGATAAAAAAGTTCAAGAATGTCTCTGATTTTGCCAGGCAGATAGCGCTAAAGGCCACGGCGATCAACGCCATCCAGACGCCGCTTTTCAATTTTATTCAGGCAATAGCGGCGGTCGTGGTGATATGGTTCGGCGGGTTCGAGATCGTATCCGGGAGGATAACGCCGAGCAACTTGATAGCTTTCTTTTCCGGCGTCCTCATGCTCGGCGATCCTATCGGCAGCTTAAGCGGAATGAATATTTCCATTCAACTGGCTCTCGTTTCCGCAAAAAGGGTTTTCAATGTTCTTGATATTCATCCCACAATTAAGGACTCCCCGTCAGCAAAGGATATTTCAGCCATGGAAGGGGAAGTTATTTTCAGGAACGTTTCATTTAAATATGAATCAAACGACAATATGGTCCTGAGGAATATCAATATAACATGCAAAGCCGGAGAGACCATTGCGATAGTCGGCGGTTCGGGCGCTGGAAAGACCACGCTGGTCAGCCTTATTCCCAGGTTTTACGATCCTGTTGAAGGGGATATACTTTTGGACGGGAGGGACCTGAAGGAATATAAGATCATGTCATACAGGAAGTTCATTGGCATCGTTCCTCAAGAGACACTGTTATTCTCCGGAACTATAAAGGACAACATCGCTTACGGAAGGATGAGCGCGACCGATAAAGAGGTGGAGGAAGTGGCGAAAATGGCGAATGCGCATGAGTTCATAATGTCATTCCCTGAAAAATATTACACTATGATCGGGGAGAAGGGAATAAGGTTGTCCGGCGGGGAACGCCAGCGTGTGGCGATAGCAAGGGCTTTTTTGAGGGATCCGAAGATCTTAATACTGGATGAGGCGACTTCTTCTCTTGATTCCGAATCGGAGAATCTCGTCCAGCAGGCCCTGGAGAAACTAATGACCGGCAGGACAACTTTCGTCATTGCCCATCGGCTTTCCACCATAAGGTTCGCGAACAGGATCATAGTTATCAATAAAGGGGAAATAGTCGAGCATGGAAGCCACGATGAATTGATCACTAAAAGCGGAGCGTACAAGAGGCTTTATGATATGCAGCTGGGAAAATCCGAGGCAGGGGATACTGCGAAAAACCCAGAGTTGCTTCACGCGAAATTAAACCTATAAAAGGCCGGTTAGATTGAAAAGAAAGATTATTTTTGATGGAGGGAAAACGATCTCCCGTTTAGTGAATTCCATTGTATCGACCGCTTTTCTTATTGCTTATTTCATCTTCAAAAAGAGCTCTGTTCCTTTTAATCTAAGCAAAGCAAAAAGAGCTGCAAATAAAAATATCCGCGCAAACGTCGATCCTTCAGCATACGGTAAAAGGTTGAAAGTATTATTTGTGACCGGATTGCTTCCCAGCAAAATGCACGGGGGCGGCGTTGCAATGCTGAATTTGATAAAAGAGTTATCCAAGTATAACGATATTTCGCTGATCTCTTTTATTAGCTTTGAAAATGAAAGGGAATATATTAAGGAGATAAAGCCGTATGTTAAGAAGATCAGGATATTCGAAAGATGGGCTAAAACAAAGGTCCTGGAAAAAGGCGTCGGTTTTATCCCGGACTATATTAGGGATGAATTTTATTGCCCGGAATTAGCGGAGGAGATAAGCAGCGAATTAAAAAGGGATAAATATGACATTCTTCAGTTCGAATACTTGCAGATGGCCATATATATAGATCTCTGCAAGATCCCAAAAAGAACAAAAGTATTAATAACGGACCTCGAGATAGTTAATATGGCATTCAGGCAAAGAATAAAACTTTTTCCGTTATGGTTATGTCGGGAATATTGCAAGGAGTATCTGCGGATATTTTGGTTTGAGACTTCTTTCCTGAAAAGATTTTCAAGGGTATTTGTTTTCACGAAGACAGATGCCCGTAGCCTGCTTAAATATTCTCCTGACATAAGCATCGCCGTCCATCCCGTAGGGGTTGATTTTGCTTATTTTTCTAAAGAGCTTGCAGGAGAAGAGTTCCCTTCATTGGTTTTTCTTGGCAATTACCAGCATCCTCCGAACAGGGATGCCATGGTTTACTTTAGCAGGGATATATTCCCCAAGATCAAGAAAAAGTATCCGGGCATTAAATTGTATATTGTTGGACATATGCCAAGAAAAGAGATATTAAAGCTTGCCGAGAACGATAAAAATATAATTGTGACAAACACCGTGGAGGATGTAAGGCCGTATATTCAAAGGGCAAGCGTTTTTGTGGCTCCCATAATAAGTGGAGGAGGCCAACGAATAAAGGTTTTGGAGGCAATGGCCTCAAAAAAAGCTATTGTATCCACGCCTCTGGGATGCAGCGGGATAGAAGCGGAAGACGGGAAACAAGTCCTGATAGCGAAAAATGACAGGGAATTTGTCGAAGATATCATTTTATTGCTGGAAAATGCGCAGTTAAGAAAAGATCTGGGGCGCAATGCTTCCGAGCTTGCAAAAAGTTATGACTGGGATAACATAGCAAGGCAAAGGCAGAATGTATATTTACAGCTTTTGAAGTAGGGGATATCATGGAAAGCCTGGAACAATCGGGCGTTGGTGAGAATTCTCGAGATTTAAATGTTATAATTAAAAAATTGAGATAGTTTAGATAAGGCGGTGCAATAATGTCTGATGAGAAAGAACAACTGAAAATAGCGGTGCTAATCCCGTGCTTTAATGAAGAAGCTACAATAGCGAAAGTGATCTCTGATTTTCGCAAAGAACTTCCTTCAGCCGATATTTATTTGTACGACAATAATTCAACGGATAATACTGCTGAGATCGCAAGGAAAGAAGGGGCCATCGTGCGTTTCGAACGTCGACAAGGGAAGGGGAATGTCGTTCGTTCAATGTTCAGGGAGATCGAATCAGATATTTATGTGATGGTAGATGGTGACGATACCTATCCCGCGGAAAGCGTCCATGATCTTATAGGGCCGATAATGCGCAGGGAAGCAGATATGGTGACAGGCGACAGGCTTTCCGGTAGAACATATCAAAGGGAAAATAAACGTCCTTTTCATTTATTTGGCAACAGGCTTGTTGTCTTTTTCATTAATATATTGTTTAAAACTTCGCTTCATGATGACATGAGCGGGTATCGGGCGTTCAGCAGATATTTCGTGAAAACGATATCGGTCTTAAGCGAAGGGTTCGAGATCGAAACAGAGATCGTTCTCCATGCGCTTGATAAACGGTTTTTGATCAAGGAGATACCCATTGTTTACCGCGACAGGCCTAAAGGGAGCGTCTCAAAATTAAAGACGATCAAAGACGGCTTCAAAGTAATGCGTACTATCCTATGGATATTCAAGGATTATAGGCCGTTGGTATTTTTCGGATTTTGGGCATTGATTTTTTTCGTTGTTGGTTTATGTGCCGGGATCCCCGCGGCTATACTCTTTTTTATAACATTTTCCATGGCAAATGTTCTTTATATTATTTTATCTTTATTCCTCATTTTCCTTTCAATAATACTTGTATCGGTGGGGCTTATTCTTGATACGGTCGTAAAATTTCATAGGCTTGGATACGGAAGAGTAATAAACGATTACCTGATGGACAACCCGGTTCATATTGAAAAAAATAGAATGGGATAAAATGGCGCGTATGATTTCCATGGCTGGGAACAGGAGGGTCATGTGAAGACCCAAAAACAAGCATTGAAGAACATGCCGTTTGTGCAACTTTTCTTAAAGATCTTTTTGACAATATTGGTGCTTTTCGCTTTGTCAAAAGTATTTGCACTTATATCATTTGATCCTGTTGACCGCTTTGATATTAATTATTTTTATATCGATCTTCAATCGGTCAAATATGCCGGGATCGCATTGTTGTTTGTATTTGCAGCCTTTTATTATTTCGACAAGAGATTAAGCAAGGGAAAATACCTGCTTTTTCTTATCCCTTTGGCTGTTCTAATGTCCGGGAAAGCATTGGCTCTTGTTTCTGTTATTGTCTTTTTATCTGCTGGCAGCGCTGTTGGATCGGCTTTCATGTCATATTTCAGGCCTTCAAAAAGCATCTATAAGATCAACGTTCAAAATACCATATTGTCGGCATTCATAGGTATTTGCATAAACAGTTATATTGTTTGGGCGGCAATGCATTTCAGGGTCAATATGCAATCGGTATATTATCTTTTCTTCCTTGGAGAAATATTTGTTTTCAGGAAATATTTAGCTCCCGTTGTTAATGGAGCATATGAGAAATACAAAGGCTTCAATTTAAGCGCGGGGCAGAAAGCGGTCCTTATTTCCGCGATTATGACCATAGTATATTCTCTTGTTCCTCACTATGGATACGATAGCCTTATTAGACATCTTTATATTCCCCATTTTATTGATTTGAACGGATATTTTGCTTTCGATCCGCATTTTGTTATGTCGCTTGATCAGGCGATCGTTCCCCAGAGCACTTATGTTTCAGTTTTTCTGATGGGAGGGGAATATGCAGTAAGGATCATTAATTATTTATTAATATTTATTGCATTTATTCTTTTAGAAGAGTTCACTAGAGAAAAATATGGAGAAGTGCCCGCCCTTCTAGTAACGCTCGCGGGGATATCAACGCCTTTTATATTATGGCTGATAGGGGTCGTATTTATTGATTCTTTCAGCTATTTGTCGTCCGCGGTTCTATTTATCTTTCTTTTTTCGTTCATTGAAAATCCGAACAAAAAGAACCTAATTATATTTTTCCTGCTGGCATCTTTTTCTTTTATATGCAAGCAACACGCCGTATATGTCATTATTCCCGCTGCCATTATTGTGGCATTCACAACAATAAAAAAGGCTCTGAGAAGCGGGGATCGTTCTCTGATCCTTTTCTTGTTTACCGGGCCTATAATTTCCTTGATATTAATATCTCCTTTTCTTGTCCAAAACTTTATTTTGACGGGGAACCCCGTTTTCCCCTATTATAATGGGATATTCAAGTCCGAATGGTTCTTTCCGCAAAACTTTAAAGATATGCGCTATCAGCTCCCTTTAAACTGGGGCTCCCTATACGATATTACTTTTAAAGGCCAGAAATACATAGAAAATATGAACATCAGCTTCGGGATCTCTTATTTTGTGTTCCTCATATTCTCGCCGCTGATATTCATATATAAAAAATACCGCAGAGACATCGCGATCACGTTCTTCGTTTTTGTGGTCTATATATTATTGTGGTTCAATATCACCGGCCCTCTTATAAGATATTTTACGGCCTGCCTGCCTATGGGCTCATTGATCATCGGTTTAACGATCAGCGTTATTTTAGATTTCACGCGCGGCAGTAAAGGAAATAATTCATTGATCAAAGGTTTGATCGCCGCAGTATTTTTAGCCAATTTCCTTTGCCAGCTGCGCATCTATAATGTTGCTTATCCATACCCATTGATTGAGGCCTTCACTAATAATTATGAAAGATCAAACTTGAATAATTACCAAGGCGTAAAAAAGTTGTTCGATTACGCCTGTTTAAAACACGGAAAAACATCAAAGTGCTTGTTGATAAATTCTCCATACATGTATTTTGCCGACTTTAAGATCGAAACTCTTATAACTGCTAGTTGGTACCACTATAAGGACCAGCTGGAAATTCTTTCCGGGGCGAAAGGCCCCGCAGACCTATATGACCGCATATTCAACAAGAAACAATTCGATTTCATTATTATGACGGATAAGATCCCCAAGGGCGACATGATAATGACGGATAAGATCTACAAGAGCGACTTGTCTGTATTCGGATCTCCCGCGTTCAGAAATTTATTAATTAGAGAGTATTCTTCGGGGAATTATGGCTTGTATTTCCCGCTAGCTTTCCTCGATCTTTGTGAGCAATTTAATGGCGCAAAGATCACCGGCCGTAAAACGGCATCAGATAATGCCTGGAAAAGCACAGTTGCGAAGATAGAGGTCGACGGCAAGGCGTGCCTCTTCTCTTGCCCGGACTCAAGCATATCATATATGACAGCGCTCCCTAAAGGGAAAAACCTGGTCTTTAGGTCTTCTGTCGGATATCACCCTGCCGCCAAAAATATAGGGGGCAGTGACGGGGTAAGGATGAAGGTCGAAATATCAAGCGGTTCCATTTCAAAATTGGTATTTGATAAATATGTCATGCCGAATGATGAATTGTTTAATGTCGTGGTCCCTTTAAGCGACTATTCAGGCAAGAAAATAACACTAAAACTTTATTCGCTTAATGACGCGGGTAAGAATGCGAACGGTGATTGGGCGGTATGGTTTGAGCCAAGGATAATCTAGACGCACTTCCCTAATTATAAATTCATTTTATAAGATGTTGCATTGGATCATTTAGACAGCTATGACTCTATCTGGTCTGGACAGATGAATAAGGAATAAAAATGAATAAAAAGAAAGCGATAATTATCCTGGGAATGCACAGGAGCGGGACATCCGCTTTTGCGGGAGCGCTTTCAATGTTGGGCGTGGCTTTTGGCAGGGACTTGATGAAATCATGGAAAGACAACTCGAAAGGATATTATGAGAGCTGGAATATTTATCATCTGAACGAATCTCTTTTAAAGGCCATTGATTCATCATGGGACAGCACTTTACCGATAAGACCGGAAAGCTTGAACAAGAACGATCTTTATTTATACAAAGAAAGACTGAAATATATCATTCGTGAAGAATTCGATCATGATAAATTGATGGGCATCAAAGATCCGCGCATATGCCGATTATTGCCGTTCTGGTCGGAGGTGTTGGATGAGATGGGGATATCCTGCAGGTTCATCCTCCCAATAAGAAATCCGCTGGAAGTGGCGGATTCCCTGAGGAAAAGGGATGGATTTTCTTTTGAAAAATCCATAATATTGTGGATGGAGCATGTGATCAATGCCGAACTTTTCAGCAGGGGCAAGCGCAGGGTTATAGCGCTATTCGATGATCTTATAAGCCAGCCGGAACGTACAATAAGGTCCTTGGTCTCCGATCTTAACATCGAACTGACTGAAAATATTGATGACGTTATGGATAATATCAGGGATTTCATCAAACACGACAACAAACATTTTAATATTAGCATAAATGAAAATGTGAGCCGTCTTCCGGAATGTGTCCTTCAATACTATAAGACGATCTCCGACCCCGATTTTAGAGCGGATGATCGGAAGAACCATGAAAAGTTGGATTTATTGGCCGGGGAGTATGAAAGGATGCGCGACCTTTCGGGAAAGAGCAAAGCATGCCGACAAAGGTCTTTAATAAGAGGTGTTTCAAACTGCATTAACATGGAAAAAGGGGACAAAGAAGGTCAATTAGGAATGGGATGGATCTCATCCGAAGGGGAATATAGATGGATGTCCAGGAACGCCGATGTTTTCCTGAAATGCCCTCACCCGAAAAGGCTAAGGCATAAAGTATTTATGTCCGGAAGCGCATCATTGAAATATCTTCAGAAGCGCGAGCTGAACATGCAAATATTAATGGAGAATAAAGTGATCTATAGAACAATGTTCAAAAATGAGGGCGATTTTAAAATATCTTTTAATGTCAATGAAACAATCCCGGAACTGTGCCGCCTGGTGATAAAACTGGACCAGGCTTTCCTCCCAAGCGAAGTTAAAAGAAACGAGGACAACAGGGAGTTAGGCTTGCAGATCAAAGAGATCAAGCTGGATTGAAAGAATATGGATAAGGCAAGAAAATAATTGATTATTGGTTTTGTGAGAAGGCATCTTGCTGATATCCGAAGTATCCCGCGATGTCGCCCAATTCTGTTATTGCTGTTCTTATCTGTTCTTTGCTCAGGTCCCGTTTCCATCTTCCTATGCTAAGCGTATGTATTTTCGTCGTTTTCTGTGTCTTCGGGTCCTCGATGCCCTGCTGCCGAGCCCGGTCATTAAACAGTTCTATCATTGACGGTTCAAAAATTTCGCCTATTTTATTTAGAAGTCCGGCAAGAGCGGTTTTCGGTTCCGTTACCAGGTCTTCATAGCGAATGACCATGCTAATGTCCGGATGTGTCTTTGAAAAACGCAGCCCATGTTCCAAATAATCTTTGTATAGGTAAACTTTTTCAATGTACTCTGCGGGGATCGCCTTAGGGAATCCGATCTCAATTAGCGATGCCAGGGCATCCAGCGGATGACGTACAACATGGATAAAAAAGAATTGATTTCCGAGAAGTGAAGTCCATTTATCCATATACAGGATGTTTTCCGGCGTCTTGTCAGCCCATCTTTTTTTTCCTGCCTTTCTTGCGGCAAGTTCATGGCATTGTATAAAGCTTTTGCCGAAAATATCAAGTAATTCATCATCCCTAAGACCAAGAGACCTGACTGTTCCAAAAAACCGCGCATGTTTAAGGTCGTCTTTCAGGTAGTCCCCGTAAAGATCCTTAAAGAATTTTACTTCAGGCCCGCAATGTATATTACTATGTGAATCAAGTATTCTGCGAAGTAAAGTCGTCCCAGAACGATAAAAACCGCCGATTATGATAGGGTATAAATTTCTTTTAAATATCATTTGCAATACCTAGATCCTGTATCCAAACGTTCTTAGTGTCTCCATGTCCTCTTCAGGGAAAATGCCTAAATTCTCATTTTTATATCTTCCAATCGATTTCGGACTTTTAATATGGGCTATAATCGATAATGGGATATTTTCTCGATTTAATCCAAGGAAAGCTTTTATTTCATTAATTACTTTCTCGGGTTCCTTGCATAGATCTTCATAACGAAGAACAATAAAATCATCCTTTAGAAGGGACTTTCCAAGAGAGAGAGCTCTTTGGTTCGCTTTTAGCCAGTATTTTAGCATGGCTTGTGGAAGTAAAGGGGAGCCATTTATTGGAGGGCTCACTCCTAGCATTGGGCCCCAGTTGTAAAGTTGGGCCCGGTTGGCGCTGAAAGCTATATCAAGGCCGTGTCGAATAACAAGGATGAATTTCATTTTCTTGAAATATTTGTTCAGGTGCCGAATATATATGTGTGAGTTTGGCTCTTTCCACCCCCAGCGTAAATATCCCGAAAGGGCATGTTTTCCCCCAAAGAGGATGTTTATCAGCCTTTCAAATGCCCATTTGCCTTTTCCTGCCCCAAGATGATCGTTCCCGTGAATCGCGGTTGCTAAAGTTGAGCCAATAAGGAAGGCCAGATCATTGAAGGAGATCGGATCGTTGAGCATGATCTTTTCAAAGATTTGCAATCCCCTGATAATATCGCCGTCCGTCTGATGCTTCCTGAACCACTCTGGCCTTTTGAACAATAGCGTGAACCATAGGTTGTCGTTCGATTTGTTTATATCTTTGCCCATGTAACAGCCAAGATTCATTGCGATCTCAGCAAAAACCCTTGTGCCGCTTCCTCCAACACCGCCAATTACCACAGGCCCCATTTTGCCAATATTTTGTCCTGTATTCATGTCCTAGCTCCCGAGGAAAGCATGGCTCTTCCAGGGATCAGTCTTGTCCCACATGCCTTCATCGCTTATTGTTTTAAGTTGTTCTTTCTTAGGGAGAAAAAGCTTGTCGGGATCAAAATATGCTCGCGCTTTATGCCAGCCAAGGTCATTAACTTCTCTTTTTGAAAATACCCTGGCCGAGTACTTTTTTATCAGATGTTCTTGGCTCAGTGCAATGTAATGCCTTAAAATGAAATTATTAGGAAATATCTTTTGTCCATCAAAATAAGCGCGATGTCCACCGGAGTTTGTTAGGTCAATATTTGAGCCGATTTTTTTCCAGGCTTTTATCTGTCGCAAGGGGCTTGGCTCAAAGAAATAATAATATTTCATTCCTTTGACATAATCTTTTCCTTCAAATGATTCCTCCATGTTTGTTGGCAAAAACACAAATTCGTCAAAGTTGATCGCATTGTATCCTTGTTTGTCTGCGGCTTCTATTCCTTCCAATAATGTCTTATAAGGCTTCGGGGCTTCGCGTATTTCATCGGCATCATGGTGGATGAACCAGTCGGCATTGATCTCATCGGCCAATCTTTCCTCGTTCTTCAATATGCCTTCAAGGGCAAAAAATCCTTTATATGGCAGCTTTTCAATGCTAATTAAGCCGCGCCCAAGGAATCCTGAAGCGATGGCCGGGGTGCCGTCAGTAGAACCGTTGTCAACAAGGCATATCTCAATGCCTTGCGAAATAAGATGCTCAAGGCATTTTTTAATATATAACCGCTCATTTCTTACAGTAAGTAATGCTGCTATCCTCATTTTTTGACCTGACTGGTAAGTTCCATTATTGCCCTTGCCGCCTCTGTTGATGTTTTGTTTTTAGGCACCTCGATGTCTGCCACGTTCTCGACCAGATAATTCTCGCCGACCAGCACCAGGGTCATTTTGCGGTCCTCAATTATGGTCTTTATCTTCTCAAGTTCATCCTCATGCAGGTCAGAAGCTGTTGCTATCACGGTAAGTCCCGCATCAAGAAGGATATTAAGGACCTCCGCGAACCTTCTTAGGTGTTCATCACGGTACCTTTCGGCCGAGCGGATGTCGGAATCGACGCCGTAAATGACGCTCCTTATTCCTATATAATAAACTGGATAGCCCTTGTTGGAGAGCAGTTCCTCAAGCTTTCTGGCTATCCTTATCTTATTCTCATTCCTTTTCCCGGTGATCAAAATAAGCTGAGGCTTATGGGCGTACTTTGCCAGCCTTTTTGACGCCTTTATCCCGCTCTTTACCCACTTGATATCCCTCAGGCGCACCTTTTCCTTCAGTTCCGGCCGGCCGTTCTTTGCCGCGCCGGTTATTATCCCTCCGCCGGCTATTTCGTAGCCGTCCACAAGCACGAACCTGCCTGTGGCTTCGCAATCCGATATCACATCGAATGCTATCGGCGTGACAGTTTCTATCTCGCATTCCGCCACCTCATGCCTGTCCACCTGCAATTTTTTCTCATTGCTTTTAAGGGAACTTGCATCAAGGACCCTTTTTATGGATTTGATCTTTGCGTAACCTTTACCTGTGCCAAGCTTGAGCTTGTATTCTTTGTTCAAGGTCAGAGGCTCTTTTCCCATCCAGAAAATGTTGGCCTGGAATGCATGCCCGCATTCTGGAGCGCTTTTCTCATTTGCCTTGCACATTATCTCGCCAGGCTGGATATAAGCCTCTTTTGTCAGGGTGAAACTTGTCGAATAGCCGGCGCCGATGCTCGAGAGCTTTGGCGAATTGAATGTTTCAATGCTCTTTATCTTTGAGGTTTTTCTTGAAGGATAGAACATGACATCATCTCCGACGGATATAGACCCTTCTTCGATGCGTCCCGCGATCGATCTTCTGTTGTCTCCCTCGCCGGTGAACTTGTAAATGTCCTGGACCGGCATGCGGAAAGGTTTTTTTTCAAGGTCCTTTGTGCCGTGAAGCGAATCGATCTCCTCAAGCAATGTCTTTCCTTTGTGCCATTTCACAAGGCCGAGCTTATTCGCTATGTTCTCCCCGTTCTTTGCGGAGATAGGGATAAAGGCAATTGGGTTCACATTGATCTTTGAGAGGAATTTTGAATATTCGGCTTTTACGGCATCGAAAGTCCTTTTGGAATATTTTACAAGGTCCATCTTGTTCACGCAGACGATCACCTGCTTGATCCCAAGCATGGAAAGAAGGTATCCGTGTCTTTTCGAGTTCTCTTGTATCCCTTCATGAGCATCAATGACCAATATAGCCGCGTCGGCTCTTGCAGCGCCGCTCACCATGTTCTTAAGAAAATCAATATGCCCGGGAGCATCTATTAATATGTAATCCCGCTTATCGCCCCTAAAATGGCACCTTGCCGTGTCGATGGTTATCCCCTGGCTTTGCTCGTCCTTCAGTGCGTCCAGTAGGAAGGCGTATTCGAACGCCTTCGAATTCTTCCTGCATCTCTCTTTGATGTCCCTGAGCTTTCCCTCAAGGATGCTTCCTGTATCGTGAAGAAGGCGTCCGATAATGGTGCTTTTTCCGTGGTCCACGTGTCCGACAAATACTATGTTCATTACATGTATCCTTCTCTTCTGAGCGTTTCAAGCGTGCCGGCGTCATCCTTGTCCTGCGCTCTCCCGCTTCTCTCGGCGATGTTCCTGAATTTCCCGGTCCTGAGCTCCCTGATGATTTCGCTAGTGTCCCTTGCTTCGGATTCCACGGGGAATGTGCAGGGATAACAGCCGAGCGACCTGTACCTTTTGCCGTCGCCTTTATTGATATACAGCGGAACATAGGGGATGTTCTCCCTCTCTATATATTCCCATATGTTAAGTTCCTTCCAATCGAGCAGGGGATGTATCCTCACGTGTGTCCCGGGCGCGAAGTCCGTCTTGAACTGGTTCCAGAGTTCCGGCGGCTGATCTCCTATGTCCCATTGGCTTTTCTGATCGCGGGCAGAGAAATATCTTTCCTTCGATCTGCTTCCTTCTTCATCCGCTCGCACACCCACTATCACTCCCGTGTACGGCTCCTTGTTCTTGTCTGTCTGGTATTTGCCTGTCTTGAGGTCCAGCTTGTATCTTGGCCACTCGCCCGAAAGTGTCTTTACCAGCGCTTCCGTCTTTAATATCTTGCAGCAGGTAAGCCGGTCCACTTTTTTATCCGGGAACGTCCTTTTCTTTCTGAGTGCTTCCTTGTTCTGGCCGACGATCATGTTCAGCTTCAGGTCCATCGCCAGTTTATCCCGGTACTTTATCATTTCAGGTATCTTGTATCCGGTATCGATGTGTACAGCAGGGAAGGGGACATGTCCCAGGAATGCCTTTCTCGCAAGATGAAGGAGGACGGTGCTGTCTTTTCCTATTGACCAGAGCATGCAGAGATCCTTGAACTCCCTGTATGCGGTCCTCAGTATATAAATGCTCTGGCTTTCAAGCTTGTCGAGGTGGTCCATGGCTATTTCTTGAGGTATCCTTTTTTCCTTAAGTAACCGATGATCATCTGTGCGCACCTGTTAGCATTAAGCGCTGACGTATCAAGCTCTATCTCAGGATGCAGCGGCTTTTCATAAGAAGAAGATACGCCCGTAAAATCTTTTATCCTGCCGGAACGCGCTTTCTTGTAAAGGCCTTTAGGGTCCCTTTTAACGCAGGTCCTGATATCGCAATCAAGGAAAACCTCAATAAAGTCGCCTTTCTTCATCTTTTTCCTGACAGCATCCCTGTCTTTGCGGAAAGGCGAAATAAAAGAAGTGATCACGATCATTCCGTTCTCGGTCAGAAATTTGGCAACTTCCCCGATCCTGCGGATATTCTCTTGTCTGTCCATTGCTGAAAAACCAAGGTCGCCGCTTAATCCATGCCTGATATTGTCGCCATCGAGAATTATCGTGTTACATCCTTTTTTGAACAGGATTTCTTCGAGGGTATTGGCGATAGTTGATTTTCCTGAACCGGAAAGGCCGGTCAGCCACAAGACGCAGCCTTTGTGGCCGTTCATGTTTTCCTTGGCTGTACGGTCAATGATATGTTTATGCAGGTATATGTTGTTCACTTATTCTAACACGCGCCAGTTGCCGGAAGTATGCGGCCGAATAAATCATTTAAAAAAGCTTTATATGGTACACCATCAGCAATGTTCTTATGCTGGTGAACATTATGAGCAAGCCCACAAGGACCATGAATAATCTTGTCGGCAATTTCTTTGTTATCATAGCAGCGAACGGGGCCGCGAGGACGCCGCCAAAGATAAGGCCCACTATTATCTGCCAGTTCTGGCTCATGAGCGCGCCGAAAGCGAGAATGAAAACAATAGATTCGGAAACTGTGACAAAGAATTCCGAAGAATTGACCGAGCCCACAGCATATCTCGGATGCTTTCCTCCTGCCACAAGGGTCGTTGTGACTATAGGTCCCCATCCGCCTCCCCCGATCGCGTCAAAAAAGCCTCCAACCAAGCCGAGAGGGACAAGGTGCCTTTTACTGAATTCCCTTTCCTTGTGCTCCTTCTTGAATCCTTTAATGATAATTACGATACCCATTATGATCAGGTAGATTGCGACATAGGGCTTCAAAAGGTTTCCCGGCAACGATGACAGGATATAAGCTCCCAACATGCCTCCGATAACACCCGGGATAAGCAATCTTTGAAAAACGGTCTTATCAACATTCCCGAGCTTCATGTGGGAGATGCCGGAGACCGCTGTAGTGAACAATTCGGAAGCGTGGACGCAGGCGCTGGCAAGGGCAGGTGTTAATGCCGGTATGCCCAGCCCCAAAAGAAAGCTGTTGCACGAAACCCCGTAAGCCATTCCAAGAGCCCCGTCAATCATTTGAGCGACGAAACCTACAAGAACGAAAACCAGAATATTCAGGTCCACTTTAATGCCCCCTTATTATTAATAACGAACGAGATATTTTATCATTATTCATATAAATATTCATTAATTACATTTTTTATTGTATAATGCATCGTCTTCTCGTTAAATTCTAAGCGGAAAAAGGGGAAATATCATATTTAAATATTCAGTCCCGATATTAGGTTTTATTTTATTTGTTGTTCTAGTCAACAATACAGTAAACAATGTATTGTTGAAAAAATCTTTGGAAATAGAGGTTTTGTCTCCACGCAAAAACGATGTGTGGCAGGTTTTTTATGACTTGGGGAAAGGTTATCGGGAAGGAGATTCTTCAAGTGTCCAGGTTAATAAGGTGGATGGCATGACAAAAGTTACTTTCGATCTGTTTTATTTGAAAATCAATGGGTTAAGGATAGATCCAGGAACCCATGCGGAAGAGATATATATCAAATCTATTACTTTCAAAATTGGGGATTCGTCGCGAGTTTGGGCCGCCAAACGGATAGTGCAGGAATTCAGGCCATTAAATCAGATAAACGGTTTCAAGGAGGATAAAGGAGTATTGCATATCAAGTCTGTGGGAGAAGACCCTTATTTTGAGTTTGCAAGTGATTTCGGGAAGATTGACGATAGTTTGAGCAGAAAACATGAACTTGAGCGATTGGTTTTATACTTATTTGGTTTGATCCTGGCGATTGGATTGTTTATTTATTTTGAAAAGCTTTCTCGTTTGATTGGAGCAATCAAACCCGACCTAAAGTCAGTTAAGCGCAATTTCTTTACAATGAAAAACATCATATTTAAACTTGCAGTCTCCATATTGTTTTTTATATTATTTATTGTTCTTGCCAACAATATAGTAAACAGCATCTTTTTAAAGAAATCATTGGAAATTGAAATCCTCTCTCAGCACAACAGTGACATGTGGCAAGTTTTTTATGATCTCGGTCACGGTTATAGGGAAAGCGATTCATCGTATGCACGGGTTGGAGGGTATAAAGGGAAAGAGAAGATCACTTTTGCCCTCTGTTATCTAGGGATAAAACATTTAAGGATAGATCCAGGAACCCATGCGGAAGATATATATATCAAATCTATTACTTACAGGGTCGGAAATTATTCGTCGCGAGTTTGGTCTGCAAAACAGATGGCGCAAGAATTCAGGCCATTAAATCAGATAAAAGAAATTAAAGAAAATAATGGATTTGTTTATATTAAGTCGACAGGAACTGATCCGTATTTTGAATATGGCAATTTTGAGAAAGTCGATCAATTTTTAACAAAAAAGTATGATCTTTTGCGAGCGCTTTTATATTTATATGGATTCTTTTTATCAATTTGGGTGTATTATATATAGTTAGTGTACGGAGCAGGTAAATAAGCAGATAATAATTATGCAAGGCCCGATCAAATAATATAGGAGATGATTTATGACGGAAATTTCAGTGGTGATCCCAATATTTAATGAAGAAGAGAATATTGAATTGCTGCAAAATGAAATCAAAGAAGTATGCAATAAGAATAATTACAAATACGAAATAATATTTGTGGATGACGGGTCAACAGATAGAACGAGAAGTAAAATAATCCAGTTAAGTCCAGTGAAATATATAAGATTCAGGAAGAACTTCGGCCAAACAGCGGCATTAGACGCAGGAATAAAAAAAGCGCAATATAAATATATTATCACTATGGATGGTGACAGGCAAAATGACCCAAGCGATATACCTGGACTAGTTAAGTATTTAGAGGAGAATGATCTTGACGTTGTTTCAGGTTGGAGAAACAAAAGAAAAGATAATCTTTTCAAGCGAATTGTTTCAAGAGGAGCGAGCTTATTAAGGGCTCTCATAATTTCAGATGGAATTCACGATAGCGGATGTTCCTTGAAGATATACAAGAAAGAATGTTTCGATCATTTAAATTTATATGGTGAAATGCACCGCTTTATCCCTGCTCTTTTGAAGATCAAAGGGTTTAAGATAGGGGAGTTGGTCGTGAACCATAGGCCGAGAATAGCCGGTAAAACAAAATATAATTGGCGCAGAACAATTAAAGGGTTCATTGATATGATAGCTATATGGTTTTGGAAAGGTTTTGCGGTAAGGCCCCTGCATTTGCTTGGAGGATTGGGTATATTGTGTGTCGGCCTTGGAGTTGCAATATCAATATTAGGAGTTTATCTGTATGTAATTGGGAATGCTTTATTTAGGAACATCTTACCAATACTTGCAGCATTTTTATTTCTAACAGGACTTCAATTGTTCGTATTTGGTTTAATGGCAGATATGCTCTCGAAAAGCTATTTCGAGACAACAAATGATACGTCATATAGTATTAAAGAGGTAATTGAAAATTAATAGAGGATCAATATGGATGTGTTAGTAACGGGTGCGGCCGGGTTAATTGCCTCAAAAACATGTGAATTCCTTCTCAAGCAGAATATCAAGATCGTTGGCATAGATAATATGAATGATTACTATGATATAAAATTAAAAGAATATAGATTAAAGAGCTTGAAAAAATCTAGTAATTTTGAATTTCATAAAATCGACATTGAAGATCATATTGCGTTGGATTTATTATTTTCGCGGAATAAAATTGATATCGTGTTAAATCTCGCTGCCAGGGCCGGGATCAGATACAGCATAAAAAATCCCCATATATATTTCACTACAAATACGATAGGAACATTAAACATATTAGAAATGATGAAAAAATATAAAACAAGGAAAATGGTTTTAGCGTCCTCATCCTCTTTGTATGCTGGGCAGAAGATGCCTTTTCGTGAAGACTTACCTGTTAACACCCCGATATCGCCTTATGCTGCATCAAAAAAGGCCGCAGAAGTTTTGTGTTACAGCTACCATTATCTATATGGCATTGATGTTTCAATTGTTAGATATTTTACTGTTTATGGGCCTGCCGGAAGGCCTGACATGAGCATTTTTAGATTTATTAAATGGATCGCAGAAGAAACTCCAATAACTTTATTTGGAGATGGGACAGAAGCAAGAGATTTTACCTATGTTGACGATATTGCCAATGGCACAATAAAGGCAATGAAAGAAGTGGGCCATGAAATAATCAATTTGGGGGGAGGTGAAAACCCGATACCTCTTAGTTATGTTGTTCAGAAAATCGAAGAATATTTAGGCAAAAAAGCTATTATAGTGCATAAACCCTTAAATAAAGCTGAAATGAAAGAAACTTGGGCAGATATTACTAAGGCGAACAAGTTGTTAAATTGGAAGCCATTGATTGGTTTTGACGAAGGGTTAAAACGTTGTGTTGATTGGCACAATGACAATAGAGAGTTAATTTCTTCAATAAACTGCATGAGTGAATAGGCTTAAATAGGGAAAATCGCAATATGAATGAGGCATTGGGATGCGAAGAAGATCTTGGAACAATGAAAATGAAAAAAAGAATATTGGTGCTGAATTACGAGTTTCCTCCGCTTGGGGGAGGCGCTTCCTCAGTATCTTATGAGATCGCTAAGGGCTACGTTAATCTTGGACATCAAGTTGATGTTGTAACAATGGGATTTAAGGGTCTCCCAGCCTACGAAAAAAAAGATGGGATAAATATTTACAGGGTTCCTTGCTTGAGAACAAAAAAGGAAATTTGCCATCCCTGGGAGCAATTGACTTATATCCTTTCAGCAAAAAGATTTTTGAGACAACATCTGAAGACTCACAATTATGACATAAATCATACTCATTTTATAATTCCCACAGGGATCGTCAGCCTATGGCTAAAGAAGAAATACGATTTGCCTTATATCATCACAAGTCATGGCAGCGATGTTTTAGGCTATAATAATAAAAGAATATTCAAATATATTTATCCCTTAGTTAAAAATCAATGGGAAAAAGTGATAAAAGAAGCGAATACAACAATTATTCCATCAAGATATCTTAAAGACAAGATAAACAAGATAACAAAAGAAGGAAAATATGCAGTTATCCCTAATGGAATAGACAAATACAAATTTAAGCCAATGAAAAAAGAAAAGAGAATATTGGTTGTGGCAAGATTATTTGAAAATAAGGGGATTCAAGATATTTTAGATGCATTAAAACCATTGGCTCAAGAATTAAAACAAAAAGGCTGGGAAGTTGATATTGTCGGGAACGGCCCTTACAAACATTTCTTAGAGAATAAGTCAAAAGAAAACAATCTTCGAGATATCGTTAAATTCCATGGCTGGGTGGACAACAAAAGCCAAAAAATGAAGAAATATTATGGTAAGGCCAGTATTTTTATAAGTGCGAGCTGGTTCGAAAGTTTTGGATTGACTATTTTAGAAGCAATGCAATCTGAGTGCCATGTTTTAGTTTCTAACATTCCTGGCTATAAACAATTAGATTTAAACAATGAGGATTATTTTAAACTGAAAAATACCGGTGATTTGACGATTAAAATAAGAGGCTTGATCAATAATAAAGATAAGTTGAGGGTTAAGGACTTTGATAAAAGATTTGAATGGGAAAATATAATTAAAAAATATGATGGAGTGCTGAAATGAAATTAGATAAATTGTATATTACAATAGATGTAGAACCTGATTGCGATATATATTGGAACAGAAGCGATCCTTCGACGTTTAAATCAGTTATATACGGAATTCCTCAATTATTAAGGCCGATATGGGATAAATACAAAATTAATCCTATCTATTTTGTTTCTCCGGAAGTGGGGATGAATAAAGAATGTTGTATTATCCTTAAGGAAGAAATAAAAAAAGGGGCAATCATTGGAGCGCACTTACACTCCGAATATATAGAACCAAATGTCACTGTTAAAGATCCTGCTGGCAAACCTTCTAAGGAGTATCCTTGTTTTAAACATTCCACTCAAATTGAATATGAGAAAATAAATAATTTAACTGCTCTTATTCAAAAGAAATTAGGAGTTAGGCCTCTTTGGTATAGAGCAGCAAGGTATGGGGCAGATCTTGATACCATCAAAAGTTTGTCAAAATTAGGGTATAAGTATGACTCTTCTATAACTCCGGATATTAATTGGAGCGGGCAAGGTGGCCCTGACCATAGTAGAGCCCCAAAGCAGGCATATTGGATTTCAAGAAACAATGTTTATACTCCTGCTCAAAGTGAAAAGGAAAGTTCGGGCATAATCGAGGTCCCAATAACGATTTCAGAAAAAAGATTTGGATTATTAGGCAGATTATTGCCGAACAAATGGTTTTTTTATCGGTGGTTGAGGCCAACGCTCATGTCTTTTATTGAAATGAAAAAGCTTGTTGATGAAATGTATAAAAAATATAATGATCCAACTCTTGTTATGATGTTCCATTCAATGGAAATAATGCCTAATAAAAGCCCATATGTCAGAAACGGTCTGATGCAAAGAAAGTTTTTAAAAAGATTAGAAAGAACTATAAAGTACGTCCAAGAAAAAAATGATAAATTACGAAAGATATAGCAGCGTTAAGCCTGAAGAATATGGGAAAAAAGGCGTCATGTATTATTTATGCAGAAAACCTTCTGATAAAAAGATCATACCTATAATTAGCAGGATAAAAAACAAAAAAGTTTTAGAAGTTGGTTTTGGGACAGGATATTATACTACAACATTCATAAAGAATAAATGCAAGGTTACCGGGGTGGATATTAATCCTCATTTAGGAAAAAACCTGAGGATCAAAATAATAAAAGCCAAGGCGGACAAATTCAGTAATCATCTGAAAAATGAGAAGTTCGATGTTGTTGCAAGTTTCTGGATGACTGAATATTTGGATGAAAATCAATTAGAAAAGTATCTAAAAGAATCAAAAAAAGTTCTAAAAAAGGAAGGGAAATTGATCACAACTATAATCTCGAATAGAGGCCTTGGTTGGTTCTATGTCATTCTCGCAATGTTTATAAGAAAGATAAGGAAATATGGTTATAAAAATGAGGCCATTAGATATAAAATAGAGAAATCTGGATTCAAGAAAATAAATCTAATTAAATTAAACTCTTGGTTGGGCGTTCCATGGGCATATTTAATAATCGCAAAATGAAAAATATAGTTATTCTTAAAAAGCCTCATGTTTTAATGATGAAGAATGTTAATTAGGATCATGTCCCGATCATAAAGGAACGAGAAATAGGCGCCGTGGGTCCTTTAAATAAAAAATGTATCAGAGATGGCTTCTCAAATAAGTAAATTAAAAACTGATAGTAAATAGAAATCGGATGTGGTTCAGGATTATTGTTTTGGTAAAGAAGAAGGTATGAAAAAAAGATGGCGAGTAAAATGAGCAATAAGTCAGCAGAATATCTAATAAAATTGTTTGTAACTATTATTCTGCTGAGCATACTTTTGTCCAGGATAAAAATCAATCTAATGTTTGATTCATTGAATGAAATTGCAATTTCAGTATTAATTGGGTCTATTATGATCAATTTCCTCGCGGTGTTTGTTAATTCTATTAAATGGAAATTATTATTATGGGAGATCCCGATTATAAAATTATTAAAATTAAACCTGATCAGCCAATATTATTCTATTTTATTTCCCGGGCAAATGGTTGGAGAAGTAGCTAAGGCATACATATTAGGGAAAAACAAGCAAAACGCCGAAAGGATTGCCGCATCGGTCTTCCTTGATAAAATCACTGGTTTTATTGCTTCATCTATTATTGGCCTAATAGGGATCTTTTTTTCTAATGCTGACAAATTATTATTAAGATATATTGCCTTATTGTTATTGATATTATTGATTATCTGTATTGTTTTGATCTTTAGCGTAAGAATAAGCATGTTTTATCAGGCTGTCGTTAAAATGCTGTATTTGTTAAAAAATCGATTCAATAGGATAACCAGGATATTAGATCTAGTGCTTGGTGTCATGAATTCCTGGCATATATACTCTAATAATATAATTGTTTTGTTTAAAAGTGTTATTTTTGGGCTGGCATATCAAATATTGGGTATCGTAATTTGCGTGATATTAGGCAAAGAACTCGGGGTTAATGTGGCTTTTGTGGACTGGTGTTGGATATTAGGTTTGTTGTCAGTGATATTGTTGCTTCCGGTAACAATTGGCGGGCTTGGGATCAGGGAAGGCTCTTTAATCGGCATATTATCGATCTTTAAGGTTTCAAATGAAAAAGCATTGGCATTATCGTTTTCACTTTTTGGTTTGCAAATAACCTTGGCGATTGTTGGGGGAGCGCTTGAATTGATCCGGCAAAGGCGGCATATTACTCTAATAAAAGTATGATAAATATCAGCATGAATTATAAACGAAATATCAGCGCTTTACTTCTGACAGTATCTTTAATTTTAATTATAGTTTGTGTATTTGCTCTTCTAACTCCCAAAAATTACCCTTTAAGGATTGAAGCTAGCTCATCAAAAACGAGTGATTCATGGCATGTATACGTAGATTATGGGGGAGGGTATTACGGGAATGGCATAAAAAAATGGGTGGGCACGAAAAAAATCGATCTAAACTTTAATCTTTCCTCAATAAATGAGGACCTTATTAATGCCAGAAATATTAGGATAAATCCAGGGGAAGGCGATGGTATTGTTAAAATAAAAAGTATTTCGTTTTTTGATATTAAATGGGAGAAAAATGATCTGCTTAAAATAATAAAACCATTGCACGGCATAAAAAGAATCTTTATGGAAAATGATCGGGCGGTGCTGGAGACAGGTGACGGCCCATATTTCTCTTTGGATTTTAATTTACATGAAACTATGATTGCGAAATGCAAAAATATTGATCCGTCTATTTTTGCAATTGCTCTAATTATATTAGCTCCAATAACATTTATCCTTTGTCTTAAAATGATGAAGCAAAAAATAGGTTCGATCATAAATGCAGTGCATGTTGGCAACTTATATGCCGATTATTTGCTCAACAATATGAATATCATCACTTTATCGATTATTTTAACGATAATCAGCATTATAGTTTATTGGAAATTCTTAACATTTAATTCTTTTTATGTTTTTGCCAACCCAGATATTGCCAGTGATACATATAATGCATTTTTGCCATTTATGACCAATGCTGCAAGCTATTTAAGGACAGATGGGATCCCAAAGTGGTCATTTAATATTGGATTAGGGCAGGATATATTCTTTGATTTTAATATATTTAATCCATTTAATTGGCTACCACTTTATGCCGGCGGGGAATATCTTCCCTATGTTTTAGGCTACCTGCAGGTTTTAAAAATTATTATTGCGGGGATAATATTTTACATTTATCTTAGAACAATGGATGTATCAAAGTATGCTTCCGTATTATTTTCAATCTGTTATGCTTTTTGCGGGCATATGATCGTGAGGGGGCAGTGGTATTCTTATTCGACCGAAGTTGTGATCGCCGCATTTCTTTTGCTGTCATTTGAATTATTTTATAAAAAATCAAAATGGTTTTATCTGCCATTAGCTGTTTTCGGGATCATATTGTGCATGGGTAGTTTTTATCTTTGGATATATACATTTCTTTTGACCGGATATTCAGTATTAAGATATTTCTCAGAAAATAATTTCAGGATTAAAGATGTCTTAGCATTCTTTACTAAACTTGGCGGGTTGTATATTTTGGGAGTGCTTTTATCTTCTTTTTTCTTTATGCCTGATGCGCATAATTTGTTAAGCAGCACCAGGGCTTTGGAAGTAACTGCCGGCTTTATTAATAATTTAATAAGGTCTTCATTCTTTGCATTTAATGATTATTTAACAAATATAAGTGAGATCTTCAAATTCTTTTCTAATACTATCTTTGGGATTAATGGGGCTAGAAGCTGCGGCAATTATCTTGAAGCCCCCATATTTTATTGTGGTGTTTGTATTCTTCTTATAATCCCCCAATTCTTTATCATTGCAAATATCAGAAAAAAAGTTGTTTACTTGGGTATGATTCTATTATGTTTAATATATTTGATATTCCCATATTTCAGGTGGTTATTAAATGGTTTCTCGGGGTGTTATTTCAAAATATCATCATTTTGGATCACGATCGTTTTATTGTATATAGCTGCTGCGACTATGGATAATATTATTAAAAATAAAGTGAACATAAAGCTGCTTTTTTACACTTTATTGTTTTTGATAATGATCTTATTGTATGGGTGCTTTGAAGGGGGCGATATTGATGGCCGGATTCTGGGAATGGCAATATTATTATTGATAATATATTCCGCTATATTGTATTTATTGAAATATAATAAACTGATAAACATCGCGATTATTCTTTTGTTATTGGTAACGTGCGTTGAAATTACTGTTTTCTCCTATGATTCAGTAAATAGAGATAGAATTATGCTTTCCAAGGATACAAATGGTTATTACGATAATACCTATTATTTTCTGGATTATATCAAATCTTCTGATAAGGGATTTTATCGGTTCACTAAAAGTTTCTACTCGGTCTTTGCAAATGATGGGGCTGCGCAAAATTATTATGGAGTAGCGATTTATCACTCTTTTGTTAAGCGTGAGTATTTAACTTTTATGGACGCAATGGGGATGCCTGCGGTTATGTGCGAGCATATAATAATGCCCCAATTAGGCGACAGATTCTTCTTGTATTCCCTTTTAGGGATTAAATATTATTTGACAACAGAAGATCAAAAATTCAAGTTCGAAGGATTTAAATGTGTGAAATCGCTCGAAAATTACCAACTATTTAAGAACAATTATTCTTTACCGTTGGGTTTTACATATGATGCATATATTAAAAAAGAGGATTTCTTAAAACTGTCGAACGAAAAAAAAGATAAGTGCTTGTTAAATGCTTTTGTTTTAGAGGATGAAAGCGGCGTTGATCTGTCTCAATATAGTATCTTTCATGTGAATAAATTGAATAATATTGTTTATGCAAACTGCATTAGCAATCTGAAACAGGAGTACTTTAACATGTTATCTTTTAAACAAAACCATATAATCGGCGATATAAGATTAAAGAAAGACAAATTATTGTTCTTTTCTATATTATTTGATAATGGCTGGGATATAATTGTTGACGGGAAAAAAGTAAAGCCTCTGTTGGTTAATATCGGCTTTATTGGGGTTCCTTTGCAAAAGGGGTATCATAAAATCGAGTTAATATATAATACCCCGTATTTTAATTTGGGCATATGCATGTCTTTGCTTGCGACACTTTTTTATATCTTTTTACTATTATTATTCGGCTTCCGAGAGAGAAGAAATTCAAAAAAGCAATTTAAAAGCCTTTAGCGTCCCTTGTCCCCAAAGAGCCCAATGGGGAATCCTGCTTTGATCCTTTATCGCGTCGATATTTTTAAGATGCCGCCTGTAATTCCGAGCCAAAGCGTCCTTATTTGAATATTATGGGCTGAATACAAGAACTTTTTCCAAACTCAAAGTTCAACTATGCGTCTCTTCGTTCGATATCGATATTAAATCCAGACATATCAGTCAATGCTAAGTTGGGGTTATAAAAAGGATCGCCTTCTGTTAGTATTTTGTTGTGCCTTTTCTTCATATACGCTGTTTCTTTTAGAAATCTTTCTGAACTCCCCCCGGAGTCATCTCTTCCCCTCGAACTTGATTCGTGATGATATATTTCTGAAAATGGTGTGAACACATTCAAGTATCCCTTTTCACGAAGACGAAGACAAAAGTCAACATCATTAAACGCGATCTTCAAGTCTTCTTCATTAAAACCATTAACTTCCAGATATTTCTCTTTTTTTATCATTAGGCAGGCGGCGGTGACCGCGCTCACATTATGCAATGAATACAACCGACAAAAATATCCGCTGTTATCACGCGGGGAAAACTTATGGGAATGCCCTGCTATTCCTCCAAGTCCTATAATGACCCCGGCGTGTTGTATCGTATTATTGGGATAAAGCAACTTACATCCCACTGCTCCAACTTCTTCCCGCTGGGCATGACCCAGCATTTCTTCGATCCAATTTGGGGTTATCATCTCCGTATCATTGTTCAGCAGGAGGAGGTATTCCCCACCTGCTTTTTTGACGCCGATGTTGCAGATCCTGGAAAAATTGAAGGGAATGTTCAATTCAATGAATTTGATCCGGGGATCCTTCTGCAAATAATATTTCATTAGATCAATGGTTTCTTTCTCGTTACTATTATTACTTATTCCGATTATTTCAAAATTCTTATAGGTGGTTTTCTGCAAGATCGAGTCAATGCATTGCTTTAGCAAGTCAGGTTTATCTTTAAATGGCACTATAATACTAACTAACGGTTCTTCGACTATCGTATATTTAACGACGTAAGTCCCGGGGAAGGATCCTTTTTTCGCGATGCCTTCCGTTTTTCTTCTTGCGAGAGCATCTGATACTGCCTTAAGTCCATTGTCCCACGCGTAAGGTTTAGAAGAAGCATCTTCTGAAGCTGACCCTTTTAGTATTTGCCAGTGATACAGTATTTTAGGAACGTGATGTATTCTGTCCGTCTGTTCTGAAACGCGCAAAATTAAATCGTGATCCTGGCTTCCCTCGTATCCTTTACGGAACCAGCCAACATTATCCCCGATGGTTTTTCTTATAACGGTAAAATGACATATATAATTCTGGGACAACAGTAAATCAGGTGAAAAATCAGGCTTAAAAAATGGTTCACATCGTTTACCTGTTTGATCAATTTTGTCCTCATCAGAGTAGATCAGACTAAAAGTTTTATCTTTATTTAAAGCCGCAATTACTTCATACAAAGCAAACGGCGCTAGCGTATCATCATGATCCAATAACGCAACAAATTCCCCGGTTACCAGTTCAATAGCAGAATTTGAAGCTTCGGAAATATGGCCATTCCTTTTTCTTAAAATAGTTTTTATTCTAGGATCATTTCTTGCATATTTATTTAGTATATGTATAACCTTTTTATTGGTGGAGGCATCATCAGCAATGCATAGTTCCCAATTAGAATATGTCTGTGCCAAAACAGACTCGATCATTTTTACGAGATACCGCGATGGAGTGTTATAAGCAGGCACAATAATGCTGATCTTTGGCGAATATTCAAAAATATGTTTCCTCTGTCTTAAAATATCCTCGTGTGTGGGCTCATTATTATTGATCCATTCTTCTAATTCCCCTTTGGTGTTTGCCGAAAATACTCCGAACATGACCTTGGTGTGAAACTTATCGACATAATGTTTATCGTCAATGTAAAATCTGATGAATAAAGTGCGCTTCTTATTTTTTAAATTCGATAAGATTGGATCCGGAATAATACATTCAAACCCTTTTTTTCTGATAGCCTCATACCCTGGGATTATTTCATCAACATCTTTTCTCACAATGTTTCTATTAAGCTCGGTGATCATCTTAGCCCCTATGAATAATTCAACTCTTTTAAGGGGCTTCTTTGAAACAAACCAACCGTTGCATATTGCACAGATTGTATTGTCACCCGGGTTGTCCATATATCCGCGGAAACCAAATTCTTCCGGGAACTTTGAGATCCTATTTTTATTGAAAAGGAACGAGTTTTTAATAAATATTAATATATGCTCTAAATGATCCCGAATGGCAGTAAAAGGCATAGTAATTATATTACCCGCCTTATAACTCAATGAGGATTCGATCTTCTTGATAGAAGTCTCAAGGTTTGAAATATGAACATCTTTATTTTTAATAATACCTTCTAGGTTCCCTATATGGATATCCTTATCCCTTATTGCAGCCTCAAGGCTTGAAATATGAACATCTTTATCTTTAATGATTCCATCAAGGTTTGTTATGTGGGCGTCATTTCTCTTAAGCTGATCATCTTTTAATTTAATTATTTCTTCTTTTTGTATAAGTGATTGTTCCTTCTGAAGTAGAATCTTATTCAATCTATTGTTCTCGTCTTCCTTGCGCTGTATCAGGCCGCTTTTTAAGATGGATGCCCCTAATTGTGAAAATAAATTCACTGCAAAGCGGTCATTATTAAGATCATGCAGGAACTTAATGAATCCTTTATCCACCTTTTTCCCGACAGCCAGAACCCCCAAGCCGTAGCCCTGCTTGAACTCGAAAGAAGGATGATCTTTTGATATTTCTTCCCAGAGCTTCCAAACGCCGAAATCGTCTTTTTTTATCTGTGTATCATGCAAAATGACTATCCCATTGACGCTCATTTTGGGGAGCCAGTTTTCAAGATCATGTTTTACCGCTTCATATGTATGCATGCCATCAATATGCAACAGATCGATGCTTTCATCTTTAAACTCACTCAAAGCCTCATCAAAATACATCCTTAATAATCCCGAGAATCCCTCGTATCTCTTGTTGAACTTTACCACGTCTTCATAGATGGCTTCCCCATAGAACCCCGCATGTTTATCGCCCTTCCAGGAATCTACGGCATAGCATTTTGTCTTCAAACCCAATTTCTTTACGGCCTGGCAAAAAGCGAAATACGAATTGCCGGTATGGACACCCAATTCAACAAAAACCTTTGGTCTCAATGCTTCCATTAAAAAGAATGCAAAAGGTATGTGTTCCACCCAAGAATCAGAGTCCGTTATCCTCAGGGGTTCTTCAAAGATCATGTCAAAATTTGTAAGATCGATTTCGGCCATATTATACCGCTTTTTTAAAAAGTAAATATAAATCAATGAAGCGCGGCAAAAGAAATTATACTATATGTGCGTGGAATTGTCATATGAGACGATAATTTAGAGCGTAATCCTAGGATTATTGGAGGAAGAAGAAAGAGGGTTATTCAAATTAAAGGTTTAATCAGAATTATGACGTCGGTGTCGGAGCAAGATTATTCTATGCCTCATATCCGAATTGCTGCAGGGTATCACCCATGATCGAGTTCATTAGATCGATCTCTTCCTTGCTGAAGGTTTTTCTCCACCCGCCGGTGGTGGCGGCCCTTTTGAATTTGCCAGGCCCCTTTTGGGAATCAGGAACGTTATTAAACGAATATTTTTCAGCAATATTAATGATTTCCTTATCCGAGATTTTAATATTAAGCAATTCGTATAATTTCATCAATTCCGAAACAGTATTATCCCTCAGATCTTCATATTTGAGCAATATTCTGCGCTTTTCATCATGATTCTTGTAAGCCTTGGATATGTTATTTGTGGAATTATTCCATCCATGCGACGCCCATCTAATAAGTTCTGTCCTTGTTGCGCGTATTTCCCAATCATCTTTTAACCAGGAGCTTCCTCTCCGTATGTCCAGTAAAGATTCTACGCAATCCCTCCCATCCCTTAAAAGAAAGCAGATTTTGGATTTCGGGAGGCATTGCATTATCAAATCAGCGCCAGAACGAAGAACTTCTTTTATTATTATGTTCTTTGAAAAATCATTAAACTGGCTATATGCTCTTTTCAGGATCATGCTTCGCATGGAAGGGATCCAGTTGTTGCGTTGCTGATTCGTAAAAAAGTAATTTTTGTTGTCTTTGTAATATTCATATTTAAGAAGGGCCATATGATCCATGATTTTGGGCTCTAACCATATTAAATTATCAGGATGATTTAAAAGTTCGTTTGTGAGCCAAGTTGTTCCGCTGCGCATATTTCCAAGTATCCATAACATTTTCCTTTCAATGATATCTTCTTGTTTCGGCGTAAGAGAATGAATGTATGGAGCAATAAACTTGTTAATATCATCAAAATCTTCGTTATCATCAGGGACGGCCTGTCTGAGCTCAATGGATCCAATGTCTATACATTCCATTTTAATGTCGCCTTTTATGGGAGTTTCAATGTTCATCCTGTATCCTATCACGGCATTTGCCGCCTTTGGGTCGGCAGTAAAGACGATTTTATATTCTTTCATATTACTTGAAATATCATTCAGCCATCTTATATGTCTTGCCACTTCGGTACCATCGGAGGACAAAAGAAATACGGCGAAATAAGCGCAGTATGGGTTGCCTTTTGTTATCCTTGCCTGTGTGGATGCTTTGTATTTCCGCCCTGGGATTACATCTAGTCGCGCGGAATTTATGAACACATCTTTATTGTCATTTATCGATATTTTCATTGTCCTTGTTTTATTGTCCATATATTCATGTAGCCAATGAGTGAAATTAAGGGGCCAACTATTTTTATCACAGCCTTTTGATTTTTGCCCCCTTTTTATTGAAACGAACGAGACATTTTATCATTTTACTCATAAACAATCATTAATTATTTACATATTTTATTGTATAATGCATTGTCTTGTCGGTAAATTCTCAGGGGAAAGGTGAAAATTGGTACAAGAGCAAAAACTAGTAAGTATCATAGTGCCCTGCTGGAATGGCCAGGATTATATCGGGAAATGTTTTAACTCGATAAGAGCCCAATCTTACAAGAATATCGAGGTTATCGTTGTCGATAATAATTCCGCCGACAGCTCAAAAGAAATGATCAGGAATGATTTTCCCGACCTTCGCCCCATTCTCATCGAAAATCCCAAGAACTTCGGCTTCGCAAAGGCGATGAACCAGGGCATTGCGGCTTCAAAAGGGAATTTTATCCTGGCTTTGAACACCGATGCTATTCTTGAGCCGGATTATATTGAAAAGCTGGTATCAGCCATGGGAGTTGAAGAGATCGGCTCTGCTACCGGTAAGCTATACAGGCTCCCTGAGGACTGGGGCGGCAGAAAGATCATTGATTCAACCGGTCATATTTTTCTTGCCAGTGAATCCATTATAAATAGAGGCGAGGAAGAAGAGGATGTTGGCCAGTACGATGGCGAAAAAGATATTTTCGGCGTAAGCGCCGCCGCGGCAATGTATAAAAGAGAAATGCTGGAAGACGTGAAAATGAACGGCGAGTATTTTGATGAGGATTTCTTCGTTTCTTTCGAGGACGTGGACCTTGACTGGAGGGCCATACTTCGAGGATGGAAAAGCATTTATGTCCCGGAAGCGGTTGCTTATCACAAGCGCTACGGCACGAACTGGCCGCTTGATGAGAAGCTGCTTATCAACGCGAACAGGAACAAGCTGCTGCTGGTAATAAAGAATGATTTCGCCTTCAACTATTTACTTAACTTCCCTTTTGTTTTTGCCTATGGAGCTGAGGATTTTCTCTATAATCATTTCAAGAATTACCATCTTATCATTGGCAGTTTCGTCAGGTTCATCATGGCCGTTCCCTGGGCGGTCCGGAAGCGTTCTGTGGCGAAGAAAATGCGGCGCATAACTTTTTCGGAGTTTAGAAAGCATGTGAATATAACGCAGCAGGACCTTAAGAAGCTTTTGGATGTCGCGGGAACATTCATTACCGCAGGCGTGCTTATTTATTTCTTTGGAGTAAAGAATGCATTATTGTTCGCGATCTTCGTGTTTTTCATCTTGAATCCGGCCGTGTTTTATATTAAAAAGCTGGCGGAAGAGCCGGGACAATGACCTATTTGCCCCTGTAAGCCACGTTCTCAGTGTGTTTTTTCGCGGAATGCATCATTTCCGAGATTATTTCCTTGCTATAGGGTTTTAATTTCCTCAGCTCGATGTCCTTGCAGTTCTCCGGCTCGAACTGCTGGAGCATAAATTTCTTCGCGCCGGCGATAAGCTTCGATATCTCCTCGATCTCGGGCACTCCTGTTATGGTCGGCACTACAGTGGTCCTGAATTCATGATCAATGTTTCCAGATAGAAGGAACAGGATGCTTTCCTTAATTGCTCCAGTGTTTACTTTGACGTTAGTCGCCTTATTGTAATCTTCAAGCGGGGCTTTAATGTCCATTGCCACAAAGTCGATCAAGTTATCTTCGACAAGTTCCTTCATATAATCCGGGTCCGAGCCGTTCGTGTCGAGCTTTACAAGGAATCCTTTTTGTTTTATTTTTTTAATGAACTCGGTCAGCCCGCTATTTTTATGAAGCGTCGGTTCTCCGCCGGTGATGCAAACGCCGTCGATAAAGTCCTTGTGGCTGTCAAGGTATTCGAAGATCCTTTCCTCGGGGATCGTCTTGAACTTTTCCGGGTGGTCGATCAGATCGATATTCTGGCAGTATGGGCAGCGGAAATTGCATCCGGGCAAGAACACTACAGAGACCATTTTTCCGTCCCAGTCAACGAGCGAGGTTTCAATGAACCCTTTGATCTCAAGGCTCATAGATGAGATTTAAGTTTTTCGGAAAGGTTCCTCTGGGAAATGAAACCGACCAGCCGTTCTATTTCTTTCCCTTCTTTGAAAATGACCAGGGTTGGAATGCTCATGATGGCGTGTTTGGCGGCAGTGCTCTGGTTCTCTTCTATGTTCAGCTTAACGACCTTCACTCTTCCCACATATTCTGCCGCCACGGCGTCGATTATAGGCGACAGGGTCCTGCAGGGCGCGCACCAGGATGCCCAAAAATCAACAAGCACCGGGGATGTGTGCTGAAGAACTTCAGCTTCAAAATCCGAATCTTTTACTTCCTGTGTTTTGCTCATAAATAAACTCCCGTTAGTGGTTTAAGATTCTACTTGAATGAAAGAAATATTACAAGCAGAAACAGTTCCCCCTGTTCAAATTCAAAATCCAAATGATCAAATGACAAATAAATCGAGGCAAAAATCCAAATGACAAATGAAAACAGGAAAATGCATGATCTTGATTTGTCATTGGGATTTTGATCATTTATTTGATATTTGTCATTGGTCATTTGTCATTTCCTGCAGGCCAAGAAAAAATACTTTTTGAGCTTTCCTGTAACTTCTGCTATAATTTCCAGGTTTTGTGATAAGACGCGCAGGTAAGTCGGATGTTCCGGGAATAATTGAGATCGAAAAGGTTTCATTCTCCGACCCGTGGGATAAGCAGCTCTTCTTGGATGCGGTCGATTCAAAAAATAAATATCTGATGATCGCCGAAGGCGGCAAAGAGGTTAAGGGATATATTGTCTTTGAAAGGGTGCTTGATGAAGGGCATATCACGAACCTGGCGGTCGCAGACAAGCATCGAAAAAAGGGCGTTGCTTCCGGGCTGATCAGTTACGTTATCGATCTTGCGAAAAGTCTTGGGATAAAACAGATATTCCTTGAGGTCAGGGAATCGAACGAAGCGGCAAAGTTGCTTTATTTAAAGTTCGGGTTCAGTGAGATAGGCAGGAGAAAAGGGTATTATCCCAAAGCCGGCGAATCTGCTCTTGTATTGAGCCTAAAGTTTTGATGTATATATATGTAATGGAAAGGGGATCAGCATGAAGGTAATTGCAACTAATATAGGTTATCCGTATATAGGGGAGAAAAGGGAGCTGAAATTCCTTATCGAATCGTTCTGGAAGGGGGAAGTAAATCAGCAGAACCTTATTTCCGGAGCCGAGCAATTGATGAGGAACAATCTGTTGAAGCAGCAGGAACTGGATTCGATCCCTCTTTGCGATGCCACTTTCTATGACAGGATGCTGGACCTTACCGTTGCATTTGGCCTTATACCCCAAAGATTCCGCCATATCTCCGACGAAATGAAGCTTTATTTCGAGATGGCTCGCGGCAGGTCGGCCATGGAAATGACGAAATGGTTCAATACCAACTACCATTATCTGGTTCCGGAACTGACCGAGGACATGACGCCGAAACTTAACGGCAGGCGTTTCATTGATATGTTCAGGAGGAATAAGATCTCGAACACAAAGGTCACGCTTATAGGGCCGTATACTTTCGTGAAGCTTGCGAAGGGCTACAAGGACTTCAAGAGATGGTTCCAGAAAATATCCGCCCTTTATGTGGAGCTTATCGACCAGCTTGTAAAGGAAGGCGCGAAATACATTCAGATAGAAGAACCCGCCCTTGTTACGGACATCCCGAAAGCTGACATTAAATACCTGAAAGATTTCCTTGGCAAGCTCAGCGGGGCAAAAATTATCCTTGTCACATATTTTGATTCGATAACGCATTATAAGGAGACCGTCAACTTGCCGGTCAATTGCATAGGCATGGACTTTGTTTCGAACACCGAGAATCTGGCGAACATAAACAAATTCGGCTTCCCCAAGGGCAAGGTTCTCATGGCCGGGATAGTTAACGGCAGGAACATCTGGATGTCTGACCTAAAGGCAAAGATCGCTCTGTGCCAGGCTTTGATAAAAAAGCTTAAGTTGTCCGAGCTCATCATATCGCCTTCCTGCAGCATGCAGCATGTGCCTGTGACCATGAAATACGAGACTTCGCTTCCGAAAGTTTTAAGGGACAATCTCGCTTTTGCTGATGAAAAGATACAGGAATTGCTGGTGATAAAGAAAGCGTTGACCGATGGCCTCATCGCCGTTAAGGACGAGTTGAAGGATAACGCAAAAAAACTGGATGAGCTCAAGTGCTGCGCGGAGCGCAATCTTAAAGATGTGAAAGCACGCCTCAAAAAATTAACCGCGTCTCATTTCAAAAGAAAATCAGCGTTCACATTAAGGAAAAAGATCCAGCAAAAAGCGTTCGATCTCCCGCTCCTTCCCACCACAACGATCGGCAGCTTCCCCCAGACCGAAGAGGTCAGGGTAAAGAGGATGGAATACAGGAAAGGAAAGCTTGATGAAGCCTCATACAAGAAATTCATAAAAGATCAGATCAAGGAAGTGGTCAAGCTCCAGGAGGAGATCGGGCTTGATGTCCTTGTCCACGGCGAATTCGAAAGGACCGACATGGTGGAGTTCTTCGGCGAAAAGCTTTCGGGGTTCATCACATCCCTTAATGGCTGGGTCGTTTCATACGGCTCGCGGTGCGTAAAGCCCCCGATAATCTGGGCGGATGTTAAGAGAATGAGGCCGATGACGCTCGAGGAGATAACCTTCGCGCAATCGCTCACAAAGAAGCCAATGAAAGGCATGCTCACCGGTCCAATGACCATAATCAGCTGGTCGTTCAATAGGGATGATATCCCGAAAAAAGACGTTGCATATCAGATAGCGCTGGCCCTGAACGACGAAGTGCTCGATCTTGAAAAGAAAGGCATCCGTATAATTCAGATAGACGAGCCGGCGCTACAGGAAGGCGCCCCGATAAAGAACAAGGACAAGATAAGGTACTTTGATTACGGGGTGAAAGCGTTCAGGCTCTCGGCTTCACTAGTAAAGAATGAGACTCAGATCCATACTCACATGTGCTATTCCAATTTCAATGAGATAATCAGATACATTGATCTGATGGATGCAGACGTCATCTCTATAGAGAACTCCAGGAGCAAGGGCGAACTTCTTGATGTATTCAAGAAATACAAATACAAGAAGGGGATAGGACCGGGAGTTTATGATATCCACAGCCCTGCGGTCCCGACCGTGCCCGAAATGGTCAGCCTGATCAATCGAAGCTTGAAGGCTTTATCAAAAGATCAGCTGTGGGTGAACCCCGATTGCGGCCTTAAAACAAGAGGATATAAGGAGACCGTGCCGGCACTGAAGAACATGGTGGATGCGGCGGAGATAGTCAGGGCAAAGATCCAAAAATAACGCTTGACAAGAAACGCCCCACATAATAAAATTACCTTTTGTTTGGCTAAAAATCCCTTTTAAATTTTCCGCCTAAGGCGGAAAAGGGGATGTTTCGTCTTTTATGGCCATAACGTATATATATGTAAAGGAAGAACATGAGAGAGATAATCACGATTTCATGCACGGTTTGTAAGAGAAAAAATTACACGTCCATGAAGAACAAGAAAACAACGCCTGACAGGCTAGAGCTCAATAAGTATTGCAAGTGGTGTAAGAAACATACGCCGCACAAAGAGGAAAAATAATTTTTCAGCTGGATTATGGGCGAGTAGCTCAATTGGCTAGAGCACTGGTCTCCAAAACCAGCGGTTGGGGGTTCAAGTCCCTCCTCGCCTGCAAGTCTTGTTGTCGGTTAATTTATGAATTATAAAGAAATCAAAGAAAAGCTGATAAATTATCTGAAGGAGATCCAATCTGAATCAAAAAAAGTGGTTTGGCCAGGAAAGAATTATGTCACGGCAGCTACGATCATTGTTTTTATCATCGTTTTCCTGGTGGCAGTGTTCATAATGCTCATTGATTTTGGTTTTGCAAAATTCTTTGCTTATTTTGGCAGGGCGGGGCTGCGCTAATGGCGGAAGAGATCATTCCAGAGAAAAAAGAAGAAGAAAAGCCGATCTCTGCGCCGGAAGCTGCTGCGCCGGAATCTGCCGCGCCGGAAGCTGCTGCACCGGAAGCCGCTCCGACTGAGGAAAGAAGATGGTACGTTCTTCAGACCTTAACGGGCAACGAAGTGCTTGTTAAGGCGAGCATAGAACGCAGCGTGAAGCAGTTCGCAATAGAGAACAAGGTGTTCAGCGTCCTGGTGCCGGAAGAAGATATAGTCGAGATAAAAGAGGGAAAGCGTGTAGAGAAGAAGAAGAAAATGTTCCCGGGTTATGTTTTCGTGGAAATGATCCTGGACGAAACCTCTTGGCATGCGATAAAGCAAACCCCTGGAGTTGCGAAATTCATAGGGAACAAGACGCGCCCGATACCTGTTACGGACAGGGAAATGCAGAGAGTGCTGAAACAGCTGGGCGTAAGGGAAGAGAGAATAGACGTATTCTTTGAAAAGGGCGAGGCGATAAGGATAATAAGCGGGCCGTTCAGGGGTTATACGGGATCCGTTGAAGAGATAAATACCCAGAAGAGCAAGATAAAGGCTTTAGTGAATATTTTCGGTCGCGATACACCGATGGAGATAGATTTCGAGCAGGCGGAGAAGATAACCTAAAATGGCGAAAAAATTAAAGACAATGATCAAGCTTCAGATACCGGCGGGTAAAGCCAATCCGGCGCCTCCCATCGGCCCGGCTCTCGGCCAGCATGGCATAAACATAATGGAGTTCTGCAAGCAGTACAACGCCAAGACCCAGGACAAGGGCGATACAGTTATCCCCGTGGAAATATCCATTTTCGAGGACAGGACGTTCACTTTCATCCTTAAGACCCCTCCTGCGGCTGTACTGCTTAAGAAAGCTGCGAACATCGAGAAAGGCTCGGGGGAACCGAACAGGAATAAGGTCGGGACCATTTCAAAAGAAAAGATCAAGGAGATCGCACAAGTTAAGATGCCCGATCTCAACGCGAATTCCATAGAGGCGGCCATGAGGATCATTGAAGGCACTGCCAGGAACATGGGGATAACGGTAAAGTAATCATGCCAAAAAGAGGAAAAAAATATTTGGAGAAAGCTAAATTGGTCGAGGCGGGGAAAAAATATCTTCCCAATGATGCCATTTCTCTTGTAAAGAAAACATCCTTGACGAAATTCGACGGCACAGTGAATCTTTCGATCAAGCTTGATATCGATCCAAAAAGAAGCGACCAGCAGGTAAGGGGGACAGTCAGCCTTCCGGGCGGAACGGGAAAGAAGACCAGGGTAGTTGTTATCGCTAAAGGCGAGAAGATAAAAGAAGCGGAATCCGCGGGCGCCGATTTTGCTGGAGCGGACGACCTTATAGAAAAGATCAGCAAGGGATGGACAGATTTTGACGTGACGATCGCGACTCCCGATATAATGTCGTCTGTCGGAAAGCTTGGAAAGGTCCTAGGACAGAAAGGTCTCATGCCGAACCCGAAAACAGGCACCGTTACTTTCGACGTGGGCAAGGCCGTGAAGGAATTCAAGGCCGGGAAGACAGAATACAAGACCGACAAGACCGGTGTCATCCATGTCCCGCTGGGGAAGATCTCCTTCAGCGAGGACAAGATAGGCTCGAATCTTTTATCGGTCCTTGAGGCTGTTTCAAAGGCGAAACCTTCCAGCGTGAAAGGAACTTTCATTAAGAGCGTCACTCTTTCGGCGACAATGGGGCCCGCGGTAAAAGTTGACGCAGCCAAGTTTTTGGGGCAGGTAGAATAACATGCAAAAAGAGATGAAGATAAGATCAGTAAAGAGCATAAAAGAAAAATTCGATAAAAGCAAGGTCATCATACTCACGGATTATAAGGGCTTGACCATGTCGCAGCTGAGCAAGCTCAGGAAAAAGCTGAGGCCGATCGATGCCGAATACAAAGTGTTCAAGAATACCCTTATATCGCGGGCGATAAAGGACAAAGCATATGACGGGATAGACGCGCTTTTGACGGGATCCACAGCAATACTCTTCGGATATGATGATCAGGTAGCCCCGACAAAAGCATTATCGGAATTCATTAAGGAGAACGAAAAACTCAGCATAAAGGGCGGATTGCTTGACGGAAAGGTCATCGACACTAAGACGATAACAATGCTCGCGAAACTTCCTTCAAGAGAAGTGCTTCTGGGCAAAGTGGTCGGGACAATGAAGGCTCCGATAACCAATTTCGTCCTTGATTGCAAAGGCATATTGAACAAGTTCGTATACGCGTTAAGCGCTATACGGGATAAGAAGCCGGCATAGGGAGAATGGATTTTTTGGATTTTGATGTTTGGATTTTGAATTTTTATCGAAGGGGGTGAAAGTAATGGGAAAAATGGAAGATGTTATAACGACCGTGGAAGGGATGACAGTTCTCGAACTTTCCGATCTCGTAAAAAAGATGGAAGAAAAGTTCGGCGTGTCAGCTGTGGCAACTGTCGCTGCTCCTGCGGGAGGCGCGGGCGCTGAAGCCGCACCGGTACAGGAAGAATTTGATGTGGTGCTTACATCGGCGGGCGACAAAAAGATACAGGTTCTTAAGGTCGTCAGGGATGTCACCGGATTGGGACTTAAGGAAGCCAAGGAGCTAGTGGACAACACGCCGAAGCCGGTGAAGACAAAGATAAAGAAAGCGGAAGCGGAAGAGATAAAGAAAAAAATTGAAGCGGAAGGTGGAAAAGTAGAGATAAAATGACACATCATGTAAGAGAAAGAGTAAAATTATTCGGGTCCGCCCAAAAAAGGATCATTGAGCCGCCTGATCTGCTTGAAATTCAGAAGGATTCTTTCAAGGCCTTCGTTGATGAGGGGCTTAAGGAAGCTTTATTGAGCTTCTCGCCGATCAAGGGTTATGAAGGAAGGTATGAACTCGAATTTACCGGCGACTTCAAGATCGGTGACCCAAAATATTCCATCCAGCAATGTCAGATAAAGGAAGTGACCTACTCCGCGCCGCTTAAAGTAAGAGTAAGGCTTATCGACAGGCAAAGCGGTGAAGTTAAATCCCAGGACGTGTTCATCGGCGATTTCCCGATGATGACGGACAGAGGGACTTTCATAATAAATGGCGTTGAAAGGGTTATTGTTAGCCAGCTTGTACGGTCTTCAGGAGTTTATTTCCGCGAAAACAAGAAGACCGAAAGAGAGAAAACAGCTTATTTCGCAACGATCATCCCTGACAGAGGCTCCTGGCTTGAGGCGGAAGTTGATGCTTCTTCCGTAGTTCATGCAAGGATCAACAGGACAAAAAAAGTCCCGATAACCATTTTCCTTTCCGCTATCGGCTGTTCTGAAAAAGAGATCAAGAACGCTCTCGGAGAATCGGAATTTGGAAGAAAGACATTAAGCGAATATCCTATAAAGCCAAAGGAAGAAACGCTCATCGAAATATACAAAAAACTGCGTCCCGGCGATCCCATAACGATAGAAGGCGCGCAGGCCTATCTTAATAACTTGTTCTTTAATGTGAGAAGATACGATCTCGGCAAGGTCGGAAGATACAAAATGAACAAGAAACTCGGCCTGTCCATTCCAATAGACAGGACGGTCCTGACAAAAGAAGACATTCTTGGCATTGTTAAGCACTTGATCGATATCAACCTTGGGCACGGGATGCCGGATGATATAGATCACCTTGGCAACAGGCGAATAAGGTCCGTCGGAGAACTTCTGCAGAGGCAGTTCATGGTGGGGCTCTCCAGGGTCGAGAGGCTTGTGAAGGAACAAATGGTGGTCAAGGCAGGGGAGAACTTGACCCCGCAGATGATCATAAATGTAAGGCCTCTTGTCGCCGTAATAAAGGAATTTTTCGGGTCAAGCCAGCTGTCGCAGTTCATGGACCAGACGAACCCGCTGGCTGAGCTGACCCATAAGAGAAGACTTTCAGCGCTTGGGCCTGGCGGGCTAACAAGGGAAAGGGCCGGGTTCGAGGTCAGGGACATCCATCCTTCCCATTACGGGAGAGTGTGCCCCATTGAAACCCCAGAAGGTCCGAATGCCGGACTTATCGCGTCCCTTGGAACATATGCCAAGATCAATAAATATGGTTTCATAGAAACTCCGTACAGGAAGGTCAAGAAAGGACTTGTTACGAATAAGGTTGAATACCTTACTGCTGATGTTGAGGATCTATTTAAGATCGGCCCATGCGATGTTCATTTGAATAAACAAGGGAAAATAGTGGATGAGCAGGTCCCTGTAAGATATAAAAGGGAATTTGTTTTCGCTATACCAAAAGAAGTTGATTATGTCGGAGTGGCCCCGGAACAATTGGTAGGGATCACCACAGCGCTTATTCCATTTTTGGAACATGATGACGCGAACCGTGCTCTCATGGGCGCGAACATGCAGAGGCAATCCGTGCCCCTTCTTTGCCCTGAGGCGCCGTATGTCGGAACAGGGCTTGAGAGAAAAGTGGCAGGAGATTCAAACCTTCTTACCCGAGCGACCGGATCAGGCAGGGTGAGCAAGGTAACATCGGATGAGATAGTAATAAGCAGGGCGGGGAAAAAGGATGTTTATGAATTGACCAAGTTCCACAGGTCTAACCAGAACACATGCCTACATTCCCGACCGATAGTGAAATCAGGACAGAAGATCGAAAAGGGAGATGTTATCGCGGATAATTCCGCGACGGATCTGGGCGAACTTGCCCTTGGCAGGAACATTCTGACGGCGTTCATGCCATGGGAAGGTTATAACTATGAGGACGCCATAATCGTTTCCGAGCGTCTTGTTAAAAAGGATGTTTTCACTTCGGTCCACATAGAAAGATTCGAAGTTGACATCAGGGCCACAAAGCTCGGAATGGAAGAAATAACAAGAGAAATACCTAATGTCTCCGAAGAAGCGCTCGCGGACCTGGATGATAGAGGGATCATAAGGCCGGGTGCGGACGTAAAAGCCGGGGATATTCTTGTCGGAAAGGTAACTCCTAAGGGAGAAACGGAGCTTCCCGCCGAAGAGAAATTGCTGAGAGCTATATTCGGGGATAAAGCGCGCGACATGCGCGACACTTCCCTTAAGGTGCCTTCAGGCGAGAGAGGAAAAGTCATTGCTGTAAGGACATTTTCAAGACAGCAGGGAGATGAGCTCCATCCCGGCGTTCATGAGGTCATCAGAGTATATGTAGCGCAGTACAGGAAGGTTTCTATCGGGGATAAGCTTGCGGGGCGCCACGGGAACAAAGGGATAGTTGCAAGGATAATGCCCGAAGAGGATATGCCTTATCTTCCGGACGGCACACCCCTTGATGTCATATTGAACCCGCTCGGGGTTCCATCCCGTATGAACATAGGCCAGATCTTTGAGCTTTTCCTTGGTCATGCAGGCATGATACAAAACAAATATTACGAAGTGCCGTCCTTTGATGAGGCATTATATGAGAACGCATCGGATATTAAGGTAAAAGAAGAACTTGTGAAAGCCGGAGAGAAATCGGGATTTTCCTGGGTGAACTCGACCGGCAAAGTGTTGCTTCGCGACGGCAGGACAGGCAAGCATTTTGAAAGGCCTGTGGCGGTCGGCTGCATGTATCTCATGAAACTTATTCATTTGGTTGATGATAAGATGCACGCAAGGTCAACGGGCCCGTATTCATTAATAACTCAGCAGCCGCTTGGCGGCAAGGCCCAATTCGGCGGACAAAGGTTCGGAGAAATGGAAGTTTGGGCGCTTGAAGCTTATGGCGCCGCGAACACGCTTCAGGAACTTCTCACGGTAAAATCCGACGATGTTTCCGGGCGCGCCCGGGTCTATGAGGAAATAATCAAAGGAAAACTTATGGGAAAACCCGGCGTACCCGAGTCTTTCAAGGTATTGATAAAAGAACTCAGGAGTCTCGGGCTTGATCTCAAGACTTTGAATAAAGAGGGCAAAGAAGTGAACATAGACGAGGAGATATTCGAGAAGCCGAGCATATTCGGCCGCTCGCCTCAGAGCAAGAGAGAAAGAGGCGGTTATGCAACTTAAGAAAAAAGAATCAAGAGAATTCGAAACACTAAGGATCGGATTGGCTTCGACCGAGAGGATCCTTTCCTGGTCACACGGAGAGGTTGAAAAACCGGAGACCATAAATTATCGTACTTTCAAGCCTGAAAGGAAAGGACTTTTCTGTGAAAAGATCTTCGGGCCGGTGAAGGATTGGGAATGCCACTGCGGAAAATACAGGCGGATCAGATACAGGGGCATTGTATGCGAAAGATGCGGCGTTGAGGTCACCACTTCAAGGGTCAGACGGGAGCGCATGGGCCACATAAAACTTGCCGTATCCGTCTCCCATGTCTGGTACCTGCGCGGAACACCCGGATTCATTGGCATTGTGCTCGATGCTTCCACGAAATTGATCGAAGAGGTCATTTATTATGATGCTTATATGGTCACCGAAGTTTCGCGTGAAGGAAAGGAAAAGATAAAATTAAAAGAAGGCCAGGTCCTTAGGGAAGTTGAATATCAGGAAGCCAGGGAAAAGTACGGCAACGCGTTCAAGGCGGAAATGGGTGCAAAGGCGGTCAGAGAAGTGCTGTCCAAAGTAGATCTTCAGGCGACCGTCACAAAATTAAGAAGGGACCTGAAAACTGCCGAAGGGCAGAAAAGAATAAAGATCGTAAAACGATTAAGGGTCGCTGAAGCGTTCTTGAAATCAGGCAATAAGCCGGAATGGATGATACTGGAAGTTATCCCTGTCATGCCGCCGGACCTGCGGCCAATGGTCCAGCTTGAAGGGGGTAGATTCGCAACCTCGGACCTGAACGACCTTTACAGGCGAATACTTAACAGGAACAACAGGCTGAAGAAGATAATAAGCATGGGCGCTCCCGACATGATAGTCAGGAATGAAAAAAGAATGCTTCAGGAAGCTGTTGACGTCCTGATAGATAACGGAAGAAGGAAAAGAGCAGTCACGGGATCAACTGGCCGGCCGCTGAAATCCCTCTCTGATATCATAGAAGGAAAGCAGGGAAGGTTCAGGCAGAACCTGCTCGGAAAACGCGCTGATTATTCGGGAAGGTCGGTAATCGTTGTTGGCCCCACCCTTAAGATACATCAATGCGGGCTTCCAAAGGAAATGGCGCTCGAACTTTTCAAGCCGTTCGTTATAAGGAAGCTAGTTGAACGCGGTCTTTCCCAGAACGTCAAGAACGCGAAACGTCATATCGACAAAAGAGAGATATTCGTCTGGGACATACTTGAAGAGGTTATTAAAGGCCATCCTGTACTTTTGAACCGCGCTCCCACCCTTCACAGGCTCGGGATCCAGGCTTTTGAACCGATCCTAGTAGAGGGAAAGGCCATACAGATCCATCCTCTGGTGTGTCCGGCGTTCAACGCGGACTTTGACGGTGACCAGATGGCCGTGCACGTACCGCTTCTCACGGAATCGCGGGTCGAAGCAAGACTTCTCATGCTGTCTTCACGCAATATTCTTTCTCCTGCATCGGGCAGGCCGATCATTACACCGACACAGGACATGGTCCTGGGGGTTTATTTCATGACCGCTGCCGATGAAAGGGTCACTCTTGGCAAGGGAATGAATTTCTCCTCCGACAATGAAGCGATGATCGCTCAAGATCTGGATCAGATCCACTTGCATGCTCTGATAAACGTCAGGAGGGATGGACAAATTATCCAGACAACTGTCGGACGCATCAAATTCAACAATACGCTTTCAAGGGTCCTTGCGAAAAGGGTCATAGGAGAAAAGCTTGAATACATCAATTATACCGTTGACAAAAAGAAAATAGAGCAGCTTATCCTTTTCTTTTATAAAAAGTACGGGTCCGAGATCACCGCGGAGATGGCTGATGAAATAAAACGCCTCGGATTTAAATATGCGACGCTTGCCGGGATCTCCATAGCGATAGACGACTTGAAGGTCCCTTCGCAAAAAAAACATATAGTTCAAAAGGCCACTAAGCAGGTGGAATCGCTCGATAAGCAGCTTAAGGGCGGACAGATCTCCGTGAAAGAACACTTTATGCGTTCCATCGATATTTGGAGCACCGTTACTGAAGATGTGACGGATGCTATGCTCAGGGAATTCGACAAACTGAATTCCGTCTATCTCATGGCGTTTTCCGGAGCGAGAGGCAACCTGCAACAAGTGAGGCAGCTTGCAGGCATCCGAGGTCTTATGGCGGATCCTTCAGGGAACATCATAAGAATTCCGATCAAGACGAACTTCAAGGAAGGATTGAATGTTACTGAATATTTCATTTCTTCATATGGCGCGAGAAAAGGACTTGTTGATACGGCACTTAGGACCGCGGACTCGGGTTATCTTACAAGAAGGCTTGTTGATGTTTCGCAGGACGTCATCATAACCGAGGAGGATTGCGGATCGGAAGATGGCATAGTTCTTTCAAGCGTCAGGGAGGGATTCGAGGAGATGCTCCCGCTTGCAACAAGGCTTATCGGCAGGATAGCCGTGAAAAATGTCACAGACCCCATTTCCGGAAAAGTGATAGTCAAAACTGGCGAAGAAATTGATGAAGCAGTGTCAAAGATGATCTCTGACGCGGGCGTTGAAAAAGTAAAAGTAAGGTCAGCTTTGACATGCAAGACCAAGAAGGGAATTTGCCAGAAATGCTATGGAAGGGATCTTTCTCACGGCTCGATCATAAGCATCGGGGAAGCCGTTGGGATCATCGCTGCCCAGTCCATTGGGGAGCCGGGCACTCAGCTTACAATGAGAACGTTCCATATCGGCGGCGTCGCTCTTCACAAGGCGGCGAAAGTTTCGATGAAAGTGAAGCACAGCGGTAAGCTTGAATGGGGAGAAGGGATCGAATTAAGGGATATCATAGATGAGAACGGCGATAAAGTTAAAATGGTGACAAGAGAATCCACAGCTTTCGTAAAGATAAAAGATAAAAAAGAAGCATACACCCTTCCGGTCGGGGCGATCCTTAAAGTGAAGGAAGGCGTCTCGGTCTCTTCAGGAGATGCCATAGCGGAATATGACCCGACATATGAATATATCGTTTCCAGCGCTGAAGGGCGTGTCATGTATCTTGGGCTCGAGATAACCGAAAGAAAGAGAAAGATCGAGAATAAAACCGTCGTCGAAAGATTGGCAAAAAATGACGCGGCGATATTTATTTATAGTCCCAAGATCAAAAAAGAATATGACATCCCTCGCGATGCTAAATTATATGTAAAGGTGGGCAATAAGGTGAAAGTCGGGGATGAAATAGCCGCAGGCGTTGTCGCGAAAGGCGGCGGTGTTATTATTTCGATAAAAGAAGGCAGGGGCGGAAAGAGCGTAGTTATTGTGCCGGGTGAAAATTATACTATTCCCGCATCCTCCAAGGTAGCCGTGGAAGACGGGAGTGATGTTTTAAGCTATGACTTTCTCTCAAAAGTTGAAAGCATAAGGCGAGACCCGAGCAAAACAAGGGATATCATCCAGGGGCTGCCGAAAGTAGAAGAACTTTTTGAGGGACGCAGGCCGAAAGATCCTGCTTTACTTTCCGAGGCGGAAGGGACAGTTGAAGTATCGGAAAGAGAAGGAATAAGGCTTATTACTATCGTTTCTTCGCACGGAAAGCGTGAATATGCCGTGCCGTATGAAACAAGGATCCGTGTGGCGAACGGCGATAAGATCGGCATGGGAATACCGTTGACCGACGGAAGCATAAATCCGCACGATCTTCTCAGGATCCTGAACAAACAAGCGGTACAAAATTTCCTTGTTGATGAGATCCAAAAAATATACAGAAGCCAGGGAGTCACGATAAACGACAAGCATATAGAGGTCATTGTAAGACAAATGACCAGCAAAGTCAGGGTCGTCAATCCTGGGGACACGACGCTTCTTCCGGGAGAGCTGCTGGAAGCGACCGAACTGGAGAAGATCAACTCTGCCGCTAAAGGAGAGATCGCGACCGCTACCGAAGTGCTTCTCGGGATAACAAAAGCATCTCTCTCGACAGAATCATTCATCTCGGCTGCTTCGTTCCAGGAGACAGCCAGGATCTTGACCGATGCAGCAATAAAAGGAAGGACAGACAAAATGTACGGGCTTAAAGAGAACGTTATCATAGGAAAACTTATTCCCGCGGGGACAGGTTTTTCATCTTACAGGGCTGTTGAGCTTGTTCCTTATACCTTGAGCGGACCTGTCGAGAAGACTGAAAGCGAAGGAGCATCAAGCTAATGCCTACAATCAATCAACTGGTAAGAATGAGAAGAAAAAGCAAGACTTTCAAGAGCAAAGCGCCTGCGCTGGCCGGCAATCCTTTTAAGAGAGGGGTTTGCATAAGGGTATATACGACCACTCCGAAAAAGCCGAACTCCGCGCTAAGAAAAGTCGCGAGGGTCCGCCTTACGAACGGAATGGAAGTATCAGCTTACATTCCCGGCGTTGGCCACAACCTTCAGGAACACTCTGTGGTCCTTGTTCGTGGGGGAAGGGTAAAAGACCTTCCTGGGGTCAGATATCATATAGTAAGGGGCACTTTCGATACCGGCGGGGTCGAGAACAGGAAGCAGGGCCGATCACGCTATGGGGCAAAAAAGCCGAAAGCGACGGCCGGAAAGGCAGCTGCCTAAACAGGAGATAACATGCCGAGAAGAGGAAATATAGTAAAAAGGAAAATTCTGCCGGATGCCGTTTACGCGAACGTGCAGGTCCAGAAATTCATCAATAAGATGATGTGGAAAGGCAAGAAGAGCGTTGTTGAGAAATTGTTTTACGGCGCCCTGGATATGGCTTCGGAAAAAATTAAGAAGCCGCAGCTTGAGATATTCGAGAAAGCATTGAACAATGTTCGGCCGCTCATGGAAGTAAAGCCAAGAAGGGTGGGAGGGGCAACGTATCAGATACCTATAGAAGTTCCGGAAGATAGAGGGCTTTCCATTTCGATGCAGTGGATCAGAGAAAACGCGAGGAAACGTCAGGGCCATTCGATGATCGAAAAACTTTCAGCTGAACTGATAGATGCTTACAATGGTGTCGGACCGGCTATGAAGAAGCGCGAGGATACGCATAAGATGGCAGAGTCAAACAAGGCTTTTGCGCATTTCAGGTGGTAAATAAAAATGGCTAGGACAAATCCAATAGAAAAATACAGGAATATAGGTATTGCAGCTCATATAGATGCGGGCAAGACCACAACTACCGAGAGGATCCTTTTCTACTCTGGAAAGATCCACAAGATCGGCGATGTTGATGATGGAACTACGGTCATGGACTGGATGGTCCAGGAAAGGGAGCGGGGGATAACTATTACGTCAGCGGCCATCACGACAACCTGGAAGGGTTACAGAATAAATATAATCGACACACCGGGCCACGTTGATTTCACGGTGGAAGTTGAACGATCGCTCAGAGTGCTGGACGGGATGGTCGCCGTTTTTTGCGCAGTTGGAGGCGTCCAGCCTCAATCAGAGACCGTCTGGAGGCAGGCAACAAAATATAAAGTTCCGCGGCTCGCTTTTATAAACAAGATGGACAGGATAGGCGCCGACTTTTTCAGGTGCGTGAAGCAGCTGAAAGATCGCCTGAACGCGCATCCTGTCCTTCTGCAGATACCGATCGGCCTGGAAGAAAAATTTATCGGAGCGGTGGACCTTATTGAAATGAAAGCGATCACATTTGAAGATGAACTAGGGGCAAAGCCTCTTACCAAGGAGATCCCGGCAGAACTTTTGAACGATGCGAAACATTACAGGGAAAAATTGATCGAAGCCGCGGCAGAAGCGGATGACGCATTGCTTGAAAAATATCTGGAGAAACATACTTTGGAAAATGACGAAATAAAACGCGGGATCAGGAAGCTGACCATTGACTGCAAGATCATACCGGTAACCTGCGGAACAGCTTTAAAGAACAAAGGTGTTCAGCCGATGATAGATGCGGTCATTGATTATCTTCCTTCCCCTGAAGATGTCCCGCCTGTAATGGGATTAAACCCGAAAACAGGCACGGATGAGGAAAGAGCTGCAAAGGACAGCGCTCCGTTCTCGGCACTGGCGTTCAAGATAGCGACTGACCCTTTTGTGGGAAAGTTGATATTTTTCAGGGTTTATTCCGGGGTATTAAAATCCGGTTCTTACATATTAAATTCAACCAAAGATTCGAAGGAAAGGATAGGAAGGCTTCTTCAGATGCATGCGGATAAGCGTGAAGAGATCGAAGATGTGTACGCAGGGGATATCGCAGCGGCTGTGGGACTGAAAGGCACCATAACAGGGGATACGATATGTGAAGAAGGAAAGCCGATCATATTGGAAAACATAGTGTTCCCTGAACCTGTCATATATGTAGCGATCGAGCCAAAGACAAAAGCAGATCAGGAAAAACTCGGCGTTGCTCTTGGCCGACTTGCGGAAGAAGATCCGACATTCAGGATCAAAGGAGATCCGGAAACGGGACAGACGATCATCTCCGGAATGGGAGAACTTCACCTGGAGATCATCGTTGACAGGCTTTTGAGGGAGTTCAAGGTGGAAGCAAATGTGGGCAAACCTCAGGTAGCTTACAAAGAAACGATCAAGGGTTCTGCGGAAGCCGAAGGCAAATTCATAAGGCAGACCGGCGGCCGCGGTCAATATGGTCACGTCTGGGTAAAGGTGGAAGCTCTGCCGCCTGGTACTAAATTCGAATTTGTTAACAAGATCGTAGGAGGATCGATACCAAAGGAATATATTCCTGCCGTTGAGGACGGCATTGTTGAAGCGATGCAGACAGGCGTGCTCGCCGGTTATCCGGTCATCGACTTAAGGGTCACGCTTTTTGACGGCTCGTTCCATGAAGTCGACTCTTCAGAAATGGCGTTCAAGATAGCGGGATCAATGGCTTTTAAGGAAGGGTTCGCACATTCAAAACCCATCCTGTTGGAACCTTTAATGAACGTTGAAGTTGAAATGCCCGAACAATATATGGGCGACGTGATAGGCGACCTGAACAGCAGGAGAGGGAAAATAGAAGGAATGGAATCCCATGCCGGCATACAGACGATCAAGGCGAAGGTCCCTCTTTCCGACATGTTCGGATATGCGACGGCTCTAAGATCAAAAACCCAGGGTAGAGGTATTTATACAATGGAATTTTCAAGGTATGAAGAAGTGCCGAAGAACATTTCTGAGGGGATAATTTCCAAGGCGCAGGGAAAATAAAATATATGGTCAGACAGAAAATAAGGATAAGATTAAAAGGATATGACAGCAGACTGCTGGACCAGTCCGCGTCAAAGATCATCGATACCGCGAAGCGCGCGGGAGGCTCCGTATCGGGGCCTATTCCGCTTCCGACGGACAAGGAAATATATTGCGTGAACATGTCGACCAACATCGATAAAAAATCTCGGGAGCATTTCGAGATAAGGGTGCATAAAAGGCTGATAGATATCATAGATCCCGCCCAACAGACTGTGGATGCTCTTATGCAGCTGGACCTCCCGGCAGGCGTGGATATCGAGATCAAATTGAAGTGAGAAGGTTATGGCAGAGATATTAGGCAAAAAAATAGGAATGACACAGATTTTCAATGAGAAAGGCCTCATGGAGCCTGTCACGGTCATCGAGGCGGGCCCGTGTTTTGTCGTGAATTTAAGAACAAAGGAAAAAGACGGCTATCAAGCGGTCCAACTCGGTTTTACCAAAGCAAAGAAGCCCAATAAGCCGATGGAAGGATATTTCAAGAAACAAGGAATAAAGGAAAACATGAGATACCTGAAGGAATTCAGCAAAGAGAAGCTGGACGGCTACTCGATCGGCCAGGAAATTAAGGCAGACGCTTTTAAATTGAACGAGATCGTTAGTGTTACCGGTGTTTCCATCGGCAAGGGTTTTCAGGGGCCGGTAAAGAGATATCATTTTAACAGGCATCCGATGAGCCACGGTTCAAAATCCCACAGGATGCCGGGCTCTTCTGGATCGGGAACGCGCATGAGCCATGTGCTTAAGGGGAAAAGAAGAGCAGGGCATATGGGCTTTGATATGGTCACTACGAAGGGTCTGGTCGTTCTGTATCTGGATCCTTCAAAGAACATTTTGGCGATCAGGGGATCTGTTCCGGGACCAAAAGGAAATATTGTGACAATAAAAGGTACAGGTGTTATTGCCAAGACCAGGGTAAGAAGGATCGCGCATGCGCCGCTTGAGAAAGCGGCAAAGATCGCAGCCGAATCTCCTTCGGCAAAGAAGTAGGAAAATAATGGCTAAATTAGAATTATACGGAATGGACGGGAAACTTGCTGGGGACGTGAAAACATCCGACAGGATATTCGCGGCTCCTATTAATGAAACGATCGTTAATGATACCCTTAATTGGTATCTGGCGTCCGGCAGGCAGGGAAATGCGAACACAAAAACCCGCGCGGAAGTCTCGGGAGGCGGCAGGAAGCCATGGAGGCAGAAAGGAACTGGGCGCGCAAGGATCGGGGATAACAGGGCTCCTCACTGGAGGCACGGCGGCGTGGCGTTCGGGCCGAAACCAAGAGATTATTCTTTCAGCCTGCCGATCAAGGTAAGAAAGGCGGCCATCAGGACAGTTCTTTCCGACAAGGCCCAATCAGGGAAGATAAAGGTGATCGAAAAATTGTCGTTAGCGAATCCAAAGACAAAAGAAATGGTGAAGTTACTTGAAGCTCTCGGCGTAAAGAAAAGCGTACTTATAGTCATTTCTGCGCCAGATGTTTCGGTTGAACGGGCTTCAAGCAATATCAAAGGAATAAAAGTGGCGCAAGGCAGGGCATTGAACGTATATGACATGCTTAAACATGATGAAATGATCATAATGAAAGATGCAATACCGGTCCTTGAGGAGGCTTACTCATAATGCCGGATCCGTATCAGATAATAATTGAACCGATAGTCACGGAGAAAAGCTCAGGGCTTAGAGCCGGCTCCGTTTATGTGTTCAAAGTACTGAAAGATTCAACAAAGTCGCAGATAAAAAATGCGCTGAAGAACGCTTTCGGCGTTGATGCCATATCGATCAATACCACAAAGGTGAAAGGCAAAACTAGACAGCTAGGCAGGTCCATAGGCGCAACAGCCGCGTGGAAAAAAGCGTATGTCCAGCTCAAAGAAGGGCAGAAGATCAAGGAACTGGAGGTAGGCGGATAATGCCGGTAAAGGCAAGAAGATCATTAACGAACGGGCAGAGGTTCAGGGTCGACCTGGATTACAGCGACCTCACGACTTCTTATCCCGAGAAATCATTGCTTGTCAAAGTAAAAAAGACAGCTGGCAGGGATTGGCGCGGCAGGATAAGTTCAAGGCACAAAGGCGGCGGGAACAAGAAGCTTTATAGGCTCGTGGATTTCAAAAGGAACAAGGACGGCGTTCCGGCCAGGATCGCTTCGATCGAATATGATCCTTACAGGAATTCTTTCATTGCTTTGGCCAATTATTTGGACGGAGAAAAAAGATATATCCTGGCTCCTCTCGGTATCAAAGTGGGCGATACCATACAGTCCGGCCCTGATGTTGACGTGAAGCCAGGGAACGCCCTGCCGATAAAGAACATCCCTGTGGGGACCATGATTCATAATATCGAAATGTCTGCGGGAAAAGGCGGCGCATTGGCGAGATCTGCAGGCGCATTCGCCTCTCTTGTAGCCAAAGAAGGAAGGTACGCAACGATCAAGCTTCCTTCCGGAGAACAGAGACTCATTCATATTGAATGCCGGGCAACTGTGGGGCAGCTTGGCAATTTGGATGCCAAAAACGTTGTGCTTGGAAGCGCGGGAAAAATGAGGCATCTTGGCAGGAGACCGGCAAATCGAGGCGTCGCAATGAATCCGTGCGATCATCCGCATGGCGGAGGAGAAGGGCGTTCCCCAATTGGAATGCCGTCACCGGTCACGCCATGGGGTAAGCCGACGCTTGGGTACAAAACAAGGAAAAAAAGAAAGATCAGCGACAGGTTCATCATAATGAGGAGGGCTTAATTTGACAAGATCTTCAAAGAAAGGGCCTTTTGTGGACTATCATCTGATGGAAAAGATCACGAGGATGCAGGAAGGCGGAGAAAAGAAAATGATAAAGACCTGGTCCAGAAGGAGCGTTATAACTCCGGAAATGGTGGGATTTACGATAGCCGTGCATAACGGCAATAAACATATACCTATATATATAACAGAGAACATGGTGGGGAGTAAACTCGGGGAATTCGCCCCGACAAGGACTTTCAGGGGCCATAGCGTGCCGACTGCAAAGACAACGTCATTAACATAATAACATGAAAGTTAAAGCACAAGCTAAATATTTAAGAGCGGCGCCTAGAAAAGTAAGGCAGGTCGCCGATCTGATCAGGGGCAAACAAGTTAAAGAAGCCCTTGTAATGCTTTCATTTTTACCCAATCTCGGAGCGAAGCTGATCCAGAAGGTCCTTAAATCCGCCGTCGCGAACGCAAAACATAATTACAAGTTAGGCGATGAACGTCTGTTCGTGTCGGAGATCTTGATTGATGGAGCGACACCTTTTAAGAGGATCCATCCAAGGGCCCGCGGCAGCGCGTTCCCGATATTAAAAAGACAGAGCCATATAACTATTTTTGTTGAGGAGGCGACCCGTGGGGCAAAAAGTCCATCCTAAAGGATTTCGATTAGGGGTAATAGAGACATGGGATTCCAACTGGTTTGCCGGAAAGAAGGAATACAATGGTTTTATGCTGGAGGACCTTAAGGTTCGCAAGTATATAAAGCATAATCTATATAAAGCAGGAATATCGAAGATATTGATAAGCAGAAGGGCCAATCAGATCGAAGTGAACGTTTATTCTGCCAAGCCTGGGCTTGTGATAGGCAGGGGCGGAAGGGAAGTCGCGGCTTTGAGGGAAGAGCTGGTAAAGATGACAAAGAAGCAGGTAGAGCTGAACATTCAGGAGGAAGCAAATCCGGAGACCTGCGCGCAACTTGTCGCTGAAAATGTGGCGGCTCAACAGGAAAAAAGGATCGCATATAGAAGGGCAATGAAACAAGCGGTCGCAAAAGCGCTTCGTTCAGGAGCTAAAGGGATAAAGATAATGTGCGGCGGCCGTCTGAACGGAGCAGAGATCGCCAGGAGCGAGTGGTATAGGAAAGGAAGGGTTCCTCTCCAAACTCTCCGCGCAAGGATAGAATACGGATTCGCCGAAGCAATGACGGTATACGGGAAGATAGGTGTTAAGGTATGGATCTACAAGGGCGATGCCTTTACCGAAAAAGAGCAGGCAGCCGGAGAGGTAATTAAGCCGACAGTTACAGTTGTGGAGACGGTGAGCTGATAATATGGGTATACAACCAAAGAAAGTAAAGTTCAGGAAAGACCAGAGAGGCAAAAGAAGAGGGATCGCGACACGCGGCAATACGGTCGTATTCGGGGAATATGGTTTACAGGCCCTTGAAGCGTGCTGGCTTAAGACGAAGCAGATAGAATCAGCCAGAAAAGCGGTCACGCACTTTGTCAAAAGGGGAGGGAAGCTTTGGATACGCGTACTTGCGGACAAGTCTGCTACTGCAAGGCCTGCTGAAACGCGCATGGGTAGCGGGAAAGGCGATCCCGCATATTATGTTGCTGTGATAAGACCGGGCAAGATAATATTTGAGCTTGCGGGTGTCTCTAAGGAAGATGCCCTGGAAGCCATGAGACTTGCGGGACATAAACTCCCGATCAAGACCAGGCTTGTAGAAAAGATGTAGTATGGCGAAAATTAAAGATACGGCGGAAAATTTGCGGCAGTTCAGCATCAATGATCTGAAGGAAAAACTTGTGTCCGCAAGAAAAAATGTTTTTGAACTGAAACTAAAACGCAGCGAACAGAAGAACCCTCTTAAGATCAGGTGGGCTCGACGCAGCGTTGCAAGGATCTTGACTATTATAAAGGAGAAAACAGGTGGAACAGCAGAAAAAAGCAAATAGAAAGATAAAAGAAGGGGTCGTTATTTCAGACAAGATGTCCAAGACGGTCGTGGTACAGATCGAAAGGAAAGTTAGACACCCTCTTTACAAGAAAGTCATTAGGATTACGAATGCGTTCAAAGCCCATGATGAAGAGGAGCTCTGCTCGGTAGGCGACAATGTCAGGATCATGGAAGTAAGGCCCATGTCTGCCGACAAGAGATGGGTGGTTTTAGAGATCATCGGCAAGAAAAAAGAACATATTGAAGAAGAGGATAAGGGGATGCCGGCGCCTGTAAGAAGAGCGCACTTGGCAGATGAAAAGGAGACCAAAGGTGATACAGCATAGGTCAATGGTGACGATCGCCGATAACAGCGGCGCCAAGGTCATTATGTGCATTGGGGTTTTGGGCTCCAACAGGAGAAATGCCGGGATAGGCGATCTTTTTACGGGAGTTGTGAAATCCGCCAACCCTAACATGACCGTGAAAAAAAGCGAAGTCGTGCTTGCCGTATTGGTGAGAGCCAGAAAACCGCTTCGCAGGGAAGACGGGAGCTACGTCAGATTTGACGATAATGCCGCCGTTATAATCGCGAAGGACGGTAACCCCCGCGGGACCAGAATTTTCGGGCCTGTTGCGAGGGAGCTTCGAGACAGGAATTTCATGAAAATAATTTCTTTGGCGCCGGAGGTCGTGTAATATATCATGGCTAGCAGGCTTAAAAAAGGCGATACCGTAATTGTGATATCCGGGAAGGACAAAGGGAAAAAAGGCAAGATAATCAATGTCCTTGATCGCGGCATTATTGTTGAAAAAGTAAATGTCGCAAAAAAGCATCAAAAGCCGACGAAAACCTTTCAGGGAGGCATAATAGAGAAACCGATGGCAATTGATCCGTCAAAGGTAATGTTGATATGCCCGAAGTGCAGCGATGCGACAAGGGTCAAATTTGACAAGGTTGAAGAGAAAAGCGTCAGGAAATGCGTAAGTTGCAATGAGATCGTTGATAAGGTCAAATAATCATGAAGAACTTAAAAGAAAGATATAAGAAAGAAATAATACCGGAAATGATGAAGAAGTTCGGGTACAAGAATCCGATGCAGGTACCCCGCGTCATTAAGCTTGTCATCAACAGGGGCGTGGGGGAAGCGACGCAAAACCCGAAGGCCATGGATGCCTCGGCAGCGGAGCTGGCCGCGATAACCGGCCAAAAGCCCCTTATTACAAAGTCAAAAAAATCAATAGCTGGATTCAAGTTGAAGGAGAACACATCCATAGGCTGCGTGGTCACACTAAGAGGGCAGAGGATGTATGATTTTTTGGGCAAACTCGTCAATATTTGCCTGCCTAAGATCCGTGATTTTAGGGGGGTCAGCCCCAAATCGTTTGATGGGCACGGGAATTACTCGATCGGGATAAAAGAACAGCTCATTTTCCCGGAGGTCATTTACGACAAAGTGGACAAGGTGAGGGGAATGGACATCACGATAGTGACGAGCGCTAACAAGGATGAGGAAGCCCTTGAACTGCTTAAGCTGGTAGGGATCCCGTTCAGAAAATAATTTAAAGGAGAAGACAGTGGCGAAGAAATGCATGGTACTTAAATCGAAGAAAACGCCGAAGTTTCCCGGAAGGAAACACAACAGGTGCTCAATATGCGGAAGGCCGCGCGGGTTCATGCGCAAATTCGGCATATGCAGGATATGTTTCAGGACGATGGCGCACGAAGGTCTTCTTCCCGGCGTCACAAAATCAAGCTGGTAGGTGAATAAATAAATGTATTTAACAGATTCAATAGGCGACATGTTAACAAGGATAAGGAATGCGGTCAGGGTAAAGGATGAGGTGGCCGATATTCCCGCCTCGACCATGAAATTTGCGATCGCGCAAATACTGAAGGACGAAGGCTATATCTCGAAAGTGGAGAATGTGACCAAGAGGAACAAGAAAATAATAAGGGTGACACTTAAATACGGCAAGAAGAAGGAAAGCATTATCAGCGGGATAAAAAGGGTCAGCACTCCCGGCAGGCGAATTTACCGCAGGAAAGGCGACATACCAAGGATAAGGTCCGGATTTGGCACTGTTTTGATCTCGACATCCAAAGGCATATTGACCGACTCTGCGGCAAGGGAGCTCGGCGTCGGAGGAGAGATCATCTGTTATGTGTGGTAATAAAAAGGAAGTAGATAAACCATGTCAAGAGTAGGAAGAAAGCCGATTGATCTTCCAAAAGGCGTTGAATTGAAGGTGGACGGCATGAATATAACCGTAAAAGGGCCTAAAGGGACCCTTTCAAGATCCTTGCCTGAAGGGATCTCCGTTTCCATGGATGACAGCAAGGTTCTTGTAAAAAGAAGCAATGACGAAAATAATGTCAGGTCACTTCACGGTCTGTACCGGGCTTTGATATCAAATATGGTCACCGGAGTTTCACTGGGATTTGAAAGGAAGCTGGAACTTTCCGGCGTCGGCTATCGCGCGAGCAAGCAGGGGGCCAAACTGGTGATGCAGGTCGGTTATTCCCACCCGGTTATGTTCGATCCGCCGGCAGGCATAGAATTCCGGCTGGAAGGGCAGGACAAGATAATAGTTTCGGGCGCAGACAAGGAACTTGTGGGAGAGATCGCGTCCAGCATAAAGAAATCAAAGGAAGTGGAGCCGTATAAATTAAAAGGGATAAAATATTTCGGGGAGTTCATCAAGAAAAAGGCCGGAAAAGCGGCAAAAGCGGCAGGAGCGGGAACAAAGTGAAAGGGAAATTAACAAAAAAGATCAAAGGATCGACAGAAAGACCTCGTCTATCTGTATTCAGGAGCTTAGGCCATATCTATGCTCAGGTCATCGATGATGACAAGGGAACGACCTTGGTTTCCGTGTCCACATTGACGCTTAAAAAATCAGGCAAAAAAGTTAAGAATAACATTGAGGCGGCAAAACGTGTCGGGGAAGAGATCGCTAAAACTTCCATTGCAGCTGGGATAAAAAAAGTTGTGTTCGATAGAAGCGGTTATGTGTACCACGGTAAAATTGCGGCTTTAGCCGATGCGGCAAGAGCTGCGGGACTGGAGTTTTAATAATGAATCCAAGACAGCAACAATTCGAAGAAGATAAACAGCAAGAGAAAGTAGTTCAAATAAGGCGTATTTGCAAGGTCGTTAAGGGCGGCAAAAAGCTGGGCTTTAGGGCTGTTGTCGTGGTTGGGGACGGTGGCGGGATCGTTGGAGTAGGCGTGGGCAAGGCGAATGAGGTTTCTTCCGCTATAAGAAAATCCGTTGAAGACGCAAAGAAACATCAAATAAAGGTCCCGATGATGGGCAAAACCATCCCTCATGATACCGAGGGGAATTGGGGCGCAAGCAAAGTTGTGCTCAGGCCTGCTCCTACCGGAACAGGCGTTATCGCCGGCGGAGCGGTCAGGACCGTTCTTGAACTTGCGGGAATAGCGGATGTGGTGGCAAAATCGATCGGCTCTTCGAATTCCATTAATGTTGCAAGAGCGACGATCGAGGGCCTCCGGGTGCTTAAGACTTTGGAACAAGAGGAAGATTTCCGCGGGAAAAAACTCGACGTAAAATTCGTTCAGTCTGCTTTAACAGCAGGCGGGGAGGGCTGATATATGAAAATGGGAGAACTGCATAAATCAGAGGGAGCAAGAAAAAAGAAAAAAAGAGTGGGAAGAGGGACAAGTTCAGGTCACGGGAAAACATCGGGCCGCGGTAACAAAGGGCAGAATTCGAGGCAGGGCGGAGGCGTGCGTCCCGGATTCGAAGGAGGACAAACCCCTCTTTACAGGAGGCTTCCGAAGGAAAAAGGGTTCAAGAACCTGCTTTTCAAGACACATTACGCGACGATAAATATCGGTGAGCTGAATGATTATAAGGATGTTGTTAATAAGAAAGTCCTGGTAGAGGCGGGAAGGATATCTGAAGGGGAGCTTTTGAAGGTGCTTGGTGACGGAAGTCTGAATGTGCCGCTTACCATTGAAGCGGACCGTTTTTCCGAAAACGCGATGAAAAAAATAAAAGATGCCGGCGGGAAAGCCGTTCTAATAAAGAAATAGGAGAGCGATCTTGTTAAACACGATCTCGGGTATTTTTAATATAAAAGATTTAAGGAATAAATTCCTGTTCACTCTGGGGACCATCGTCATATTCAGGCTGGGTGTTCACATGCCCATACCGGGAGTGGACAGCTTAAAACTTACTCACATGTTCGGGTCCGGGAACCTTCTTAATTTCTTGGACCTGTTCACCGGCGGAGCCCTCGTGAAATTCTCCATTTTCGCGATGGGCATCGTGCCGTATATCAACGCTTCCATCATATTTCAGCTTCTGACCGCAGTTATACCGCAACTTGAAGAGATGGCTAAAGAGGGGGATTCAGGAAGAAAGCAGATCGCTCAGTACACAAGATACCTTACTGTTGTTCTTGCGGCTTTTCAAGCGTTCGGGATGGCTTTTTGGTTAAGAGGAGTGCTGCTTCCGGGATACAGTTTCTCGTTCTTCCTCATGTCATGCATGATATTGCTTACCGCCGGGACATCTCTTGTCATGTGGATGGGAGAACTGATAACTGAACACGGCATCGGTAACGGCGCTTCACTTATCATTTTTATAGGCATTGTTTCCAGGATCCCTACTTATATAGGCCAGACGGTACTTCTTTTGAAAGGCGGAGCAAGTTTCATAGGTGTAATAATTTTGCTTGCGGTCTTTGTGCTCATGATCGTTTCAATAGTAGTGATAAGCGAAGCGCAGAGACGGGTCCCTGTGCAATATGCGAAACGCATAATAGGGCGCCGCGTTTACGGCGGACAGAGCACATATATTCCTCTCAGAATAAACCAGGGAGGCGTCATACCGATAATATTTGCTTCATCCGTTCTCCTTTTTCCGGCGACGATCGCACAGTTCATTCCGCTGCCTTTCATGCAGTGGATAGCAGGGCAGCTTTCACCGTCAAAGGGCTTGTATATGCTGCTTTATTTTTTGCTGATATTTTTCTTTACATATTTTTACACGGCCATTACTTTCAATCCGAAAGACTTGGCCGAGAACATAAAAAAATACGGCGGATTCATAATGGGAATAAGGCCTGGCGAGCCGACCGCGCTCTACCTTGAAAATGTTGTTACCAAGCTGACATTCGTGGGAGCGCTTTTCCTGGCGGTCATTGCGGTCATTCCGACGATCGTTGAGGGCGTGACGCATATCACATCGTTCCAGGGGCTTGGAAGCACGGCCATTCTTATCGTTGTAGGTGTTGCGCTCGATCTTGTGAGACAGATCGAGACGCATCTTGTGACAAGGCAGTATGAGGGACTTTTGACTTGAGCTTAGCGGATGTTTATGTTTTTGCCGGCCCTCCGGGATCAGGCAAGGGAACGCAGGCAAAACTTCTAGCACCTAAGCTGAATGTCCCCCATATTTCCCTGGGGGATCTGCTCCGTGAAGCAGTAAGGAATGCTTCAAAAGTCGGACAGATCGCCAAAAATTACCTGGATGCGGGTAAGCTTGTTCCGGACAATGTGGCGATAGATGTGGCCGAAGAGGCCGTAAAAAATGAAGAATGCAGGAACGGGTTTGTTATTGACGGTTTTCCGAGGACTTTGGAGCAGGCAGTCCTGTTCGATAAGATGCTTGATAAACTGAAGTTCAATTTAAAGAGAGTGTTTTATATAGACATACCACTTGAAGAGATTTTGAAAAGGCTTACTGGCAGAAGAAGCTGCAGGACGTGCGGAGCGATCTATCACCTGACCTTCAGTCCGCCGAAAGCCGAGGGAAAATGCGATGTTTGCGGAGGAGAGCTTTATCAGAGGCGCGATGATACTGACGAGGTCATAAGGGTAAGATATGAGGTTTACAAGAAGCAGACAGCGCCATTAATAGATTACTATACGAAAACGGGGAAACTGGCTTATATAAACGGGAACAAGGATGTGGCCGAGGTATTTAAAGAGGTAAACAAAGCGATATCCTGATGGCGCAAGTAAAAACAGATGCCGAGATCGAAAAGATAAGCAAAGCTTGTCAGGTTGCGGCGGATATCCTGGGCGAGCTTAAGAGTTATGTTAAGATCGGTGTGACGACAGCAGAACTTGAAGAGATCGCGGACAGGCTGTTCAAGAAAAAAGGGGCTATACCCGCCTTTAAGGGATACAGGGGTTACAGGTACGCGACCTGTCTCTCCGTGAACGAGGAAGTGGTCCATGGGCTTCCGGGGAACAGGATCCTTAAAGACGGTGATATCATCGGGGTGGATGTGGGTGCGATCGTTGATGGATATTACGGGGATAATGCGGAAACATTTCCGGTAGGGAAAATATCCGCTGCGGCAAAAAAGCTTTTATCTGCCACAAGAAACGCCCTGTATAAGTCCATAGCGGAAGCGGTCGACGGGCGCCACCTGGGCGATATATCTTTTGCGGTCGAGAGTGAAGCAAAGAGGAATGGTTTTTCTGTGGTCAAGGATCTTTACGGGCACGGGGTCGGGACGATACTGCATGAAGATCCTTTAATTCCTAACTTTGGCAAAAGAGGGACCGGGATCGTATTAAAAGCCGGAATGACGCTTGCGATCGAGCCGATGCTTAATGTGGGCGGGTCTGAAATAAGGACCCTGGATGACGGATGGACGATCGTGACGGCGGACGGAAGCCTTTCAGCTCATTTTGAGCATACGATACTTGTGACGAAAGGCAGTCCGAAGATCTTGACGAAGCGAGATTAAAATGGTGAAGGATAAAGATGTAATAGAGATGGAAGGGGAAGTGACGGAAGCACTGCCCAATGCATTGTTCAGGGTAAAGCTTGAGACCGGTCAAATGGTCCTGGCGCACGTTTCAGGCAAAATAAGGAAGAATTTTATCAGGATACTTCCAGGGGACAAAGTTAAGGTCGAACTTTCACCTTATGACCTTACCCGCGGGCGTATAACTTTCAGGTCTAAATAGGAGGATTTATGAAGGTCAGAGCATCAGTTAAAAAGATATGCGACAGCTGCAAGGTAGTAAGACGAAAAGGGCGGGTCAGGATCGTCTGCAAGAATCCGAAGCATAAACAGAGACAAGGTTAGATAGCGGAGGCAGTTAATAATGGTAAGAATATCTGGAGTGGATCTACCGTCAAATAAAAGGATGGAAATAGGCCTTACATATATATATGGGATCGGGAGGTCGCTGGCGCTTGAAATACTGGACCGCGCAAAGGTGGATCCCGCGCGTCGCGCCAAGGACCTGACCGAAGCCGAGGTCATAGCCCTCAGGGACACCATAAAAGACTATAAAGTTGAGGGGGATCTGCGCAAGGATGTCCAGATGAACATTAAAAGATTGATAGACATAGGGACATACAGGGGAATGAGGCACAGAAGAGGGCTTCCAGCCAGGGGGCAGCGCACCAGAACGAATGCAAGGACAAAAAGAGGCAAACGAAAAACAGTGGGCGCGGGCCACAAAAAAGAAGAGATCAAGAAGGAGTAAAACAAAATGGCGAATGTAGCGGTCAAGAAAAAGAAGGAAAAAAAGCATGTGGGGAGCGTCGGCATAGCGCATATTAAAGCGACCTTTAATAATACATTGGTTTCTATTTCCGACACTAGTGGAAATGTCATCGTGTGGGGATCGGCCGGCAATGTGGGCTTTAAGGGGACGAAAAAGGGAACGCCTTTTGCGGCGCAGTTAGCCGCGGAAACTGTCGCAAAGAAAGCCGTCGAAGCGGGCGTTAAAGAGGTCAGTGTTTTCGTAAAAGGACCCGGTGCGGGAAGGGAAACAGCTATTAGGGCTCTTCAGGGCGCGGGCCTTGAAATAAGCTCTATAAAAGATGTCACGCCTATTCCGCATAACGGCTGTAGGCCAAGAAAGAAGAGAAGGGTTTAAAGGGGGAAATATGGGGCGTCATATAAGACCAGTTTGTAAATTATGCAGGCGAGAAGGCAATAAGTTGTTCCTGAAAGGGGACAGATGCTATACGGAAAAATGCGCTATCAAAAGAAGGGCGTATCCTCCTGGACAGCACGGGCAGCTGCCGCCGAAGACCTCCGAATACGGCATCCGGCTTCGCGAGAAGCAGAAGGCCAGGCGTACTTACGGGATATCGGAGAGGCAGTTCAGGGGATACTTTGAGAAAGCTCTAAAATGGAAAGGCGTTACGGGAGAAAAGCTGCTGGAACTTCTTGAGAGACGCCTTGACAACGTGATCTACAGACTGGGATTTGCCCCGTCGCGCGCTCAGGCGCGTCAACTTGTCAGGCACGGCCATATCATTTTAAATGATAAAAAGGTCAACATCCCTTCTTTAATGGTAAAGACCGGCGATATAATTAAGATCAAAGAGGGGATATCCCCCAAGATCAGGATTAATCTGGAGAAGACCGAGGAAAGAAAGCCTCCAGGTTGGTTGAGCTTGAATGCCGCTTCACTTGAAGGGAAGATCGAATCCCTGCCTGAAAGAAAGGATATTGGAGAGCCGATAACGGAATCAATGATAGTCGAGTTTTATTCAAGATAGGGAGGTAATATAAATGATAATGATCGGAGAAAAGCCTTGGGTTAAATATGTTCCACAGACCGATAACTATGGGAAGTTCATCGTGGAACCTTTGGAGAGAGGATATGGTTCAACGCTTGGAAATGCTTTAAGGAGGGTTCTTCTGTCATCGCTTACGGGTTCCGCCGTCTCTTCAATTAAGATCGACGGCGTCTCCCATCAATTTTCGACAATTCCGGGCGTAGTCGAAGATGTTCTGCAGATAATACTGAACATTAAGGAGATCGTGATCCGATCGCATACGGACGAGCCCAAGATAATAAATATTAAGGCTAAAGGAAAAGGCCAAGTGAAAGCTAGCGATATAATACATGATGCGGAGATCGAAATAGTGAACGGTGACCTGGTAATAGCGAACCTCGAAAACAATGGAAAATTGAACATCGAGATGACAGTTGATCGCGGCAAGGGATATGTTGTTGCCGACAGGAACAAAAAGGCGAATCAGGCGATCGGGACGATCCCAATAGATTCTATTTTTACTCCAGTGCTCAAGGTGAATATTGCCACTGAAGAAGTTCGCGTAGGACAGGAAATAAATTATGACAGGTTGATCCTTGATGTTTGGACGAACGGATCGATCACTCCCGAAGAAGCGGTGAAAGAAAGCGCAAAGATCCTGGCCAGGCACGTGGACATGTTCGTTAACCTGGGACAGCGAGCGGAGTCGCTCGGCATAGCGGTCTCAGGCAAGGAAGAAGCAAAGGAATCAGTCCTTGAAATGAACATAGAGGACCTTGAGCTTTCAGCGAGAAGTTCAAATTGCTTGAAAAAAGCTGGGATCAAGACGGTCGGAGAACTCATCGATTATTCAGAGCTTGATCTGATGAAGATCAAGAATTTTGGCGCAAAATCCGCTAAAGAGGTCATCGAGAAGCTCAAGGAGTATAAATTGACGCTTAAAGAGTCAGCAGCGGAAGCCGGAGGGGAAAGTGCGACACAGAAATAAGAACAGGAAATTAAGCAGGCCTACCGATCAGAGGATCGCGATGCTGAGGAGCATGGTGATGTCTCTTTTCCATCACGGGAAGATCGAGCTGACGGTGACAAGGGCTAAAGAAGCAAGGAAAATGGCCGAGAAAATAATAACCCTTTCAAAATACGGGGATATCGCTTCAAGAAGGAAGGCTTTCTCGTTATTAAGGGACAGGGACCTTGTAAAAAAGATATTTACAGAATTTCCCGTGAGATTTGAGGGAAGGGCCGGCGGATATACAAGGATCATCAAGATAGGGTCGAACCAGGGCGACAATGCTCCAAAGGCGTATTTAGAGCTTGTTTGAGAAACATAAAGATAGTTTTTAGTTATGACGGGAGCCTGTTTTTCGGATCACAGGCGCAGAGCAGTAAGAACACGGTCCAGGATGAGCTGGAGCTGGCTATCTTCAAGCTCACCAAGGAAAAAGTAAGGATAACGATCGCAGGGAGAACTGACAGGGGTGTCCATGCTTTTTCCCAGGTCGCCAATTTCATTACCGGCTCTTCAATATCGGCGGAAAGATTCCCGCAGGCATTGAACAGCAAACTCGGCAAGGGAATTGCCGTGAACAGCGCCGAAGAGGTGCCTTTAGAGTTCAATTCGAGGAAGCAGGCGAAATCCAGGGAGTACCTGTATTTCGTTTTTAACGGACAGCATCTGCCTGTTATGTTCTGGGACAAGGTTTTGCAGGAAACAAGACCTCTTGATCTTAAGAAGATCTCGGAAGCCGCCGGATTGTTTGCCGGCCAACATAACTTTGTTAACTTTTGCGCTAAAGGCAGCAGTCAGAATCATTATGTGAGGCGCATTCATAGATTGGATGTGGGTCTCGCAGGGAACGATCTTGTTAAGATGTCAGATCTTCCCGGGGATCTTATCTGTTTCAGGATCGTGGCCGATTCGTTCTTGTATAAAATGGTAAGGTTCATTGTTGGAGTGCTTTTAGATGTCGGGACCGGCAAAATGGATGCGGGGACCGTGAAGAAGCTTATAAAGGGCGAAGCGAAGGGGATAAAACACACGGTTGTTCCGTCTTGCGGCCTTTACTTAAGTAATGTAAAATATTGAGATAAATTATGAAAAGATCAAGAACATACAGCACGAAAGCCTCAGAAATAAAAAGAAAATGGTACCTTGTGGACGCCAAAGGCAAAACACTTGGCCGGCTCGCGAGCAAGGTCGCGTACATTATCATGGGCAAAGGCAAGGTCAATTATACGCCTCACCTCGACACTGGCGATTTTGTAATTGTAATAAATGCTTCTGATATAGCGGTCACAGGCAAGAAGGAAACCCAAAAAACATATTTTTCGCATTCGGGTTATCCCGGGGGCGATAAACTACTCAATTTCAAGCATTTAATTATTCGCCAACCTCAGCGCATCATAAGGCAGGCAGTATGGGGCATGCTTCCGCAGAACAGATTAGGCAGGGCGATGCTCAAAAAGCTCAAGATATATTCAAATGAAAAGCATACACATATCTCGCAAAAACCCGAACAGATCAATATATAAGGGGATGAAAGATGAAAAAAGCCGAAAGTAAGAAGGGGAAAAAAGAGATCAAAAAGAAAGCGGCCCCTGCCGAGAAGAGACCCGTTCCAAAACCAAAAAAAGAAATTAAAAAAGAAATAAAACCGAAGAAAGCTGTAAAGGTTGAAGCAGCTCCGAAGATCGAGGTCCCAAAAGCGGCGCCTCCAGAAAAAACCCATGTCACAGAAGAGCGTAAGGCATTACCTGAAAAAAAGAAGCCGCCTAAAATTATGCGATATCATGGGACCGGGGGAAGGAAGACTTCCGGAGCAAGGGTCTGGATCTCGGAGGGAAGCGGAAAGTATCTTATCAATGGAAGGCCGCTTGAAAATTACACATGCGGAAGACAGCTGTTAAATAAAATGGCCATGGAGCCTTTTGTTGCGACAAATACGATGGGCAAATACGACGTTTATGCGGATGCCATCGGGGGCGGGGTGTGTTCGCAGATCGGCGCTGTAAGACAGGCGGTGTCCCAAGCTATTGCCATAGCAAAACCAGAGCATAGGCCAGTGCTCAGAAAAACAGGATTGTTGACAAGGGATCCCAGAGTGAAAGAAAGAAAGAAATTCGGCCAAAAGAGAGCAAGGAAAAGATTCCAGTATTCTAAGAGATAGAAGGGGTGTTTCATGGCTCAAGGGTCAATAAATGAGCATTATGATGCCAATAGGGTGGGAGAACACCTCCGTGATCCTTATATCCCTGTAAAAGGTTTCTCCGAACCCACGATTTGCCCCGTTTGTAACGCAGTATATCAAAGAAAGCATTGGCGCTTCGATGCAAAAATTTTAGCTGAAGCAAAAAAGAACAAGGATGTGCAGTACCATAAATGCCCGGCCGACAGGAAGATAGAGGACAAGTATGCGATGGGCAAGATATTGCTTAGCGGAAGCTTCATTACGGAGCATATGGATGAAATGATGAACATAATAAAGAGCGAGGAAAGACGCGCAAAAGAGAACAACCCGCTGGACAGGCTTATTTTAGTGGAGAAAAGGAACGGCGGGTTATATGCGGAGACCACGTCCGATGCCTTAGCAATGAGGATAGGGCATCATTTGAAAGAAGCCTACAAGGGCGGCGAAGAGAATTTCAAATTCAGACGTGGAGACAAGTATGTGGAGATCGACTGGCACAAAGACATATAGAAAGGGGAGTTTAATATGGCATTGAAACAATATCTTCTTATTCCAGGCCCAACACCCGTTCCGCCGGAGGTCCTCTCGGCAATGAGCCATCCGATGATAAATCACAGGAGCTCAGATTTTAAGGCGGTGTTGACCGAGGTCACGGAAGGATTGAAATGGTCCTACCAGACAAAGAACGATGTTTATATCCTTACTGCTTCCGGCACGGGGGCGATGGAGGCGGCAATAATTAATACGCTTTCACCGGGGGACAAAGTCTTGATAGTCAATATCGGGGCATTCGGCTCAAGGTTCGTGAAGATCGCGAAAGCATACGGACTTAATATCGATGAAATGAAGGTTGAGAGAGGAAAATCCGCGGATCCAAAGCTTGTCGAGCAAAAGCTTAAAGAAGATAAGAACAAGGAGATTAAAGCAGTCGTATTCCAGCAGAACGAGACTTCAACTGGCGTTCTAAACGATGTAAAAAGCATCGCGGCTGCTGTTGCAAGTCACGGCGCGCTGTCGATAGTTGATGCTGTCTCAGGGCTCCTTACGGCGGACCTAAGAACTGATGAATGGGGGCTTGATGTTGTTGCTTCCGGATCGCAGAAAGCGTTCATGGTGCCCCCGGGATTATCTTTTGTAAGCATGTCGGAAAAAGCATGGAAGGCGTATGAATCGTCAAAAATGCCGAAGTTCTATTTCGACCTTGGGGCAGCAAAGAAATTCGCTGCAACAGGCGAAACTCCGTGGACACCGTGCCTATCCATAGCTTTCGGTCTGCAAGTTTCATTCAAGATGCTTAAAGCTGAAGGGCTGGAGAATATATTTAAGCGCCATGCAAAACTCTCGCAAGCGGTCAGGGCGGGCGTAAAGGCTTTAGGTTTCGGTCTGCTTGCCGATGACAATTGCGCTTCAAAGGCGGTCACTGCGGTCATTCCGCCGGCCGGCATCGATGCCGAAGCTCTTAGGAAGGCATGCAGGGAGCAATATGGAGTTGTGCTTGCTGGCGGCCAGGAAGACCTGAAGGGCAAAATATTCAGGATAGGGCATCTAGGATATGCAGATGAAATGGATGTTGTAACTGCTTTATCCGCTCTCGAGATAGTGGGCTCACAGATGGGTGCAAAGATAAAGATGGGAAGTTCAGTGGCCGCGGTGGAGGAGATACTTAAATGAAAGTATTAGCAAGCGACAAGATCGCCGAAAGCGGATTAAAAAAATTAAGGGATGCCGGCTTTGAAGTCGACATGAAAACCGGGCTTCCTGAGGATGAGCTTGTTAAGATAATCCCGGAATACGATGCGCTTGTTGTAAGGAGCGAAACAAAGGTCACACCGAAGATAATCGATGCCGGCAAAAAGCTGAAAATAATCGCGAGGGCCGGGGTGGGAGTGGACAATGTGGACCTTCCTTCGGCGACAAAGAAGGGAATAATCGTCGTTAATTCCCCAGAAGGGAACACTATCGCGGCGGCAGAGCACACCTGGGCTATGCTTCTTGCAATGTCCAGGAATATCCCGCAGGCGCAGGCATCGCTGAGGGCCGGAAAGTGGGAAAGGTCTAAGTTCACGGGAGTTGAGGTATACGGTAAAACCCTTGGTATCCTTGGGCTTGGCAAGATCGGCAGTCATGTCGCTGAATATGCGATCGCTTTCGGGATGAAGGTTGTCGCTTACGATCCTTTTGTCACGAAAGAGTATGCGGACAAACTTGGGGTTGAGCTGAAAGACTTGGATGCCGTCATTAAAGCATCTGATTACATAACCCTACATCTTCCAAAGAACAAGGATACAGCAAATTTGATCAATGCAGAAAAGATCAAGTTAATGAAGGATGGGGTAAGGTTAGTCAATTGCGCCAGAGGAGGCGTAATAAATGAGAATGACCTGGCTGAGGCATTAAAGTCCAAAAAAGTTGCGGCAGCTGCTATCGATGTATACGATAAAGAACCACCTGAGCCGACCAATCCTCTGCTTTCACTTGATAATGCCGTAACAGTTCCTCATCTCGGTGCGGCAACGGTTGAAGCTCAGGTAAATGTTGCGATAGATGTCGTGGAACAGATAATCGAAGTGCTTAAAGGCGGCTCGGCAAGGGCAGCGGTAAACATACCTTCAATGAAACCGGAAGTCCTTAAAGCAGTTGCTCCTTTCATGAAGCTTGCCGAAAAGATGGGCAAGCTTGCTGGCCAGCTTGCGGATGGGCCGATCAATGATGTAAAAATCGGTTATTTCGGAGAAGTCGGAGAAAAGAATACCGCGCCTCTTACAGTGGCGGTCCTCAAGGGAATGCTGGAGGAAGCCATGGAGGAAGGGATTAATTTTGTTAATGCTCCAATAGTCGCCAAAGAGCGCGGAATTAATATCACGGAAACTAAAAGCACCGATTGCTTTGATTTTGCGAATAAGATATCCATTACTATCGGCAGCGATGACAAGAAGAGGAAAGTTGAAGGATCATTATTCGCGACACTTGGAGAACGTATCGTAGGCATCGATGGTTTCAGCGTTGATGCTATCCCGTCAGGGCATCTAATAATCGCGTCAAATATTGACCAACCAGGCATGATAGGCCAGGTCGGGACGGTGCTCGGCAAGAATAACGTCAATATCGCGGGAATGGAAGTTGGGCGCAATAAAGCCGGCGAGAAAGCCGTGATGGTGCTTAACATCGACGGGCCTGTTTCCGATAAGGTCCTTAAAGAGCTTGAAAAGATAAAAGGGATACATTCCGCGAGATTAATTTCTTTATAATAATGGAAAACAGCGTTCAAAAAATCACCGGTATCTTTAAGCAGGTTTTTAGGCGTCCGCAAAAAGTGGGATTGGTTCTTGGGGGAGGGGCTGCCAGGGGAGACGCGCATATTGGAGTCATTAAAGTCCTAGTTGAGAACAAGATCCCCATACACTGCATTGCTGGCACATCTTCCGGCGCTCTATTCGGAGCTCTTTTTTCTGGCGGCATGAATCCTTATGACATGACGAAGCAGGCGCGCCAGACTGACTGGATGAAACTTGTTTCTTTCAAGCTTTCTTTATCAGGTCCGATATTGGGCGATGGGATAGAAAAACTGGTGATCGACAATATAGGCAACAAGAACATCGAAGACCTGAGGATCCCTTTAACGATAGTTGCCACGGACATCAAGACCGGGGAGAGGGTCGTTATTAATCACGGAAATGTGGCTAAAGCGGTGCATGCAAGTTCAGCGATACCGGGCGTATTCTCGCCTGTCCAGTTCCAGGGGCGGCTGCTTGTAGACGGTCTGGTGGTTGATAATGTCCCGATCGAAGCAGCACGGGCAATGGGCGCTGATTTCATCATAGCCGTTGATGTTATTCCGAACGTGGTATTGGACAACTGGTCGCCGAACGTCTTGAACGTCATTGAAAGGGCGATCGATGTAAATTGCAGAAGATCGTCCGAAGCTTCCAAAAAGACGGCTGATATCGTTATCGAACCGATAGTCAAGAATATTTCACCAAGGGCATTGGATCAATCCGATAAACTTGTAAAGATGGGTGAGATTGCGGCAAATAAGGCCATTCCTAAAATAAAAGCCAAACTTAACATCCCAAGCTAATTCTTTATCCCATAGGCCTCCAGTTTTGAAATAAGAGTGGTCCTGTGAATGCCGAGCGTTTTTGCTGTGTTTGTCTGGTTGCCGTTGCATGATCGTAGGGCTTCGATTATTATCTTTCTTTCGAAAGATCTTACGGATTTTAGCAGAGAGCCTTCATCTAAAACGAATTTCCCGCTGCTATTCGATCGCGAGTTGACCAGTTCTCTTGGAATGTAAACGGTATCTAAATGATCTTCTTTTGATAGCGTCACGATCCTCTCAATTAAATTCTCAAGCTCTCTTACGTTCCCTGGCCATGAATAATCCTGAAATATCTTTAAGGCGTTGCCGGTTATATATTTAATGTTCTTGTTCAATTCTTTGTTATATTTAGCGATAAAATAATTAACGAAAAGAGGGAGATCCTCTATACGATCCCTTAAGGGAGGGATATCTATCGGTATTACATTCAGTCTGTAATACAGGTCTTCCCTGAATCTTTTTTCTTGAATGGCCTTTTTGAGGTCTATGTTGGTAGCCGCGATTATCCTGACATCTATTGGAATTGATTTTTCTCCGCCAATACGCTCTATCATGCCTTCCTGAACGGCCCTGAGAAGCTTCACTTGCATGGCCATGGGCATCTCGCCGATCTCATCAAGAAATATGGTGCCGCCGCTCGCGAGTTCAAATTTGCCTATATGTCGATCGATAGCCCCGGTAAAAGAGCCTCTTTCATGGCCGAACATCTCAGATTCAAGAAGATTTTCCGGAATGGCAGCGCAATTAACTATGATATAAGGCATGTTTGCACGTTTGCTTTTTTTATGGATCGTTTCCGCCACTATCTCCTTGCCCGTGCCGGATTCGCCGGTAATAAGGACCGTGCTGTCGCTGCCCGAAATATTATCAATTATGTCGTAGATCCCTCTTATCTTTTCGTTTTTTCCGATAAGCTCCCCCATGGAGGCTCTTTCACCAAGAGCTTGTTTTAAATAAAGATTTTCCATGATGATCTTTCTTCTTTCCAGCGCTTTATTTATCGTTGAGAGCAGGTCTTCGACCTCGAATGGCTTTATGATGTAATCGAATGCCCCGAATTTCAGGCAGTCAACGGCGGGTTTTACTTCTTTTGAAGCGGTTACCATGATAACGTCCATTGATCCGTCGATCTCTTTTATCTTTTTAAGGACTTCTATGCCGTTTATCTCTGGCATGATCACATCAAGTATGACAAGATCGAAATGTTCTTCAGATGCTTTTCTTATAGCGTCGGATCCCCTTGTAGTGGTTGTCAGGTTAAAATCGTTCTTTAGTAAATTTTTATAAAGCAGTAATATGTCTTCCTCATCATCAACGATCAAGATGCTTGGCTTGATATTTTCCATTTTTAATCACCTCATTAATATATAAGCAATAAAGTAGCCAAAGTAAATTTATTGATTTAGCGGGGAAAATTATATCACAAAAATCGGGTTGTAGCAAATTTCGACATACTACTGTCGAAAATAACTACAATTACCAGGTTATCCAGTCTTTTTCAAAATGGATCCATTTCATGCTTAAAGGTCTGATCTTTTTTATGCCTGCATCTTCCTTGAATTCAAGGACGCCGTCCATAATATATTTAATGCTATTTATGACCTGCTCGCTGACAGAACCTTCTTCTATTATAAAAAACGATGTTACTCCGCCGAACGACAAAGCTGTTTGGCCGATCTGGGAAAGGAATTGCTGGACGACCGGAAGCTCAAAGTTAACGAATAAGCTCGATATGGAATCAATTACCCTTCTTCCGCCCAGCTTTTGCTGGACCGATTGGCCGATGTCGCTGCCAGCCTGAATTATAAGGTCTGATAACTGATCCAGGTTCAATACTCCTTTGATCCTGTATTTTTCATCGGTGCCAGCTTCTCCGGATGACCAGGTATAAGCATCAATAAATCTTAAAGAATTGCTACGTTCATGATCAACGGCTTTTAACTGGATCAGATCATTCAACTGATTTTTTATAAGAACCGGATCGTCATCAACCGCAACGAACAGGCATTTCTCGCCTAGAGACAGTCCTTCTGCGATGAATTTCCTTGCGAATGTGGATTTGCCGCGCCCCAGCGGCCCGATAAGAAGGATATTTGAACCTTTCGGAAGTCCGCCGCCGAACATTTTATCAAGGATCCCAACTCCGGTTGGTATTTGTACAAGTTTATGTTCGGCTCGGCCGGCTTCAGCCTTTAAGGGTTGGGCCTTTTGCATCACTTTTTTGTCCCTTTCAAGCAACATTAAGACCCTTTCTTTCAATTCTTCGGCCCTGAAAGGTTTTGTAATGAAATCATTCGCCCCGCCTTCAAATCCCGTCAGCTTATTGAATTCATCGCCAAGAGCGGAAAGGATAAGTATCGGCACACGAGAAAGAACCGGGTCGCTGCGCAGAGCTTTGCATACCTCGAAGCCGGTCTTTTGAGGCATTTTAATATCTGTTATTACCAGGTCAGGTTTTTCTGAGATAGCTTTTGCAATAGCTTCAACGCCGTTGCTTGCAAGGATCACTTCGTAGCCAGCTTCCTTTAAAAGTTTTTCTCCAAGGAGCCTTATATTTTCCTCGTCATCTGCCAGGAGTATTTTATGTTTTTTCTCGTTCATCCATTACACATTATAATGCAATAAAATCTTCTTGGCAATTTTTTTGTGTTTGTGATAGATTTCATATATGTCGCTTTATAATATCGAAGCAATAAATATCCGCTCCAGAAGTGCAGGGGAAGCCGACAAGATAATCACTTTGTTCTCAAAACGCTACGGGAAGATCCAGGCTATAGCAAGGGGAGCAAAAAGGCCGACATCAAAATTCGGCGGCAGGCTTGAGATCTTCACTTACAACCATCTGCAGCTGGCCACCGCCAAGAGCCTGGATATATTAAGCCAGTGCGAGACCATAGAAAGTTTTTACAAGCTAAGGGAGAACAAGGAGAAATTGAACGCGGGGTTTTATATGGTCAAGCTTATTGATATAATGACAGAGGATAAGCAGCGGAATGATGACCTTTTCGAGCTTTTACTTGATGCTCTGTATGAATTGCAGGCGTCAGTGGACGCGAATGTTTTAACCAGGGCATTCGAAGTTAAACTCTGTAAGATCGAGGGTTTGCTGCCGTCGGATCCGATGCTCGAAAGAAAATATAAAAAATTGCCGTTGATCGTGAGCAGATTGGCGGGCGATTTTAGCGATGTCCCAAAAGATCTGACGGAAAAGGACATGGAGATATCCGGCAGGGTTTTCAGAGAGCTTATCTCTGAGCATGCCGGCAAGGACATTAGAAAGATAAAGGCGGCGATATGACAAGACCAAGATTTTCTGTCGTGCTTTCAAACCCGGGGTTTCTTTTGCTGTGGATGGGTCAGCTTTTGTCCCAACTTGCCGACAGAATATTCATATATGTTCTCATGATCCTTGCTTATTCATTAACGAAATCCAATTTGGGAGTCAGCATCCCAATGCTTTCTTTCGGCATCCCATCCATTCTTTTCGGCTCCATAGCCGGGGTGTATGCAGACAGGCTGGACAGAAAAGGAATAATGGTCATATCCTGCATATTAAGAGGAGTATTGATACTTTTACTCGTTCCTCTAGTGAATAAATCCATCGCTTCGATATTCCTGGTAAGTTTTATTATATACACCGTTGCCCAATTCTTTGCCCCTGCTGAATCATCATCTATCCCGGAACTTGTTGAAAAGAAGAACCTTATCATCGCTAATTCGCTTTTCATGGTCACCTGGATGGGGGCGTCAATGCTTGGATTCGGGCTTGGGGCGCCTATAGTGAACTGGGTGGGGGAACAGGGAACTTTCATTCTATCCGCATCATTCTATTTAATATCTTCAGCTCTTATCTTTCTAGTGCCGCTTAAGTACCAGACTGTTGAGGTTGCAACCCCACAAGGGCATATATTGAAAGACCTTAAGGATGGGATAGATTATATTAATAAAAATATCATTATCAGCTATTCATTATTTAAGATGTTCATTTCAACATCCGCGCTGGCCGTGGTGAGCTTGCTTGCCATATCCTATGCCAGGGAAGTTTTGATGATCGGGGAGAGGAACTTCGGATACCTTGTCATAGCCGCAGGACTTGGGATGTTCGCTGGAATGGCCTTTTTGGGGCGGGTGAGCCACTTTTTCAAGAAAGCTACGATATTGATAATAAGTTTTATTCTTTCCGGGATCTCATTGTTCCTAGTTGCTGTGGTAAGTGATATCAGGATCGCATTGCTGCTCATTTTTACACTTGGCATTTGTAATATACTCATAAATTCCACGATCCAAACAATACTTCAATCGATCGTCCCTTCAGGGATGCGGGGGCGGGTTTTTGGAGTACAGAACATGCTGATAAATTCCGCATTCACCTTTCCGCTTTTGATGTTTGGAGCGATCGCAGACGTCTGGGGAATAAGGATCTCCATAGCTGTTCTCGGTGCGACCATGATAGCAGGCGGGTTCATCGGATTTTTGGGGAAGGGCGTTAAGACCGCGTCGTGAGACCTCTCGTATGTAACTACTATCTGACATTAAAGTGCAATGACACCTGCGAATTCTCCACTATTTGGCAGCAAAAAGAGTATCAGGAAATGGAGGAAGTTGGCGCGGATATTGTAAAGAAAAACCTCAAGTATTTAAGGGATTCAGGTGTTCTTGTCATGAATTTTGCCGGAGGGGAACCCTTGCTTTACAAAGGACTTCCCGATGTTCTTAGAACATCAAAAAGGCTTGGATTTTTCAATATATTAACGACTAACGGCGTACTATACCTTGACAATGCCCAGATGATAACGAACTTTGTGGACCATCTTGTGTTCTCTCTTGACTCTCCAGTGCCTGCCGAACATGACAGGATCAGGGGGACAGACTGTTATAGATCCGTTATGGACGGCATAAAGACAGCAAAACAGCTTGGCAAAAACCCAATAATCAATTTTACTGTAACAAGGGATACCATCGCTCTTCTTCCGGATATGGTCGATCTTTCGAGCAAGTTGGGAGTTCTACTTTGGATAAATCCAGTGTATAATTGGGCCGGCTTAGAGGGTTTTGCCGGTGAATCCGTGGATTATTTATCAAGATATTTTGGCAGAAAGAACGTAGCGCTGAATTTGGCAAGCCTTCAAATCATAAGGGATGGCGGAAACAATGTTAGAAAACCTGTTTGCAGAGCAGGCAGTTCTACATTGACGATATTTCCGGATAATACCCTTGTTTCGCCCTGTATTCACCTGCAAAGATCGGCAGTTAAGTTGGACGGGGTCTTAGCAAATGTACTTAAAAGAAGGGAGGTTAAAAAGGCCATATCCTTGCACGGAAATGAAGATAAATGCAAAGGTTGCATGGACTGGTCTTATCTGAATCCGTCTTTTTTGCATGGCATTGATAAAAATATGTTTTTAGCTCTGTATTCAATATGGAGCTTGTTCTGGAAAGAATTAAGATTAAAGTCCCGATAAATCGGGGCGGGAAAGGAGCAAAAAAATGAAGATAGTGATGCTGACCCCTTATTTTTATCCACATACCGGAGGCACGGAAAAATATGTCAAAGATCTTTCCATTCAGCTTGTGAAGAACGGCCACGAAGTGACGGTTATCTCCTGCAATGTTCCGAGAGCGAAAAAAGCGAAAAAAGAAGAGGTTATTGACGGAGTGAAGATCAAAAGGATCCCAGCCATTGATTTCCTTTATTATCTTCCTGTAACCCTGTCTTTTAATCTTAAAATGCTGGAAGGATATGATCTCGTACATATCCACTGCCCGCCGCATAGCTTTGTCAGGGCCGTGGCCGGGAAAATAAAACAGCCGGTCGTCACAACATTCCATTGCGACATAACGATCACGGGACAATTTTTCGGCATTCCAATACCTCGATTCATCACCAGCGGGTTCGAAGCCTTAATGAATTGGTATGCTGACCTATTCATCCCAAAATCTGACGAGATCATATCAACTTCCGAATCCTACGCTTCCACATCACCGGTCATCAAAGATCTGCCAAGGAATATTGTCCCGATCGGGGTTTATCACGATAAGCTTGACGAAGCCATTAAGAAGCAGGGGATAGATCCTTTGAAGGACAAGAAAAAACAAATATTGTTCCTGGGGCGGCTTGCCGCGAACAAAGGCATTAAGTATCTTGTTTCCGCAATGCCGAAGATCCTTGCAGCCCATCCGGATGCGAAACTCATAATTTGCGGGGAAGGGGAGGAAAAGTCTTCCATTGTCAATCAGATAAAGAGCTTGGGGCTTGAGAGCAATATCACTTTTTATGGAACGGTGAATCTCGATACCCTGTCAAGTTTATATGCCACTTCTTCTGTGTTCGTGCTCCCTTCTATAAACAGGCTTGAGGCATTCGGTATAGTTCAATTGGAAGCGATGGCATGTTATACGCCGGTTGTTGCTGCCGATATCCCCGGGGTGAACAGCGTAATGGATGTAGGGAAGAGCGGGCTTCTTGTGCCGAAACAGGATCCGGACGCCATTGCTGAAGCGGTCATTAAGATAATCGGCAATCCGGAAATGATAAAGCAAATGGGAGCAAGGGGAAGAGAGCTTGTAGAAACGAAATATGACTGGCCGATAATATCAAAAGAAATTGAAGCGGTCTACAGGAAAGCGATAGCGAAAAAGAAAGGTAAATAGTGAAGGTATTAGTTACAGGAGGGGCCGGATACATCGGCTCTGTAACGACACTTGAGCTTATAAACCAAGGCTACGAAGTCGTTGTTTTTGATAATCTCTCTTACGGTCATGAAAAGGCGGTCGCGAAACAGGCCAAATTCATAAAAGGCGACCTCCTTGACAGGTCGAGCATTCATTCCGCGCTCTCCAAAGAGAAGATCGATGCCGTTGTTCATTTTGCGGGATTAATCGCTGTTGGAGAATCGGTCAAAGAACCCCTGAAGTATGTGCGAAACAACGTGATCGGCGGGTTTAACCTGATCGATTCAATGAAGGAGCTGAAGATTAACAAGATCATTTTTTCTTCTTCAGCTGCGGTGTATGGCGACCCGAAAAGAGTTCCCATCAAGGAAGATGACGACAAAAATCCCACCAGCCCGTACGGCGAGACAAAGCTGATATTCGAGAAATTCCTTGATTGGTGCGATACTGCGTACGGCATTCGTTCCGTGAGCTTGCGGTATTTCAATGCATCGGGAGCGGACATCGAGAACGGCTTGGGTGAGGACCACGATCCGGAAACGCATCTGATCCCGCTCGTGTTGAAGGTCGCGCTGGGCCAGCGCGAAAAGATCGAGATATTCGGTACCGATTACGATACTCCCGACGGCACCTGCATCAGGGATTATGTCCATATAAAGGACCTTGCAGCCGCGCATGTCCTGGCATTAAAGCATTTAAAAGATGGCGGGGCGACATCGTTCTATAATGTCGGTTCTTCAAAAGGATATTCGGTAAAAGAGATCATTGATATCAGCAGGAAGATCACCGGCAGGGATATCAATGTGGTCTCTTCTCCAAGGAGAGCAGGGGATCCGGCTTCCCTTGTAGCAAGCAGCGAAAAGATCCAAAGAGAGCTCGGCTTTAAATTCAAACACAGCGGCCTCGAGAACATCATTAAATCTGCCTGGAATTGGCATTCAAAGCATCCTCAGGGTTATAAAAAATGAAAAAGATATTATATTTATACTCTGATACCGGCGGAGGCCACAGGGCGGCGGCGAATTCGCTGATGTCCGCGGTCAAACAATTGAAGGGCTTTGATGTGGAGCAGGAAGCCATAGACGTGTTCGCTTCCGGCAGCTCGTTCCTGAACATATTTGCGCGTGCATATGCCCCTGTCATCAGATATGCACCGTGGCTTTGGAGGATGCTGTGGTTCTCACTGAACAACAATAAAAGCCTTGAAGTCCTTGAAAAGGTCGCATCGCCCTTCATATTGAACAATATTTCCAAAATGATAGACGAAAAAAAACCGGACATACTTGTGTCCGTTCATCCGCTGGTCAACCACTTGTCAATAAAAGCGGCAAAAAAGATAGGGCATCATGTGCCTTTTGTTACCGTGGGAATGGACCCTGTCGATCTCCATAAGTCATGGATAAGCCCTGATACCGATGTAATGACCGTGGCGACAGAGGAAGCGAGGCAGATATGCTTAAGGGAAGGACTTCCCGACAATAAAATAAAAGTGCTAGGCATCCCCATAGATCCGAGATTCTCGGAAGTACATGATAAGCAGGAGGCCAAACAGAGGGTGGGGCTCAAGAAAGACCTTTTTACGGTTCTCGTGATGGGTGGCGGTGAGGGAGCGGGAAATATTTTCGAGATCGCATCGGAACTTAATAAGAGCGCGCTGAAGATGCAGCTTATAGTCATTTGCGGAAGGAACGAAGCTTTAAAGAAAAAGCTCGAGGGCATGGGACTGAGGTTCCCGTCAAAGATATTCGGCTTCACGAACGAAGTCCCCGCGATCATGGACGCTTCCGACATCATAATCACTAAAGGCGGTCCTGGAGCTATCTTCGAGGCATTAGCCAAAGATTTGCCGATGATAATCACTAGCTGGCTTCCGGGGCAGGAAGAAGGCAATATAAAATTCGTGCTTGAGCATAAGATCGGCAAGGTAAGCAAGGACCCAAGCAAAATAGTTCATTTGATAGAAGAAATTAAGTCGGATCCAATGATCAGGGGAAACATCAAGAAGGCAAAAAAACCGCATGCAGTTTTTGATATAGCTAAATTAATACTGGATATGATATGAAAAAAATTATTTTGTTCATCATCACAGTTTATTTCCTTGTTTCACCGGCCTTTTGCCAGGAGATGCCAAAGGACATTTCACCCGACAATCCCGCTTATGATGCCATCAGCGATTTGGTGGAAAGAGGGGTCAATGTGTCGCAAGGCTATCCTGACGGCACTTTCAGGGGAGATAAGGATATCAATAAGTATGAAGCTGCGTATTTCATGGCAACACTCGCCCTGAATCTGCGAAAAACGGCATCCATCGAAGTAGATTTCTCGGATATTGAGGAAGAGATCTCATATATTCGGAACGACATGATGAGCATTAAACAGCATCAGGGGACCAAAAACGCCATTACCTATTATGGCTCCGTGGAATTAAAACACAAGTATGGCAGCGTGTTTGCATATAACCAGGATCATAGGAATCCTTTAGGACCTGAGACGAATTATCGTGTTAAATATTCGATCGAGAAAACCCTTGGCGAAGACGCCAATATAAAGATGAACTTGGACACAATGGACGGAGCGTTCAATTCAGCTACCCTTCGTTCGTTCGCGACCAAGCTCATAGACATAGAAGGGAATTTAACGGCAGATGTCGGGCTTGAAAATCCTTTGAAAATAAAAGCCATTTTTGGCCCCGGCAGCGTAATACACAGGGACACGAGCGGCGTTGCCCCAAGCGAGGATGGCACTTATTATTCAAGACCCAGACCAACATTTATGGCAGGGACAGTTATGGGAGGATGGGATGTTGCCGGAGCCTATGCCTGCAGAGGAGTTTCAAACAACGGGAGCGTTGGAACGAGCGAAGTGAACCTGCAGCTTGGCAGGAAGATGGGGAATTTCCCTCTTTTGGGCAGCGTGGAGGCTTTCAGTACTACAAGATACGTGTTCATTGACTTTATGAATCCAACAAGCATGCCGACCGATTTCAAGGAGGAGTTATCCTTTCTTATGGTCCAGAACAAGGATATTTCAGAAAAACTGCTCATCGGTTCGGGATCAACCGATAATCCGAACAGCCAGTATTACTTGAACTTTGAATTGTACGCAAAAAATCTGTTAAGAAAAGGCATGAATGTTAATTTTATTTTCCATTCCGTCGGAATGAATTACCGCATGCCTTTTGATGCCCGTGAATTCATCCCCACGAACCTTTTTAGCAGGAAAGTCCTTGACGGAACCATGGATATGGGACTTGAGATCATAGTTCCGCTTTCAGAAAATCAAACATTGAAAAGTAGGTCCGATCTGGTAACCGACAGTATCGGCAAAATAGACCGGGATGTTCCGGGCTCTTCTTTCACCCAGGAGTTCTCATTTGATTATTCATTTAGCAAGGATTTCACATTTAATTCGTTCTACAGATATTATTTTGTGCCAAGCAAGACCGATCAATTTTCTAATGCGGTGCCGGAAATATCCGATCTTGTTGGAACCGGCTTGATTTACAGGTTTTAGACAAAAAAATGCCCTGATGGTATACTAGGGCGGCAAGGAGAAAAGTATGAGGAAAATCCTTTTAATTTTATCGATCGTTATTGGAATGTCCGGACACAGTTTTTCTGTTGTGACCGGGGAAGCAAGCACATCATCCATTGAAGCTCCCGAGAAAGGCGCAATTATTTCAACGCCTGAAGTAATGGTATCAACAAGCGAATCCAATAAGATAATCGTGCCAACTGTTCCAACTCTTGAGACGGCATCTACCCCCGAAGTCTCAATAGAGGCCAAACCCGAAGGCCAAGTGGTGAAAGTGAAATTCAGGGATGTTCCGGATGACCACTGGGCCGCAAGTTCAGTTTATGATCTGGTCAACATGGGGGTAACGCAGGGTTATCCGGACGGAACATTCAGAGGGAACAACAATATTACAAGGTATGAAACAGCCATGTTCCTCTCCAAACTTGCCGCCGCAATCGGCAAGTCCGGTGACGAATCCGATATTGCCATTGAAAAAATAAAGGATGATCTGAGGGCTGAAATAAGGTCGTTACGTGCGGACGTAGCGGAACTTAAACGCATGCCGGAAGAGCAGGAAGAAAAGCCTATTTCGGGTTCTTACTCTGCAAAGATCATATTCGGCAATCTGGTCGCAGGGAACACATCCGTTGAAGGTGAAACTGCGCCTGTTGGCCCGCTTGTCAGATACAGGCTTGTAACGATGTTCTCGAAAAGTTTAAGTGAAACGGTAAAACTCAAAGTAAATATTGACACCATGGATTCGGGCTTTGGCGGAGGATCGAGCGATCTTTCGACAAGGATACTTGATGTGGAAGGTGATATGCAGCTTAATATGGGACTTGAAAACCCAGTAGATGTCAAAATAACAAGCGGGCCCGGGCCGATCGTCCATACGGAAGAGGCAGATACTAGCGGGAATTATATAGCAAGGTCCGAGAATAATGTCGTTTATATGCGGCCATGGAATAGCGTCATGTTCTCCTCAAAAACATGGGGAATGGACATGGGGCTCGGATATATTGCAAGAAAAGTAAGTGCCTTTGGCGAAGTCGAAGTGAACCAGATCAAAGCGGTCATCGGCTATATTTTTCCGGGGATGTATTTTGTTCCATCTTTTAAATTGAACACTAATATTGATTATCTTAGCAATAAACCTCAATCGAAACCTCCGGGGCCGACCGATACGAAATATACATTCGACACTTCCTATATGATCTCGCCGAAATTAAAGATGGGATTGCTTTACAGCTTCGGGCAGGGAGATGCCCCCAGCAATGCAATGCTCGGGATGCAGTTCGATCTTAATGATATATGGGAAACAGGGACAATGCTTTCCTTCAAATACAAGAAAGTCGGCGCGCAATATCTTTATGAGAATGCCGATCTGGCGGAGGACCTGTTCACGGGACTAGATGTTTTTAACAGGTATATCGGCAATGGAGGGGGGCTCGGGGTCGTGGACGTAGGAGGCGAACTTGTTCAGGTCCTAACTGAAAACGTGAAGATAGTCGGCAGGTCGGACTGGAGACTTGCTCCGGACAATTCTTACAGCTCCGATTTTCCACAGTGCTCGCTGGTTTTGGAGGGCGGAGTCGCATGGAACATTGCGACAGATACTTTATTTGATGCTTTGTACCGGGTGGAGAGCATTCCTTCGGCAGTTGACATATCGACCGACATGTTGCAGATCGGCCTGTCCTATAAGTATTGATCTTGGAATTAAATAACTTAAAAACAAGGATAATCGGCAAAAGGATCCTTTTCATAGAAGAGATAAACTCCACGAATGATGAAGCGCGCCGTCTGGCAAAGCTGGGAGAAAAAGAAGGGACCGTTGTCGTAGCCGCCGCTCAGCTAAAAGGCAAGGGCAGGTTTAACAGGCGCTGGATATCGCCAATGGGCGGCATTTATCTTTCGATAATACTGAAGCCGTACATCAGTTCATCTAAACTCCCCATTTTGACTATTCTTTCCGCTGTTGCTGTTGTTCGCACTATTAGAGGCCTGACAAAATTGGATGCGTCCGTGAAATGGCCGAATGACATCATTATGAGCGGGAAAAAGGTTGGGGGCATACTTTGTGAAGCTGTAAAGAACACGGTCATTGTCGGCATCGGGATAAATCTTAATGTCAATTTAAGCCTCTTTCCTCCCCCGTTAAAAAAACAGGTGACATCGATAAAATTCGAACTGGGAGCGAACGTGGGCAGGGATAAAGTAATCAAGATACTTCTTGAGGAATTTGACAAGCTGTACAGGGATTTCCTTCATCGCAGGCAGGACGAGATAGTTTCCGAATGGAGCAGTTTTTGCGAAAACCTGGGGAACAAGGTCAAAATAGAGACCATAGAAGGAACAATAAGCGGATTCGCGGAAAAAGTGGGAAGCAGGGGAGAGTTGATAGTTCGGGGTTATGATGGTAAAATAAAAAAAGTCTTTTCTGGGGATGTAATGAAAGTTAATTTGGAGCATATATGAGCAACATAAGAGGGATAAGAGGGGCAATTTCTATCTCAAATAACACTAAAAATGAGATAGTTTCATCGACAACGGCACTTCTTCGCAAGATTGCCGGTTCAAATAAAATAAAAGTTGAAGATATTGCGAGCATCATTTTTTCCGTAACGAAGGATCTGAATGCGGAATTTCCGGCGATTTCCGCGAGAAAAATGGGGTGGAAGAACGTTCCTCTTCTCTGCACATATGAAGTGGATGTCCCCGGAGCACTTGCGCGATGCATAAGGGTGCTAATGCTTGTGAATTCCGACAAAAAGCAAGCTTCGATAAAGCATATTTATTTAATGGATGCGAAAAAGCTCAGGCCTGACCTGGGCTGATCACGGAGGTTATCTATTATGATGATAATAATGAAGTCCGATGCGACAGATGAACAGATAAACCATGTGACGGACACTCTGAAGAAAATGGGTTTTGGAGTGCATCTTTCAAGGGGGATAGAACGCACGGTGATCGGAGCGATTGGAGACAAGAGGACAGTTACGATCGAGAATCTCCAGGTGCTTCCAGGCGTTGCCGATGTTGTTCCTATCAGAAAACCGTTCAAGCTTGTTTCGAGGGAATTCAAGAAAGAAGATACCATTGTTGACATCGGTCATGGAGTTAAGATCGGCGCAACAGCTCCAATATGCGTCATTGCGGGTCCGTGTTCCGTTGAATCAAGGCAGCAAATAATCGACACTGCGGATATCGTGAAAAAGGCGGGAGCGAAAGGGCTTAGAGGCGGAGCGTTTAAGCCTCGCACCTCACCATATTCTTTTCAGGGATTGGGCGAAGAGGGATTGAAATACCTTTCTGAGGCAAGCAAGAAGACGGACCTCCCGGTCGTGACAGAGGTCATGGATACGCGTGATGTTGAACTGGTGAGGAAATATGCCGATGTTTTCCAGATAGGCGCAAGGAACATGCAGAACTTCAATCTTTTGAAGGAAGTTGGAAAGTCAAAAAAACCGGTCCTTTTAAAGAGAGGTTCGGGCTCAACTATCGAAGAGCTGCTTATGGCGGCGGAATACGTAATATCAGAGGGAAATAAGAACATTATACTTTGTGAAAGAGGCATTAAAACTCCCGAAACATACACCAGGAACACGCTTGACCTTAATGCGATACCGGTTATCAAGAAATTGACGCATTTGCCGGTAATAGTTGACCCGAGCCACGGCATCGGTATATGGGATCTTGTGCCCGCAATGGCAAAAGCCTCGATCGCTGCGGGAGCGGATGGATTGATAATAGAAGTCCATCCAAAGCCGGAAGAGGCATTGTCGGACGGCGCACAATCGCTAAAGCCGGATAACTTTGAGCTCTTGATGAAGGACCTCAAGAAAATAGCTGGAGCTGTCGGAAGAACGATGTAAATGAAGATCAACCTCGCGGGATATAACCTTGATTCCACTGTCATCGAGGAGCTGAAGAAATCCGCCCCTGAAAGAGCCGATGTCACGCCCGAAACGCTTTCCGCTTCTTACGCGCGGATAAGCAGAGATCCCAGGCCGATCGATGAACTTCGCAGGATCTCCCGACAGGAAGTGGAAAAAGCAAGAAGATCGAACCAAAGCATAATTTTCAAGATGGGTCACCATTCAGTCGCTGAGCATGCGGTTTTCAATTTTGATGTCATTGGTGTTTCAAGACTTGCGGTCGAATCGCTCGAGCATTTCAGATTATGCTCTTTCACCGAAAAATCCCAACGGTATATAACACTGGGCGATGACTATGTGGCCCCCGATGAGATAAAAGCATCGCCATTCATTAATGAATATAGATCGGTAATAAAGCTGCAGAATGATTTTTATCACAGGGCATATGAGAAACTACGTAAATATGTTTTTTTAAAACACAGTGGTCTTGCGAAAGACGAAAAGAACAATAATCTTCTTGAAGGCTGGGCGAAGGAAGATGCCAGGTATGTGACTTCACTTGCAACCCAAGGCCAGCTCGGCATGACCGTCAACGCCAGGAACCTTGAATTGATGGTAAGGCGGTTCGAATCAAGCCAGTATTCAGAAGTAAAACAGATCGGCCAGGAAATTTATCGATTAGCAAAAGAAGTTGCTCCATCTATAATCCTTTTCACCGAAGCAAATGACTACGATGCGAAGACATATGAGGAAATAAGCGGATCGTTCAAAGCAGGGAAATCCAAAGCTCGACAGAAGAATCTCGTGTCGCTTGAGGAGTATACAAAGGGAGGAGATGATCTGCTTATAGCGGCGCTGATGCATACCACGTCTAATGGGTCTTTTGCTGACTGCAGGAAAACGGCAGCCTCAATGACAATGCCAAGGAAGAAAGAGATCATAAAGTCCGCATGCAAACACATGGAGTTCTATGATGCGATGCTGCGGGAATTCGAATTTGCGAACCTCACATTCGATCTTGTCATATCAGCTTCTTGTTTTGCTCAATTAAAGCGCCATAGAACTGCAACTATAACTGTCCAGGATTATGACCCATCTCTTGGAGTGACCGTCCCGCAAGCGTTTTATGAGGTCAAGTTAGCTAAGGAATTTAACGACATCATCCATAGGACAGAGGATATTTATCATACAATGGAGCAAAAACTCGGAATATTCGCCCAGTATATCCTGACAAACGCGCATAGGCGTAGAGTATTGCTCGGAGTCAATGCAAGAGAGCTTTATCATATATCAAGATTGAGGGAAGATGCGCATGCTCAGTGGGACATAATGAATGTATCTGCTGAAATGTCAAAACTCGCAAAAGCGGAAATGCCGCTGACGTTCATGCTGATCGGTGGAAAAGACAGATATCCGGAGATATATAAAAAGGCTTACGGGGTCCTTCCCAAATTAATTCCGCCTAAATAAGCTTTCCGATCCTTTTTATCAATTCTTCGATCCCTGTTCCTTTGACCGCGGAGATCGCTACTGCCGGGGAATATTTTTTTAGCAATACTTTTGGATCCCCCGTATATTTGTCTACCTTGTTGAACACCGTAAGCATCGGCTTTGTAATAGCTGACAGGTCTTCCAATACTTTATAAGTTGAATTTATCTGCTCGATGAAATTCGGATGTGATATATCCACGATATGGATCAATAGGTCGGCTTCCGTCACTTCCTCAAGAGTTGCCTGAAAAGCCTCGATAAGGTCGTGCGGCAGGTTTTGGATGAATCCAACGGTATCCGTCAAAAGGATTTCTTTATTGCCCGTCATTTTAAGCATTCTTGTCACCGGATCAAGAGTAGCGAAAAGCTTGTCTTCCGCAACAACACCGGCTTTTGTCAAAGTGTTCAATAACGTCGATTTTCCAGCATTGGTGTAGCCGACAATGGCGGCAACGTGGATCTTCGATAGCCTTCTTCTCTCTCTTCTTATGCTTCTGTGTTCTCTTATTTCATCCAGCTCTTTTTTAAGCTGAGATATCTTTTTCCTGATCCGGCGCCTGTCCATTTCAAGCTTTGTTTCGCCGGGGCCTCTTGTGCCGATGCCGCCTCCCAAACGGGAAAGCTCTATTCCTTTACCCGTCAAATGGGTGAGCGAGTAATTATCCTGGGCGAGTTCCACCTGCAGTTTTCCTTCTTTTGTGTGAGCGTGCTGGGCGAAAATATCGAGGATGAGGCCGGTACGATCGATAACCTTAAGGCCGAGCTCGTCCTGGAGGTTCCTTATTTGGGAAGGGGAGAGGTCGCAATTAAATATCACAATTTCCGCATTGGTGGATCCGCAGGCAGCTTTAAGCTCCGCTACCTTGCCCTCACCGATGTAATATCTGAGATCAGGTTTGTCCCGAGACTGTACTATCTCACCAACGGACTGTGCACCCGCTGTCTTTGCCAGGGCTTCCAGTTCCACAAGATCGTAGGGATCTATCTTTTCTTTTTTGAGGCTTACATCAACGAGGACGGCGCGCTCGGTCTTATTCATTCTTCAATTCACGCTGCATCAGCGAGGAGATCGCTTTGAAAGGATCCTTTTTCTCATAGAGGACGGAATAAACTTCTTCGGTTATCGGCATCTCGATCTTCAGCTTCCTTGATATATCCCTTGCGGCTTTGGATGTTGGAACGCCCTCTGCAACGTCGTACATTTTCGTTATTATATCGTTAAGCTTTCTTCCCTTGGCGATCTCAACTCCCACCTGATGGTTCCTGGACAGCGTGCTTTCACAGGTGGTTATAAGGTCGCCTATGCCGGAGAGTCCGCCAAAAGTCTCGCTCTTCCCGCCCATTGCCACACCAAGTCTTATTATTTCGGCCATTCCCCTGACCATCAGCGCGGATTTTGCGTTATTTCCAAGCATCAATCCGTCCGCTACGCCGGCAGCTATTGCGATAATGTTCTTTAAAGCACCGCCAAGCTCAACACCTATCACGTCCGTATTGGTATATACCCTGAACCTATTGCTGTTCAATATTTGTTGAACTGATTTCGCTGTTTCCATGCGGTTTGAAGCGGCTACGGTCGCCGCCGGAAGGCCCCTGGCTATCTCTTTTGATATATTAGGGCCGGATATCACAGAGATCTTCTCGCATGGAAGCTCTTCTTTTATCACGACCGACATTCTTTTTTGAGTTTCTATTTCAAGTCCTTTGACCGCGCTTATGATCATCGCTTCTTTTTTCACGGATCTTGACATGCTTTGCAGGGTTTTCCTCAGGTATTGCGAAGGAGTAGATAATATTATGATGTCACTTGAAGCGGCTTTTTTCAGGTCGGTCGTTGAATCGATATTTTGCGGGAGCTGGAAACCGGCCAGGTATTTCTTGTTCTCCCTCAACTCGTTTATGCTTTTTGCGACATCATCTTCATAAGACCATATCGTGACAGTATGCCCGTTCTCAGCGGCAAGAATGGAAAGAGTCGTTCCCCAGGCGCCCGCGCCGATGATGGATATTTTGCTCATTTTTTACCCCATATCCTTGGCTCGGTCCCTGAGAAGAGCCTTTTAATGTTCGGTATGTGCTTGTAGATCACAAGGATCGCAACGATAATGGCAGCTATCGAATATTCGATCGGTTTGTGGAATGCGAACATTAATATTGCCAGAAGTATTACCCCGGTTATGGATGTGACCGAAACGATCCTTGTTATCGCTACGGCAGCTGCAACATATATCATTGCTACAACAAAAAGGTCCGGCGCTATGCCGGCAAGGACCCCGAGACCGGTGGCCGATCCTTTACCCCCTTTAAATCCGAGATAGATCGGATATATGTGGCCGATGACCGCGGCAACGCCTGAGATCACAACAAAGAATTCATTTGATAAAATTGCGGGATGAGAGGGGAGGATGAGCTTGGCAAAGTAGACCGCAAAAGTGCCTTTCAGAAGATCAAGAATAAAAACGGCGGCCGCAGGCATTGCTCCGAGCGCCCTTAAAGTGTTAGTCGCCCCGATGTTGCCGCTGCCGGTCTTCCTGAGGTCGATACCTCTCGATATTCCGGCGAGGAAACCAAATGGAATAGAACCTATAAGATACCCGACCAATATTGGCAGAATCAATTTAATGATCATTCGGAATGTATTTTACGATAGTAAACGCATCCTTGCAAGCAGTCTGATTTTCCTGTAAAATGACGAAGTTTTATGGTAACAATAGCAATTACAGAAGCAAAAACCGGAGTGTCAATAGAGACGGATGGAGGCCTATATCAGGTCATCGATTACAAGCATAACAAAACTGCGCAACAGGCAAATATTAAGATCAAAATGAAGAACATGATCACCGGAGCCATAGTTGAGAAGTCCTTTAGGCCGGCAGAAAAGATCGAAAAAGCCCACATTGACTACAAGAATATGCAGTATCTCTACCATTCCCAGAATGACTATACCCTAATGGACCAGGAAACATTCGAACAGGTAACGTTAACAAAAGAAAAGATCGGCGAAGCGGCCGGTTATATTAAAGAAGACTCTATTGTTACGCTTATGTACTATAAGGACCAGATAATCGGCGTTAATATACCAAATTCGGTAGAGTTAAAGGTTGTCCAGACCGAACCGGGATATAAGGGCGATACCGTTCAAGGCGCCATGAAATTGGCAAAACTTGAAACGGGGATATCTGTCCAGGTGCCTTTGTTCATCAATGAGGGCGATTGTGTGAAAGTGGATACCAGGTCAGGGAAATACATCGAAAGAGTTTAGTATTGCATTATATATCGGGATAATGTAAAATCTGGAGCTTGTTATGGACTTTGAACTAGTAAAAAAGGTAATAAAAATAGCTGAGGATGCCGACATCTCCGGCCTTGCCGTGCAGCAGGGCGATTTTAGGGTGGAAGTTAAGAGAGAAAAGCAGGTCATTGCAGCTGCCCCCCAGCAGATCGTTCATCATCAATCAACTCCGGCGGCATCAAAATCAAAAGAACAAGTTGAAGAGGAAGGCGTTATAGCCATAACCGCCCCCATGGTCGGGACATTCTACAGATCGCCTTCACCGGATTCGTCGGCCTATGTTGAAACAGGCGACAGGGTGGAGCCCGGAAAGACAGTTTGCATAATCGAGGCGATGAAGCTTTTCAACGAGATAGAGTCAGAGGTAAAAGGCGAAGTGGTCAAGATCCTCGTTGAGAACGGCCAGCCAGTTGAATACGGGCAAAAATTATTCTTGATCCGCAAGGAATAATGAGCTTAACCGGCAAAAGGTGGCTGATCGGCCGCCAGGAAAAAGAAGCCGCCCAAGAGATTTCCAGAGCATCCAAAATTTCCCCAACGCTCGCGCAGGTGCTGATCAACAGGGGTTTATCCGGGATCTCCGAAATAGACGCGTTCATCACTCCAAAACTCAATTTCCTGTCAAATCCTTACGATATCCCTGATATGGAGAAAGCCGCGCAAAGAGTTTTGTCCGCCAAGGAAAAAGGAGAGCGCGTTGCCGTATACGGTGATTACGATGTGGACGGCGTGACAGGCACAGCTATTCTTCTTTTGACATTAAAGGACATGGGCATTAACGCAATATATTATATTCCTCATAGGTATACCGAAGGTTACGGCCTGAACAACAGCGCAATAAAGAAGCTGTTCGATGAGGGCGTCAGATTGATATTAACGGTCGACTGTGGAATAAGCAACGTTATAGAGATAGAATATGCGAATTCTCTCGGAATGGAAGTTGTCATCACTGATCATCATAATCCGCCGAAGGTCCTGCCGAAAGCTTACGCGATCGTTAATCCGAAGTTGATAGACGGCAGCCATAGGGCAAGGGATCTGTCAGGGGCGGGAGTCGCTTTTAAATTTGCGTGGGGTCTTTACAGGACCGCAGGCATAAAAGATAGTTCCAACTTGATGGAGTTGTTCGACTTGGTAGGGCTCGGGACCATTGCCGACATAGTTCCTCTTCTTGACGAGAACAGGATACTTGCGGTATACGGCCTTAAAAGCTTGAATGAATGCAAAAGGATAGGCCTTAAAAGCCTTATTGAAGCAGCCGGCATAAAGAAAAGGATAACCACCGAGTCCGTCAATTTTGCGATAGCTCCGAGGCTTAATTCCGCGGGCCGTCTTGAGCACGCATCATTAAGCGTCGAGCTTCTTATAACGAAAGATGAATTGAACGCGAAAAAGCTGGCTCTTGAACTGAACCGGTTGAATTCAAAAAGGCAGAGCATTGGAAGCCAAATACAGGAAGAGGTCTTTGCAAAGATCGGCGAAAGCCCTGAAAAATCGATAATTCTTTGCGGCAATTCATGGAATCCCGGTGTAATAGGGATTGTTGCATCCCAGGTGGTCGATAAGTATTACAGGCCGGCTGTCTTGATAGGCATTAATGAAGGGATCGGCAGGGGGTCGGCAAGGTCCATAGACGGGATAAATATTTTCAATGTCCTGGACGAATGCAGGGACCTGTTCTCGGATTTTGGCGGCCACAAGAAAGCGGCCGGATTTGAGGTCGTGGAAGATAACATTCCGGAGCTCACCAGGAGGCTGAAAGAGATCATCGATGGCTTGCTTTCTGATGAAGAACTTGTACCGGTGCTTGAAATAGAAACAGCGCTAGATCCCAAGGATATAACAATGAACCTTGCGTCCGAGCTTGAGCTTCTTGATCCGTGCGGCGAGGAAAATCCTCCCCCGGTCTTTATAAGTCACGGTTTAAAGCTTATAGACATGAGGAGAGTGGGCGACGGCACGCATTTAAAGACAAGATTCACCGACGGCAAGGTCACGCTTGATTCCATCGGGTTTTCTTTTGGCGGCCTTGCTTCAAAATTGAAGCTGGGCGACTCGTATGATTTGGCTTATAATTTAGAGGTGAACGAATTTAACGGCTACGAATCGGCTCAGCTGAATCTTGTTGATATCAGGAACGAGGGAGGATCATGAAAATATTGGTTATTGGCTCGGGCGGAAGGGAACACGCGCTTGTCTGGAAAGTATCCCAAAGCAAGAAAGCAGATAAAATATACTGCGCTCCGGGGAATGCCGGCATTGCCGAGATCGCGGAATGCATCAATATTAAAGCGGATAACATCGCTGAATTGAGGAGATTTGCCGTCGAAAAGAAGATCGATCTTACGATCGTTGGGCCTGAGGCCCCGCTTGCGGCAGGGATTGTGGATGAATTCAAGAAAGGCGGGCTAAAAATATTCGGGCCGTCGAAGGCCGCAGCAAGGCTTGAGGGAAGTAAGGTCTATGCAAAGGAAATAATGAAAAAATACGATGTGCCGACTGCGAACTTTGCTGAATTCACAGATGAAAAGGAAGCTATCAAATACCTTCAAAATTCCAATATTCCGGTGGTCGTTAAAGCTGACGGGCTTGCTGCCGGCAAAGGCGTGGTTGTAGCACAGGATTTTGAAGAGGCTGAAGAGGCCATTCACAGGATGCTTGTAGGAAAAGAATTCGGAGAAGCTTCCTCGAAAATAATAATCGAAGAATGCCTGGCAGGGCAGGAAGCTTCGATCCTCGCTTTTTCGGACGGGAAGCATTTTACTGTCATGCAGTCAGCTCAGGACCATAAAAGGATCTTTGATAATGACATGGGCCCGAACACGGGTGGCATGGGAGCATACAGCCCGGCGCCGGTCGTGACAGATAAGATATTGAAAGAAGTTGAAGATAAAGTTTTCAGGAGAATGATCAACGGCATGCAGGAAGAAGATTCACCTTTTGTGGGAGTACTTTATGCAGGGATCATGATCACTAAAGACGGGCCGAAGATACTTGAATTCAATGTAAGGTTCGGCGATCCGGAGACACAACCGATATTGATGAGGTTAAAGACGGATATTATCGATATCATCGAACATATTCTTGAAGGCAAACTCGATAAGATCAAGATCGAGTGGGAAAAAAGCGCTGCCGTTTGCGTTGTTCTTGCATCAAAAGGATATCCCGGAGACTATGAAAAAGGAAAAGAGGTCACGGGCCTTAATGAAACGAGAGTTTTGAAGGATGCGGTCGTTTTCCATGCAGGGACATCACTTAAAGACAGTAAGATAGTCACTTCCGGCGGCCGGGTTCTTGGAGTTACGGCAATGGCGGATACGATAGGAACAGCCATAAATCGAGCATATAGCGTTGTCCATATGGTCAAATTTGACGGCATGCATTATAGGAGTGATATTGGGAAAAAAGCCCTGAAAGTCTAGATTAAAAGCTCAGTATTTTGCTCGTTTTTATCCCTAAATAATTAACCAATAATTGAAATTTCCCCCTATTTTTGACGATATTAAGGCAGAAATAATTTTAGGGGGAATATATGGGCAGAAAATCACTTATTTTGATCATTTTAGCGATATTCGTTCTTGCTGCAAATGCATGGGCGGAAGGCGCAAATGATAATGTAAAACCGTATTCGAGCAAGAAGCCGTTCACTCCGGGCGAGGTCATCGTCAAATTCAATAAGCCTCATCAACTACGTGTAAAGTCTCAAACATCCGCTTTTTCTGTCAGCGGAGCAGGTTCAGATCAGGTTGAAGTAAAAAAATTATTCAAAAAAGGCAATACCGGAAAAACATCCATCCTTTCTGTCGGCAGCGACAAAGTTGACGAACCGGGCGTGTACAAACTGACTTACAAGGGCAGGGACGACATTTATTCGATAGTGGAGGAACTGAATAAAGACCCGGACGTGGATTATGCCGAGCCAAATTACCTGTATCAAATCTCGGTTGTTCCGAATGACCCAAGTTATGACCTTGAATGGGGACTTTCAAAAGTTGGAGCTCCTGCTGCCTGGGATGTCGTGAAAGGCGATCCAAATGTTGTCATTGCTGTGATAGATACTGGTGTCGATTATAAACATCCTGATCTTGCGGATAACATATGGCACAATGCGAAAGAGATCCCTGATAATGGCATAGATGATGACGGCAACGGATATATTGATGACGTGATCGGATGGGATTTTGTGAGTGTGCCAAATGACTGGGTGGCGAAAGGAGAGGATCCGGGTCCTCCCGACAACGACCCGATGGATTTTTTTGGACATGGAACCCACGTTTCAGGAATTGCGGCCGGCAGGCCTAATAATGGTATCGGAATAGCCGGAGCAGCCTGGACCTGCAAGATCATGCCTCTCAGGGCCGGTTACATGGATTACGAATACAATGGTTATCTTGAACTGGAGGATATTGCAGAAGCTCTTTATTACGCTGCGGACAATGGCGCGAACGTGATCAATATGAGCTTCGGCTGTATTTGGGATTCTCGGCTTTTGCGAGATGCGGTGGAATATGCGCACAGCAAAGGCTGTGTCATGGTGGCTTCCGCCGGCAATGTTGACAGCTATGATGCAGGAAAGCCTTTTTATCCCGCAGCTTATGACCATGTTATTGCCGTTGCGTCCGTGAACAGCGCAGATAAAATCTCGGTTTGGAGCATGTACGCTTTTTCCAATTTCGGAAATTTTGTTGATATCTGCGCACCCGGCACGGACATATTAAGCACTTTTCCCCGCAACCAATACGGATATGCGTGCGGAACCTCCATGGCTTCCCCGTTCGTTGCCGGGATTGCCGCGCTCGTAAAATCAAAACATATGGATTGGACGCCGGAACAAATAGAGAACAGGCTTAAAGCGACGGCCGATGATGTTTATTCCGTTAACACGCAGAGCTTCCTGCAGGGAAAACTCGGCGCCGGAAGAATTAATGCAAAAAAAGCTCTCGGTAATTTAAGTATGGCAATAACATATCCAAAACCGGGCAGCATCATAAGCGGTTCTGTTGTGGTAAAAGGTTCTGCCGATATCGATAATTTTGATAACTATAAACTTGAATATTCATCTGTTTCAAGCCCCGATGTATGGGTGCCGATAGTGGATAGGTCCACAAAATCTATCGATGCAGGGATCCTGGCTATATGGTCTGTTGGAAATCCTGACGGGAAATACCGTTTAAGATTGACCATATCAAGCACAAGCGGCGAATCTTATCAGTGTGTTTCCGGTGTGAATTTCGGAACTAATGGGGAAGTAAAACTTTCTGAAAAACCAAGGTGCGGGCCAAGTCCATATGACCCAGAAAAAGGTAATTTCATGTTCTATTATGACCTTCTAACAGCCTCTGATGTGGATATATATGTTTATGATATTTCAGGGACTCTTGTGTGGCAGAAATCCCTGCCGTATGATGTGGGAATTTCGGGTGGAGGCGGTTCGGCAGGTCAGAACAGGGTTTTCTGGGACGGGGACAACAGCTTCGGCGAGACTCTCGGCAACGGCGCTTACGTGTATATGATCGTTGCCAGGGACAGAGGAGAAAGAAAGATAGTCGGCAGGGGAAAGTTCGCTGTAGTCAGAAGCTGATCAATTAACATACACCCCATATATATATCGTCAAAACCTACATCTTATTTCATTAACTGAAAAAGTATTCTTTTTTACTCTCACTGAATTATCTCTGAAAATTATTCGATATATAAGATAGAGGGGAGAAAGAGGAAAGATTTAACCCTCGAGTTTGTTCAAAAGGAGGAAAATAAAATGGGAGGATTTGAAGTAAGTGCCAAGGCAAGAGCAAGAGTGGAACGTATGGCGTATGAGACAGGAATGTTAGCTCAAAAATTAAAAGTTCGTACAGTCTATAATCTCGGCGCGGATGTTATTGGTGTGGGCGGGAAGTTGTTGATCAACGGGTATAAGATGGGGGAAGTTAGGCGGAAGATCGATCTAACTCTTAGATGGCAGACAGGGGTTTCTGGCCAGTTCCAGCTTTTGGCAGCATTCGCGACAAAGACGGACAACCTATTTTATGGGTTGGGCAAGCCGATTGGGCCTGGGACACCATTTGTCGATAAGCCAGGAATTCTTGGCCAGGTGATGAATCAAGATTCCTCAAGGTACAACACAGCGATGCAACTGGCATTTTTTAAAACACCACTCGAAAGGGTTATCTTCAATCTGCCTAATAATTTGCTGAGCTGGTATCATAGTGTTGTTCACGGCCAAAAGCGGCATTTGCCAGTATTCGGGTTATTGAGGGATGACCTATTTTATGGGTTGACTCGCAAGCCGTTTGGGACATCATTTGTAGACAAAAAAATAATTAAGAGTGATATGCTTCAAAAAGGCAAAACAGCTGATTTTGATGTGAATGATAAATTTGCTGGTAAGCCGATTGAGAATGGCACACCACACAAGAAAGGATGGCTTAGCGGCGTTTCCGAAGATGAGCAGAATTGTGAGAGGGCCAACACTGGCAAGCCGATCGAGAATGGGACGCCATTGAAACAGATGAACAAGCAGGATATGGCTAGATATAATACTGCAAAGCCGCTTGAGAATGGAACGCCATTAAAGGGCCAGCCAGGAACTGATAATCAGACGGAAGGTCAGGACAATACAAGATACAACACTTAATAAAAAGTAGTTTATAATTACTTATTTATTATAAAAGCCTCTGCAGTAAAAAGCAGGGGCTTTTTGTATCCTTGACACAATCCCGCGATAAAACTAATATTAAGTATATGGGTAATAGAATTTTGATAATTGCCACCAAAAACAAAGGGAAAGTCCATGAGATTAAGCATGTTCTAAAGCCTCTCAAATTGAAGATCGCCTCTCTTTTGAACCTGCCAAAAGTTCACGATATCAGGGAAACAGGAAGAACTTTTGAGGAAAATGCTATCAAGAAAGCTCGGACGATCGCGAAACCCTTGAAATGCATGGTTTTGGCCGATGATTCAGGGCTTGAAGTTGAAGCGTTGAAAGGCAGGCCTGGCATAAGATCCGCAAGGTATGCAGGGCCAAATCCCACGACAGAAAAGCTCTGCAAAAAACTTTTGAAAGAAATGAAAGATAAGAAGGAAAGAAGGGCCAGGTTCGTTTGCGTGATCGCCATTGCCGGCCCCAAAAAGGTCCGAATTGTGAAGGGAATATGTAAAGGGACGATAATTCTCAATATGAAAGGGAAGCACGGATTCGGTTATGATCCAGTTTTCGTTCCAGATGGCTACAATAAGACTTTTGCTCAAATGCCGCTTAAACTCAAGAATCAAATAAGCCACAGGGGAAAAGCCCTAAGAAAAGTTGCCGATTTACTGCGAAAAATGATATAATCCTCATCGGGAATTTCACTATGCGGGAGTAGCTCAGTTGGTAGAGCATTTGCTTGCCAAGCAAAAGGTCGCGGGTTCGAACCCCGTCTCCCGCTTTGAAGTTTGGGAGGAAAGCCATTTTGGATGGGCCCAAACTTCAAAGTTATTTTTCCTTAATATATGCGCCCGTAGCTCAATTGGATAGAGCGGCTCCCTTCGAAGGAGAAGGTTGTAGGTTCAAGTCCTATCGGGCGCGGATTAAACGGGGCGTGGCTCAGCTTGGCTAGAGCGCCTGCCTTGGGCGCAGGAGGTCGTCGGTTCAAATCCGGCCGCCCCGACCATCCCGATATGATCGGGATGGAATGACAAATGTCCAATGACAAATGTCAAATAAATGATCAAATCCAAATGACTAATTTGGATATTGGGATTTTGGATTTAATTTGTCATTTGAAATTGGGATTTTGTCATTACGAGTCCCGCTCGTGCGGGACGAGTTGCACCGCTAGCTCAATTGGCAGAGCAGGGCACTCTTAATGCCAAGGTTAGAGGTTCGATTCCTCTGCGGTGCATAATGAGCCGAGGTGGCGGAATTTGGCAGACGCGCATGGCTTAGGACCATGTGGGCAAAACCCGTGCAGGTTCAACTCCTGTCCTCGGCAGTTGCGGGAGTAGCTCAGTGGTAGAGCTCCTGCCTTCCAAGCAGGAGGTCGCGGGTTCGAATCCCGTCTCCCGCTTATGCGCCCGTAGCTCAATAGGATAGAGCAACAGATTTCTAATCTGTCGGTTGGAGGTTCGAATCCTCTCGGGCGCAGATATAGATGTCGGGCGCGGAATATGGTGGGCGTAGCTCAATTGGTTAGAGCACCAGATTGTGGATCTGGGGGTTGTCGGTTCAAGTCCGATCGTCCACCCTTTGAATTAGGGCATAGGGGCTAGTGATTAGGGG
>Ga0315291_10000081_pt1 | contig 104184 bp, 117 predicted proteins | sample YL17G12_20_MG_FD_203070 | JGI IMG/M metagenome (GOLD analysis project Ga0315291, IMG submission 203070) | Sediment microbial communities from Yellowstone Lake, YNP, Wyoming, USA - YL17G12_20 | ecosystem: Environmental > Aquatic > Freshwater > Lake > Sediment | place: USA: Wyoming | collected... | reverse complement strand
GGAACTCAGTGCTCTACTGACCTCAACCAAATACTCTTTTGGCGGTGACAATGACAAAGAAGCCAAAGATGGCGGCGATACTCCTGAACTCTTTGAAATCGGCAACAACCTCAGTCTTTTGCCTGTCTCAAGAGACCCATCTTTAGTTGGTTATTCGAAGTTTGATGAGGGGTCCGGTTCCACGGCTTATGATGCTTCTGGCCATAACAACAACGGCACTTGGAGTGGCACCGGTTCTCATTGGGCGACGGGAAAGGTGGGGGCGTATGCTGGGCAGTTCAATGGAACGGATGATTATGTAAACGTTACTAATTCAAGCAATATAACATTTAGCAGTACAAATAATTTTACAATAACTGCCTGGATTAAGCCAAATACGATTACTGGGTATAGAACTATTATTGCAAAAGGAGGGCAATATGCTACCACACCAGGGTATCAGTTTTTTACAAGTGCGACAGGTGACGGAATGACGTTTAGACTAACATGGTCTGGAGGACCAACATATGGAACTGATACTGGTAAAAGCGGATTGGATTTAGATGATGGAAGTTGGCATTTTGTTACTGGTGTTGTGAATAGGACAAATAATACAAGGTATGTTTATGTAGACAATCTTTCTCCTGCATCAGGAGATATTAGTTCGGTAGGTGATACATCGTCTACTGCGAATTTAAGAATAGGTACCGGAGACGCAGGAATTTTTAACGGCCTCATCGACGACGTCCGCATCTACAACCGCGCCCTCTCCGCCGCCGAGATTCAAGCCATCTACAACGCCACTAAATAAACCAATATCATTATTAAGTAAGTAAACTTTTCAAGCGTTAAATCCCATCACCGCTATGCTGTATCATAGCGCTATGCTGCAGCATAGCACTGTTAGAGACGTTTTGTCTTTCTTAATTTTGGAAGTTATGAAGTTAGAAGTTGTGAATTTATGAAGTTCGACTTCATAAGTTGTTCATTAAGTGCTATGCTGTAGCATAGCGATAGGTTATAATATTTTTATGAATAAAATTATGAAAAAAGAGTGATGAATAAAAGAGTTAAAGAGAAAATAGATAAAAAGATGGCGGAGCGGGAAACTGCTTGCTGGCACAAAATATTAAAATCTGAAGAATTGCTTCAATTACTTATTACTTCTTATGAACGTCACAATTTGGTAATGCGTGTTGCTGCTTTGGAAGGTCTTGCCGCCGGTAAAAGCTATAGGCAGATTGGCAGGGAGTTGTGGCTCTCGCCGCAAACCATCAGCGGTATTAAAAAAGCTTTACGAGAAAAGAATTACCGAAGTTATTTGGAGCGGAGCAAAAAGGAACGGAAAAAGAAGAAGTATAGCTTTAGCGCCGCCTCTGCTAAATCGAGGCCCAGCGGCACACCCCGCCGCACGAAATACGGGACGATTTACCTGCCCTCCTGAGCGCTATGCTACAGCATAGCGGTATGTTGTATATGAAATAATCTGCGAAGTTCGGCTTCATAATCGGCAAAATCAAAGCCCTTCGACACGGCTCAGGATAAACCATCTATGACGCGGCAAAATAGTTTAAAGTGGTTTATAATTAAATCTAATGAAAAAAATCGTTGTTTTATACCACGTTGACTGCGCTGACGGATTTGGGGCGGCTTGGGTTGCTTGGCTGAAATTCAAAAACAAAGCCGAATATATAGGTCTGCCAGCCCAACAAAGACCTCTGCCTAAAAAGTTAAGAAACAAAGAAATTTATATTCTTGATAAAAGTTTTAGCGTTCCCGTTTTGAAAAAACTCGTCAGAGAAAACCGGAAGGTGATGGTTATTGACCACCATATCAGCCGAAAAAAAGACACTTTAAGCTTTCCTCAAAACATCTTTGACAACAACCATTCGGCGGCGGTTCTGACTTGGAAATACTTTTTCCCACAAAGACCCGTTCCGAAATTGCTTTTGCACGTTGAAGATCTTGATTTATGGCGATTTAAAATGAAAAACACCAAAGAAATTATGGCAATCGTAAGCCTCCATCCTTATGAATTTGAATCTTACGAGAAAATTTCAAAAGCCATTAGCAATGAAAAAGCTTTTAAAAAACTTATCGCTCAGGGAAAATTGCTTCTAAATTACGAAAAAGAGCTGATAAGACGGCAGCTCAAGCTCGCTTATCCGGTTGATTTTTTGGGTTATAAGACCTTGGCGGTAAATACTCACGCTCTTCATTCGGAAACCGCTCACGAGCTTTTATTAAAACAGCCGCCGCTTGCCATCGTTTGGTACGAAGTCGGGAAAGGCAGAAGGATTTCTCTTCGTTCCAACGGTAAAGTTGACGTTTCGAAAATAGCCAAGAAATTCGGCGGCGGGGGACATAAACGAGCGGCTGGTTTTTGGTGGCCGGTCAATAAAAAATTCCCATGGAAAATAATAAAAAATTAGTTATTTATACAGACGGCGGTTCAAGGGGGAATCCGGGTCCCGCCGCGATTGGCGTTCTAATTAACAAAGGTGATTCATATTATGAAGCAATTGGCGAGACAACCAATAATGTTGCCGAATACAAAGCCATTATTTTTGCTTTGCGGAAAGTAAAATCGCTGATTGGCGGAGAAAAAGCGCTTGAAACCGAAGTTGAAGTTCGTTCTGACAGTGAACTGGTGGCGAATCAATTGAACGGCACCTATAAAATTAAAGACGAGGATTTAAAACCGCTTTTTATTGAAGTTTGGAACTTAAAGCAGGATTTCAAATCAGTTGAGTTCGTGCTTGTGCCGCGGGAGGAAAATAAAGCCGCTGACAAACTTGTTAATAAAGCTTTAGACACGCTTTTGTAGAACCTTTTCCTCAAACTTGATTTTTTATTCAGCTGTGCTAATCTTTAAACAGTAAGTCAAGCGATAGCCCCCGCTTAGCGGGGGAGGAAAGTCCGGACACTCATCCCGAGCGAAAGCGAGGGAACAGGTAGCGGGTAATACCCGTCGAGCGAAAGCTTAGAGGTGCGAGCAGAAACGTCCCAAGGCGAAAGCCGAGGGAGGACCCAATCCCAAGCTCGTTGGTCCAACTCCGCCATAGGGATAACAAAGCGGAGGTGAAACGGCTAAACCCTTACTTGAGTGCAAGGCCGTGTCCCGATCCCGAGCGCAAGCGAGGGAGAGGGAAGCGCCGCTTGAGTCCGAGAGTAATCGAGGACCCAGACAGATTATCGCATCCGCCAGCTGGCGGAACAGAATCCGGCTTATGACTTACTAAACTAATCCGCCCCTTCAAAGGGGGCGGATTTTTTTATCTCCATCTTCGCATCTGCATGCCGTGGGGGCTGTAGATGAAATTTTCGTCCTCGTCGCTCGAAATTTTGCGGATGCCGAAAGCTTCAATGGTGCTGCTCACGTTTTCGCCGCCAACCATAATTGAATCGCCGACGTTGATATCATTGTCAAAGACGAAATGAGTATCGTCGGTAACAATTATTTGAACTTCTTCATTATTCGGCGTTTTAATTTTAAAGCCGTTTTCATTTTGGTCCAACACAACGCCAAAATGAACCTGGTCAGGCTTTTTTGGTCCATAATCTTTGTAGAATTGTCCAACCATAGGCATCATCGGATATTTATTTTGAGCTCGGAGATACAAACCTTTGTGAAGCGGAGTTTTTGCTACGATAAAACTTCCGGCAACAACAGCCACAAGAATAATCGCGGCAAAGTAAATTAAAGGGTTGCGGTAAGCGAAACTGAATCGCCGGCCGAAAAAATAAGTCAAAATTATGAAAAGTGACGCCAAAATCACCAAAAACCAGGGCATCTCCATGAAGAATGCCCCAATTCCCTTTGTGCCGAAACGAGGGAGAAACCAGCTGCCGCTTGAGTGAAGAGAAAAAATGATAAAACTGGTGATGAACAAAGCAAAGCCGATTGTAATCAAAATGCCCAGAGTGATTAAAGCCGTAACGGCAATAAAATAAATCTTCGGCTTCATCTTTACTTCGCCGCTTTTGATTTTGCCGATAATCTTCTCTTCTATTGAATTTTTTGTTTTATCCTCGTTCATGGTGTGTAATTTAATTCTCGGCAAAGGTCTTTTAGCATTGATTTGGCCCGCTTTATTCTTACGCCAACCGTGGCCACCGGTATTTTCATTACGTCAGCGATTTGTTTATAGGCCAGGTCTTCAAAATAGTAAAGAATGATTGGTTCGCGGTATTTTGCATCAAGTTTATTAAGACATCGGTCAATGATTTTTTTCATTTCTTTCCGTTCAACTTCACTCTCGGCTCTTTCTTTGGCGATGGGGTGGGGGAACAGAGTGTCGGGGTCGAAAAACGGCAATGGCTCGCGGAGCTTGGTTTTTAAAAAATTTATGAGCTCATTGTGGGCAATGCGGTAGAGCCACGGCGAAAATCTTCTGGAGGCGTCAAATTGGTTGATATTCTGATAAACCTTTATGAAAATTTCCTGGACAATGTCTTGGACTTCGGCGTGTTCAAGCAGAAATTTTCGGGCATAGGCCGTGATTTTAGGTTCGTAGCGATGAACCAGTTCTCCGAAAACGGCAACTTCCCCCAGCTGAACGCGGCGGGCCAAAATCTCATCTCCGGGGTTTTCTCCATTTCTCATAATATTACTACAAAAGTTTTCGGGTTTTATTTCAATAAAAAAGCCGCAACTTAGCGGCCGGGGCGCTTTCATAAATGCCTCTACAAGGCGGCGTAACCATTTACGCCGCCCAAAGAAGTAGCGATTTTATTGAACTACTGTTGAGCTGCCTTTTGAGCATTTTGAAACAGTCGCAATCATGTAAAGAGCGCCGACGCCCACCACCACATAGATGATTCTGGAAACAATGGACATTGCTCCGAAAATAGTTGCGATGACATCAAAATCAAATAGGCCGACCAGACCCCAGTTCAGACCGCCGATAATTACTAAAACTGCGGCAATCCAATCTAAAACATTCATTTTTGACATATTTGAAAACTGCAATGCTTTTCTCTCGACCTTTATGGTTATTATAATATATTCTGCCGGGCAGTAAAATAGGGCTGTGGATTATTAAAATCGCGCCGATAAATGTATAATTGAAGCCGTGAAGACAGTAAATATGATTTTAAAAGACGAATTTGGGCCGGAATACGTGGTAAATGTTTATAACCCGCAACTGGGACTTGAGGGGTTTTTGGTTATTGACAATACGGCTTTAGGTCCGGGCAAGGGCGGCATCAGAATGACGTCCAATGTGACGGCTGAAGAAGTTTTTCGTTTGGCCAGAACGATGACCTGGAAAAACGCGCTGGCTGACATTCCTTTTGGCGGCGCTAAAGCCGGCATTGTCTGGCGAGGAGGCTCTCGGGAGCTTAAAAAGGATTTCATACAGGCGTTTGCCCGCGCCATTAGATTTTTCACGCCAAAGCTTTACATTGCCGGGCCTGATATAAATACTGGCGAACAAGAAATGAAATGGTTTGTTGAAGCCACCGGCAACTGGCGCAGCGCCACCGGCAAACCGGCCAATCTTTGTATGGAGGTTTTCGGCGGTAAGGGCGAGAAGTGCGGCATTCCCCATGAGTTCGGCAGTACTGGTTTTGGCGTTGCTCACGCCGCGAAAGTAGCCGCCGAAATTCTGGGCATTAAAATTTCAGGAGCCGCGGTTGTCATTGAAGGTTTTGGCAATGTCGGCAGTTTTGCTTTCAAGTATTTGAAAAAAATGGGCGCAAAAATCATTGCGGTTTCCGACGCTGGCGGCGCGACTTACAATCAAAATGGGTTGGATGGAAATAAGCTTTCGCGTCTTAAATCCCAAAAAAAATCAGTAAGCGAATATAAAGACGGCAAAAAAATGTCTCACCAGGCGATATTCGGTCTTAAAACCGACATTCTTATTCCAGCCTCGGTAACCGACGTTATTAACGAAAAAAACAAAAATTCAATCAAAGCCAGAATTATTGTTGAGGGTGCCAATATTCCGATGTCGGAAAAAGTTGAAAATGAGCTGTTCCGCCAAGGCGTTTTAATTGTGCCGGATTTTGTAGCCAATGCCGGCGGCGTCATATCTTCCTATGCCGAGTATCGTGGCTATAATCCCAAAAAAATGTTTGAACTCGTGGAACGTAAAGTCGTGAAAACCGCAAGAGCCGTGCTTGGCGAAAGTTTGAAAAAAAGAATTAATCCCCGGACCATTGCTTTACAAATTGCCAAGAGAAAAGTGGAAGGAAGCGGTTTGAATTGAAATTTTTAATCCAAGGAGATTGTATTATATATTAGGGCGTTTTTTGACGGAAACGGCTGAAAGCAGTAGTCTTTTTATATGCTGCAAAAAATTTTAAAGCTCGCATCGCTCCATAAACTTACCGCTGCCATAATTGTCATTGTCATCATTGGCGGCGGCTATTTTGGTTATGGCGCACTTTTCAAGAATAAGGCGGCGGTTCGTTACGTAACTGCAACGGCGGAGAAAGGCACGCTTACGGTTTCGGTTTCCGGCAGCGGACAGATTTCTGCTTCAAACCAGGTTGACCTTAAGTCAGAGGTTTCGGGCGACGTAGTTTATGTGGGAGCGCAGAATGGTCAGGAAGTGAAATCCGGGACTCTTTTAGCGCAGCTTGACGCCAGAGAAGCGCAAAAATCCGTGCGTGACGCAACGGTCAATCTTGAAAGCGCTTTGCTGACTTTGGAAAAGTTAAAAGGGCCGGAAGGTCTGGCGATTCCAAAAAATAAAGAAAAAGCCCAGGACGATCTTCAAAAAGCTTATGATGACGGATTTAACACCGTTGCCAATGCGTTTCTTGACCTGCCAACGGTTATGAGCGGCATTCAGGACGTGCTGTTCACCAGTGAAAAAAGTCTTGGCGGCGGCAATCAATGGAACATTGATTATTATGCTGATGCGGTAAAAGCCTATGACGAAAAAGCTCTGCAGTATAGAGACGACGTCAACGTCAAATATCAGGAAGCGCGCAAAAAATATGACCAAAATTTTCAAGATTATAAATCGGCGAGCAGATATTCCGATACTGCCACCATTGAAAAACTCATTAACGAAACTTACGACACCGCCAAAACCGTTGCCGAAGCAATTAAAAGCGCAAACAATTTAATCCAGTTTTATAAAGACAAGCTCGCCGAGAGAGGTCTTAAGCCGCAAGCGATTGCCGATACGCATTTGGCAACCCTCAATACTTATACTGGTAAAACCAATACTCATCTTCTTAGTTTATTAAGCATTCAAAACACCATAAAGAGCGATAAAGACGCAGTTTTAAACGCCGACTTGGACGTAAAATCCCAGGAACTATCGGTCAAACAGCGGCAAAACGCGCTTTTGGACGCAAAAGAAAAACTGGCTGATTATTATATCCGGGCTCCTTTTGGCGGCGTTGTCGCCAAGATGAACGTCAAGAAAGGGGATTCTGTCTCCGCCAATACCGTTGTTGTCACGTTTATCACGCAGCAGCGCACTGCCGAGATTTCTTTAAACGAGGTTGACGCGGCAAAAGTGAAAGTAAGCCAAAAAACAATACTTACCTTTGATGCGATTGAAGGGTTAAGCCTTACCGGTCAAGTGGCGGAAATCGACGCCATTGGTACGGTCAGCCAAGGCGTAGTCACTTACAACGTCAAAATAGTTTTCGATACGCAAGATGAGCAGGTAAAGCCCGGCATGAGCGTTTCTGCCGCGGTTATCACCGATGCGAAACAAGACATTCTGCTTGTTCCCAATTCAGCCGTAAAATCAAACGGCAGCGGGAGTTACGTTGAAGTATTGGTTGGTAATACGCCTCAAAATCAGACGGTTGAAACAGGGCTTTCCAACGATACCCAAATAGAGATTATAAGCGGTCTCAATGAAGGAGATAAAGTCGTGACGCAAACAATTGACGCCAATGCCGCGCAAAGCCAAACTCAACAAACTACTGGTTTTCGGATACCCGGGCTTGGCCGTTAAAGGACTTTCTCTAAATTTTCAATCCGCCAGTCGGCGGAGCAGAAAATTTAGCTAGAAAAACTTTACCCCATGAGATGAAAATTATGCATTATGTTTATGTTTTAAAAAGTTTAAAAGACGGTAATATCTATGTCGGTAGAACTGAGAATCTCAACGAACGGCTTAAAGAACATTTCAAGAGTAGGGTATTGAGTACCAAATGCAGACTTCCACTAAAATTGATGTATGCTGAAATGGGCAACAATATTAAAGACGCCGTTCATCGTGAGAAGTACTTAAAAAGCGCATGGGGTAAGAGATATCTAAAACACAGATTAAGAAATGACCTGTCCCATTAGATGAACGAAGTTCTATCTAACGGGATAAACATAATTTTCTATCTCACGGGGTGCTCAATGTGGTAGCTAAATTTGCTTCGCGCCACATTGGATGCCGCTCGCAAATTTAGACCACATTGGCATGATTGAATGCAAAAATATCGCAAAAGTATATAAAACCGGGAGCGAAGATCTCCGAGCGCTTAAAGGAGTCAGTTTCAAAGTTGACGATGGCGAATTTGTCGCCATTATGGGGCCGTCCGGCTCTGGCAAATCAACGCTGATGCATATATTGGGATGTTTGGACGCGCCGACAAGCGGCGAATATTTTTTTGACGGCCAAAACGTTTCAAAACTTTCCGACGATGAATTGGCGGATATCAGGAAACTTAAAATCGGTTTTGTCTTCCAATCGTTCAATCTTCTTCCGCGCGCCACGGTTTTAAGAAATGTCGTACTTCCTCTTGTTTATGCCGGAGTTCCGGTAAAAGAACGGGAACAGCGGGCAAAAACCTCCCTCAAAAACGCCGGGCTTACCGAGTCGCATTTTTACCATCTCTCAAATCAATTATCCGGAGGAGAGATACAAAGAGTGGCAATCGCCAGAGCGCTTGTCAATAATCCTTCTTTAATTCTCGCGGACGAACCTACTGGCAATCTTGATACCAAGACGGGTGAGATTGTGCTTGATACTTTCCAGGCGTTAAATAAAGAACAACAGCGCACGATTATTCTCATTACCCATGAACGATATGTCGCCGAACACGCGGATAGAATCATTAATATCCGCGACGGCCTTATTATTAAGGATGAAAAAAATTATAAAAAGCGATTTGTAAATCATCACGACTTATGATTATCTCTGATTTATTTCAAGAAACATATTCCGCTTTGCTTTCAAACAAAGCGCGTTCGGGACTGACGATTCTCGGCATTGTCATCGGCATTGGTTCGGTTATTGCCATGGTTTCCGTGGGCCAAGGCGCGCAAAGTTCCATTGAATCAAGTATTCAATCCATCGGTTCAAACTTACTTATAGTAATGCCCAGTTTTCAGCGTGGAGTTGGAATGCAGGTAAGCGCTGGCCGGGGTTCGGCGCAGACGCTTACGCAAGCGGATGCCGACGCCATTCAAAATGAAATTTCTCTTGCCAAAGCCGTCGCTCCCGAACTTTCCGGTCGCTATCAAATTACGGCGAAAGGGAAAAATACCAACACGCAAGTTGTCGGCACCGTCGGCACTTATCCCGACGTGCGGAATGTCCAAATTGACACCGGGTCTTTTATTTCCGACCAAAACGTAAGAAGTATGTCTAAGGTGGCGGTGATCGGTCCAACGACAAGAGATGATCTTTTCGGGGCAGGTACGGATCCGATCGGCCAGACAATCCGCATTAAAAAAGTTGATTTTAAGATCATCGGAGTCACAAAAGCGAAAGGAGGTTCGGGTTTTTCCAATCAGGACGATATGATTTTTATTCCATTAACCACCGCACAGCGCTTTTTAGCCGGAAGCGATTATGTATCCACTATCAGCGTACAGGCGATTGATCAAAATTCAATGACGGCAATACAGGAACAAATTACTTCTTTATTATTGAGCCGTCATAATATTTCAAATCCCGAACTTGCCGATTTCAGCATTATGAATCAGGCCGATATTGTTGCCAGCGCTTCTTCCATAACAGACACTCTTACAATATTACTTGGTTCGATTGCAGGTATTTCTTTGATTGTCGGCGGCATCGGCATTATGAATATGATGCTTACCACGGTTACGGAAAGGACGCGCGAAATCGGTCTTCGTAAAGCCATTGGTGCCAGAAAAAAAGATATCAGTCTGCAATTTTTAGCCGAATCGGTGATGCTTACTTTTATCGGCGGGATTGTGGGAATATTTTTGGGTTGGCTTCTTTCTTTCGGCGTAACGCAATTCGGCGGCATAACGACTAAAATCTCGGTAACGGCAATTTTATTGGCGGTCGGCGTTTCGGCCGCTATCGGAATCATTTTCGGCTATTATCCGGCCCGGCGGGCGGCCGGTTTGAATCCGATTGAAGCCCTGCGATACGAATAAAAAATGAAAAAATTATTGCCAATTGTCATAGTAGCAGTCATTGTAGGCGGGTTAAGTTTTTACGGAGGTATGAAGTATGGACAGAGTTCTAAACAGCAAGCGGGTTTGGGGCAGCCGTCTTTTCAGAACTTCCGGCAAATGGGAAGCAACGGCACGGGACGGGGAAGCGGTGTCCCTTCAAACGGCGGTTTTATTGGAGGAGAAATAATCGGAAAAGACGACAAAAGCATTACTGTTAAACTTCAGGATGGAGGTTCAAAAATTGTTTTTTATTCAGATACTACCGAAGTCGGCAAATTTACGGATGGAGCCGCCGCTGATTTGGAAATCGGCAAAACCGTGAGCGTGAACGGCAAAACAAACTCAGACGGCAGCATCACGGCCCAGTCAATTCAAATCAGGCCGAATTCCCCTCAACCCAGCCAGTAATGAGATATTGCTACGGTGAAATAAATCGCCTTGGGTATCTGTATTAATATTAAAGGTCGCCAAAAACATTTATGAAATGACATGAAATATAAATTATTAGCTTATGCTGTTTTGTCGGTGCTGGGCCTTGGTCTTCTGGGAGTGAATGTCGTTTCTGCGCACGGCTTCGGTTTTTTCGGCGGATTCGGACCTGCTTTATCTGCTGATGAAATAGTTTCGCACCATCAAGCGATGTTTGAGAGCCAGGCAAATTTGCTGGGCGTTAGCGTTGATGTGGTGAAGAACGGTTGGGCGCAAGGGAAGACTCTCTCCCAAATTGCAGAGGAAAACGGCATTACAGCCGAGCAGTTGCAGCAGAAAATGAAGGACGCTCGACTCCAACAGTTCAAATCACAACTCCAAACTCTGGTGGATAAGGGAGTGATTACTCAAGCGCAAGCTGACCAGCGGCTGCAGTTTATGCAGAATGCGCAGAACGGCAAAAGCAACGGTCACATGGGTCGGGGATTTGGTGGCTGGCTTCATTAGTTTGATTTAGTTAGGGCAAAACCGCCGATTATGTCGGCGGCTTTTTGCTTTAATTAGTGACTGATTCGTTTCGGTCGGGGTAATCCTTAACTAAGAAACTCTAGAGCTGTCAGCGTGTAAATTTTTGTTATATCCAGAACACTTTGAATGTTCACGTACTCATTTTTACTGTGGGCGCTACCGCCGTCGCAGCCGAAGTTTACTGCGGGAATTCCACGCTCAACAAACATCCACATGTCGCTCCACGGGCCGGCACCTTCAGCTAGGGGCTCTCTCTTTAATATCTCTTTACTGCTGGCCTTGAGAATTTTGACGATGCGCTCCGTTGGTTTTATGACGGTTGGCGGCACGTAGACAACGGGGGTAAGTTTATACTTTAATTTCAGACCGCTAATCTTTCTTTTGATTTCTTTTTCCACCTGTGTTCTTGTCACGCCGGGAAGGAGTCGGACATCCCCAAAAATAACGCAGGAACTTGGAACGACGTTAATGGCTTCTCCGCCGCTGATTAATGTTGGAATAGTGACCACGTTTTTTCTTCCGGGGAATGCCGGGTGAGCTCGTAAAGGGAGTTTAATGTTTTGCAGGGCAGCAATAACCTTTGTAGCCGCTATAATTGCGTTGCTTCCTTTTTTCTTTTGTTCCCATTCTCGTGAGCCAGTATGAACCGCCTCGCCAAAAACCTCAATTTTGAACCGGTAACCGCCTCGATTGCCAATAGTAATTTTTCGTGTACCTGGTTCTCCCACGATAGCGGCATCGCCAAGATATCCCTTTTCCAATAGATAACGGGTGCCGAAGTGCGAAGCGGCCATTGGCTCTTCGTCAATCACGAATTGCAGACATACTCGTCCTTTTAGCGTTCGCTGATGTCTTACAAGTGCTCTAGCCATGTAAATGAACGAGCAAAGCGAGGATTTCATATCCAAAGTTCCTGCGCCGTAGAGCTTTCCGTTTTGAATAAAGCCGAGAAAGGGATTGAAGTCGTCTTCAGCCGGCGGCGGGACAGTGTCCATATGACCGTTAAATATCAAAACCTTTTTGCCTTTACCTAGTTCGCAGACGACATTGGGTCTGGAAAGTGAAACGCCTTCAAATTTTGGAGACAAGCCAAAACTTTTTAATTTATTGAAAATAAGATGAGCCACCTCCAATTCAATGGGGTCATAGGGGCTTGATTTCGTCGGGTCGCCTAAGTGAGGATTGACCGACCTCGTCTGGACCAGTTTCTGCAGAAAGCGGATTTGGTCTTCCCGGGTTTTCTCAATGTCGGCCAAGATTTTAGAGGCAATGTTTGTCATAAAAAACATGATTATTCTAACTCTTATGCCGCCTTTATGCAATTATTTCTTCCAGACATCAGCAACACTTTTCTTAGAAGTTCTCTTATCCGCTAATTCTAAGACGTAAATGCCGAATTTGAGTAAGTCTTTTTTACTCCAAAAACGCGTTGCGCGTCGTATTTTATGTAAATCAACAACTCTCTTATCAAAAAACCTCCCAGTAAAAATCTTTCGCTTTGTGTCCCATTCTCGGAATCTGATGATGTTACCTTTCTTTAAGTCGAATTTCGCAAGGCGGGCCTCCAATCGGTTGTGTCTGTCTTTTTTAAAATATTCAATTGGCAGTTTCATTTCTATTATTTTCATGGTTTGTAGGTTTAATATTACTTAGACCTTTTATGACCCGTCTCGGTCGGGGGTCATTCGCTCAAAATTTTTGTTAGGGCATCGGTGATAGGTTTCAGCTCGAGAAGTTCTTCTTCTTTTGTATGTTGTATTGATGGTTTGTTGGTTGTTTTAGAAATGTAAAGAGCACGCACTGGCATTTGGATATGCGGCTCGCCAAATATTTGATCCGTCAAAATAACTTCACGGCGCGATTCTGAAGTGTGTATCGTGCCATCGGGATCGAGCAGCACAAAGGCTTCAATCCAAGCCGCGTTCACTCGACCACTATGCTTTCGTGCAATGCCTTGCCAAAATTCCAATAGTGCTTTCGCTATTTCTTCTTTTGTTAGATCTTTTTCGGCCATTCCTCCGAGCGCCGTTCTTTTTGGTGCATTCACTAAGCCTTCTCCTTCGACCCAGAAACCAGCATCGTTTGTAAGAACTGGTATGTCAGTTTTGCCGAGATATGCTCGAGCTTTGATTTCCGCGTTTTCAGCCAAAGTGTTTCCACTTTCTTTAATATCAATATTCTCTAACCCCAAATCGCTCTGAGTATAAATTTCAAGATCTAAACCGGTATTCGCGAGGAGATTTTTGAACCTCTCAATCTTTCCTCGATTATAAGTTCCGAGAAGTACCTTCTTTTTCATGGTCTTATTTTAACCCATCTCGGTTATCCTTAATACCATGTGCAAAGTGGCTGCGGAGTAAGAACGCTATAAGAAAAGTTATCTTTCTATCGCATTTTTAATCTGGCGATAGTGATGTTTGTGGTGGTCTCCTATTTCTTCATCAAACACCCATTGCATATCAGGCCTGACGCGTAATTGTTCTTCGCCGATTTCCTGAATATACCTCTCTACTTCCTTTCTCAATTTTTCCCACTCCGATAGTAATCTCTCTGGAGGGTAACTTTTGTAAAAGTCAATCGATTTTTTATTGAAAGGTTCGTAGTCGGTGTCTGTTTTCAAGAACCATGGATTACCTTTCCTATTTTTCTTAAACTCTTGCAAAACTTTCACGCTTTCCCTTTCCCAACCGACCATATGCGCGATTACATCTTTAACTGCCCATTTATCAGTAACTTTTTTAGTCCAATCTTCTGGTTTTAGGGTTTTTAAGTAAGAAATGAGGTCAAGCGATGACATAAAATTTTATCTCAGGAATTAAGAAGGTCGTATTCAAAATGTTTCATTTTACCCATCCCTTTTTGATAGTAGGCCTTACCTCTTATCTTTTTACCCGAAAAAATAAGCGGCAACCAGACCCGGTCTGACTTCCACATGCGTTCGTATGGAATTTTAGTGAACTTATAGAGTTGAGGATAAGCCATTTCTTCTAATTCTTTCAGTTCACCTTCCCATTCAGACGCGAAAAAAATGTGACATTCAAAAATATGATCTTCATTTTCAAAGAAGTCAATAATCGCTACTTTTTGGAGTTTTTGCGGATTTACAATTACCCCCGCTTCTTCACTTAGTTCTCTTACCGCCGTCTCCTCTATGCTTTCTCCACCGGCAGTTTTCCCTCCGTATCCGTTAAGATAACCAGCCCCAAATCCCTTTTTCTTTTCTGATAGATAGACGCCGTCGTCATTTACGAGAAAGGAGATAGTGGTAATTTTCATGATCAGTTATTTTTTAAAAACACTTTACTGCCGATTTCGATTTTTACACCATTGATATAATTCTCAATTGTTTTATGAGCCATCAGGTTCGGCAATTTTAATGCTTCCTTTGGCGATATCCAAATGAAATCTTTTAATTCTCTGTTATCTAATTTAATTTCATCGTTGAGCGCTTCGCAGACAATGTGAAAATAGATGAGATGGGCTTTACGGTGAAAAGCCGGGTCATTAATGTGTTCACCGACATTGATGCAATAAAGCGGTTTTAATTTCAGACCGGTTTCCTCTTCGCCCTCTCGTTTGGCTGCCTCAAGAATAGTCTCCCCATACTCGATGTGCCCGCCCGGCAGCAAATAAATATCACCCCATTTATGAGATTTAATGAGAAGAATTTTTTCACCCTTAACGATGAGAGCTGAAGCTACTACTTCAACCGTGTTGTCATAAGAATTAGGCATATCTATAAAAATTATTATGACTTAAATTTACCGGGCTGCGGAGTAAGAACGCTATTCGAACCTATTTTATATGGCAAGTTTATCCCACTTGACGGGCTCGTACGCCTTTGGATATAGCTTTTTAATTGTATACTTTTCCAACTTAGGGAAAATCCAACCGTCCTTTCTTTGTATATACTGCATCAAAATTGTTGTTGTAGTCGGTCTCCCAAATTCCCAGATAAGTTGCCGACACGTACCACAAGGGGGAGTACTATTCTTTTGTACTTTTGGAACCGGGTCTGCAATCACGATACTCTTTACTTTGCCTTTATATGACTCTCCCAAGACCATATTTGCTATGGCGTGCCTTTCTGCGCAAACATTGGCGTGTTGAGTATTTGTTTCTAGGCAAGCGCCTTCATAAGTCTTTCCACTATCTGACATCACAAATGCGTACAGCGTATCGATTCCTCCTTTTGATTTGCGCAACTTATTATATTTAACTATTGTTTTCTTGGAGTAATCAACTAATTTTTGTTCACTTAGTGTTAATTTAACAGTCATATTTATAAAGTATAAAGCTTATTTACGGAGTAGGGAATTGACCCGTCTCGGGCGGGCGAAGGTTAGACCAACTCAATCACTCGTGGCACTTTTACTTTATACGTTTGTTCCGTGGTTAATCGGAGTGTGCAATAGCCATCATATAATCTGTGTCCTATGTATCGTGGACTGACTATAATGCAAGGCATTAAAAAATCCGCCATGAATTTTAACCATTCTTCCTGAGATAAGAGAACGTCCCCATAATAGTGAAAGTAGCGACCACTATCTAAAATTGCGCCTCGATAGTTTCTACATATGTGGGCCAGAGTTTTCTTGATGTCTCCCAGCGAGGCATCTATCGGATGAAAATTCATCATTGGGATGTGGCGAGACTCGCCATCGGTGCAAGACACTAGCGAGGTCATTGACCAAACCTCATGACCCACGATTTTTCCCAAATCCAAAAGTTCCAGTTGAAGGAATGCGTCGCGTAAATACGTTTTAGTTTTTATCGGTTTAGGATGCTCAAAAGACGTATTGAGATGAGATAGTTTCTCGCTATTGCTCGGGTATTTTTGCCTCCAGTTTATTCCCACTGTGTGTGCGATAAGCCGAACCGAAGTGATTTCGGGATGGTTGGCTACAATAACCTTGCAAACATCAAGTGGGGATTGATTTACTTTAAAGTTATGCATGCTGTGTTCCTCGGTCTAGTACTAACCAGCTTCAATCAGTATAAGCGTTATTTCAGTGTCATTCTAGCGGTCAAATTGACCTGTCTCGGTCTGGTTTATTTTCGGTGAAGTTGATAAATTTGGGTGTCGTAGCCCCTTGTTTCCTCGTCAGTTCGAGAAAGCCCCAAATCTCCCAAAACTTTAAACAACTCTTCGCGAACTTCATCAGAGTCCGCATCGTCGGCGGTCATTTTTTCGAGTTCCACATAATTTCCCAACTCTTCCACCTCGTCAAGACAAATCTCACATTCTCCAAGTTTTCCTTTTCGGCGAATCTTTTTTACTTCAACTACCGGGAACCATCCTAAAGTTTGGAGAATATGAACCATCGCTTCCGGGTCATCAATCTTAGTTTCGTATTCAAGATTGTCCATCTCATTTGACCGTTGTTGTTTAAGATTGAATTCTGCGGTATTGTTTTGCCGACGGATTCTTAAGATGATATCACCCTCTTTTGCTGATTCAAATTCTGTCTCACTGCCTTTTTGAGAATAAACTATGTCGTATTGGCGTATGGGCGTAGAAAGAACGCATCCTTTTTCTTGGAGTTTATTTTTGAGCGTTTCTAGATTGCTCACTTTGATTTTTATTTCGATTTCGCGCATTTTAATGACGATAATTTCTTTCGGTTCTAGATAATTTTTGTGAAGTCCCCGTTTATTATTATCGGCTCCACCGTTAGAATCTCGTCCTCAATATATTTCTGGTCGGGGATTGCATTGAGCAGATAAATCTTTTTACCCCGATGGTGCGCAAAGCCGATTTCAAGAAATGTATTCGCTCCGATGTAATTCTCAATGTCTCCTTTAGTCAAATTCACAACAAGAATGGCATCCGATTTTTCTATATTATCCATATGCTCCGACATAAATTTGAATTTCTTTTTCGCCTCAATCCTGCCGGCATTGTTTTCTGACCAGTAATCAACACCTTCTGCCTTTACGGGAATAAGAATGTTGTGGCCCATTTGCTCGAGTTGATTTTTTACCTCAAGCATCTGGTCAAAAAATTTTATGGAGCCGCAAATTGCTATAATCATTTCTTTAAATCCTACCCTGCCTGCCGAAAATGGCAAGCGTTTTAATATCTGCTGCGGAGTAAGAACGCTATTCGAACCTATTTTAACTTCGTGGAAACGGGTTTAACATTGACACGCCTGTTTAGAGTTGATATTATCACATCAGCTTATTTCAATCAATCAAATAAATTATAGCCATCAAGACACGGAGGTTCTTATGATAGACCGTTATAGAGACGCAGGAATTGCTGCCGTCTGGACCGACGAAGCAAAGCTCAACCTATGGCAAGGGACTGAACTGGCAGTGATTAAGGCCAGTGAAGAACTCGGCATCTTTCCGGCAGGGGTTTTCTCTCGTATCTCAGACGCCTTGCTCAATAAACCGATAGACGTCGCCTGGTGGAAAGAACGGGACGCTGAAGTTCGCCACGACTTAAATGCGTTCCTCGATGAACGGCTGCGATACATACCCATTGAATATCAGCCGTATTTTCATAAGAACATTACTTCTTATGATACGGAAGAGACGCCGTTCATGAAGATGCTAAAGGCATCCTGTGAGGTGATACGTGAAGCCGCGCGGGACCTCAAGGAAACACTGAGGTCGTTAGCGCTACAGCATCGTTTTACCATCATGAACGGGAGAACGCATGGCCAGGAAGCAGAGTTGCAATCATTCGGTAAGAGATGTCTGACCTGGTTCAAGACGTTCCGGGAAAGCTATGAGGGGCTGGGACAGGCGAAAGAGAAGCTGAGGTACTCAAAAATAGCTGGCGCAGTAGGGAACTACGGAAGCATAAGCCCTGAAGTAGAGAAGAGAGCTCTCGCCATCCTTGGCTTTGAGCCGTTCTACGGCGCGACACAAATAATACCCCGCGAGATACATCTTCCGCTTGCCGGTGCCTTGCTTCAAATGGCGCTCTCGCTTGAGAAGATCGGGTTGGACATACGGCTTGGCGCGCGGAGCGGCCGACCCATCTACCACGAACCGTTCAGTAAGAAGCAGAAAGGTTCGTCGGCGATGCCGCACAAGAAAAACACCATTTTTACGGAGAACATCCAGGGCATGGCACGGCTGGCGCGGGGATATTATGATGCTATCCGGGAAAATATTGTCACCTGGGAAGAAAGGTCAATTGAACAATCTTCCGTGGAGCGGGTTGCCTGGCCAGACCTTTTTCACGTTGTCGCTTTTTCTCTAAAGAGGATGAACAGCGTTCTCAAGGGGTTTGTCGTATATCAAGACAACATGATGAAGGAAATCATAGAATCCCGCGGCTGTTATGCATCGAGCGAGGTAAAGGAACTCATAAAAGAATCTGGGTTCCTGTTCGGGATTGATGGAGAATCCGCCTACAAGATTGTTCAACTTGCGGCATTTAATGTGTTCGAGCCGTCGGCCGACATGAGACGAATCAGAAATTCGATAAATTCGTCTTTGGAAGAGGCGGATGCATTGCTGAGTTCGTATAAGGAAGAACCGCCACCCGTTTCCATTAAAGACGTCATCATGAACGGGCAGCTTAGATTCACCGACCAGCTCGACATACCGCCGGAGAAAGTGAACGCTTGGAATGCAGCTCTTCACAAAATATTCAGCGATGGGCAGATTCGCCAGCGGTGGGAGGAAATCTTTACAGCCGCCTATTTGCTGAAGAACGAGGGAAGGCTGTACCAAGAGATACTCGGGCTATAAGGAGCTGATTTAGATTTAAAGTCATCAGGAAGCTAAAGGACTCACATGCAATATTGTGAGTCTTTTTTATTATCCTCCTTCTTTACAGAATCTTTTCTAATTACAAACCAATCTATCTAGTGAATTTTACGAAGTTCAACTTCATAAGGGTTTAGTGGTTTATTCGACCGCAATATTTGACAGAATGTCATATTTTCTTTAATATTTTTGTAGCTTAAAGGATTTACAATTCATAGACCACAAACTAACTGAAGGGGTGTCACATGGCGAAAATTCCTGATGTTGTCCAGAGGGAGTTTATCCCCGGCTATAAACCTGACCATCAAGGGAAGGTACGGGATACTATCATCCTTGAAGGGAACAAGCTTTTAACCGTTGCCTCCGACCGGGTAAGTATTTTTGATTTCGTGTTGCCGGGCGAGGTGCCGCAGAAAGGTGAGGTTCTCACTGCCCTTAATGCTTTTTGGGTGGGGGAGGTACCGGAACAATATCCGCAAGATACCGTCAAATTCGGAAGCGATATCGATCAATATCTGCCTCCGGAATTGCGTGGGAACATGAATTTGCATAAACGGGCTACGGTTGTCAAAAAACTCAACATATTGCCTGTTGAAGCAATCGTTCGGGGTTATCTTACGGGAAGCGGTTATGCGGCGTATAAAGAAACTGCTCCCGACCATACGGTCTGCGGCCATCGTTTACCTCCAGGATTGAACGACGGCGATCGTCTTCCCGAGCCGATTTTCACACCCACGACAAAGGCGACTGAAGGACATGACGAACATATTCTTGCCGATGATGTTCGAACGCGCTTCGGCCCTCAAATCGAAAATGATGCTTTGGAAATTTTCAAGATTGTGGGCGATCTTGCATCTACCCGCGGCATCATTATTGCCGACACGAAATTCGAATTCGGCATTAATCCCGAGACTGGTTGTTTAACTCTTGGTGACGAACGTCTCACACCAGATTCCAGCCGTTTCTGGCTACGGAGTGATTGGGAGCGCTCGCGAGAAAAAGGAACGAGCCCAACTTCCTTCGACAAACAATTCGTCCGTAACTGGGGAAAGACGGTCGGTGTTGATAAACGGGATCCTCGTAATCCTGAAGATGTTGCGTATGTACACGGACTTACAATACCCCAAGACGTCCTGCTCCGAACGGCCAGGATCTATCGCTATATCTTCTACCTACTTACGAGGATGCGGCTTGAAGTCTTCCAGCATGAACATATGGGAATTCCTACGGAACTTCCTCCCCTGGAAGTAGTGATTGGGAGTGAATCCGATCTCGATCAAATCCAGTCGGGTCTCGATGAACTCAGACAAAAAGGAATATCCTTCCGAGTGCATGTCATAAGCTGTCATCGCAATCCCGAGGAACTTCGGCAATACGCCCGAACCGTTCCCTTAGGAACGAATGTTATCATCGCAGGAGCAGGGATGGCAGCTGCCCTCCCAGGCGTGCTCAGTTCATGGTTACGAGAATTCAGGAAGGACTTCATCCCTGTCATTGGGGTTGCATTCAGAGGTAAAGATTTTGCAGCGGATGACGCTGCTCGACTATCAATTGAACAGCTCCCTGGGAAATCCGTCATGCTGGATCAAGAAGGAAAAGCCTATTTTGGTCCAGAAGGATTTATGGCAGCATGCCGCGATGCGGCATCCCGTGAATTTCTTTCACCGCCACTACAGACTAAGGAGGCGAAGCTCAACCTCATCACCACCTAACAGGATTTTATAGCTAGTCAGCATGCGTGGTGTTCTAAAAAGAACACCACTTTTTTATTTATATAAGTGTGGCGAAGTGCTGTGTTATCGGGTCGTCACGTTTGACCCCAGCGGGCGTATATGGTATTACAGATATAACAACTTAACACTAAAGTTGTCGTTCTTTGACAGCAAAAGTGAGATGGGAGACTTCTTGAAAAACCGCATCTATAACTGAAAGGAGAAAAAGTCGTATGACAACCCAAACTGCACTGCTCTCGGTCTATCACAAGGAAGGTATCGTGGAGTTCGCTAAGGCTCTCGCCACGCGTGGCTGGCAGATTCTCGCATCTGGCGGGACGGCCAAAACACTTCGGGAAGGAAATATTTCGGTGCGAGACATCGGCGACATCGTGGGTGAGCCTATTCTTGGCCACCGCGTCGTCACACTCTCACGAGAAATCCACGCGGGAATCCTCGCGAGGAATCTCGCTGAGGATGACCTCGAGCTTCGTCGGCTGGAGCTCCCTCGTATCAATCTCGTCTGTGTTGACTTCTATCCTCTCGAGGCCGAAGTTGCGGCACCGACGAGCACTCGAAAGTCTGTCATTGAGATGACTGACGTAGGCGGCCCCACCCTGCTCCATTCTGCGGCCAAAGGTGAACGCATCGTAATCTGCGATCCCGTCGATCGCATGAAAGTCATCGAATGGTTTGATCAAGGCCGACCGAACGAACAGGCATTCGTTGATCATCTGGATGCCAAGGCGGATGCCGCCGTTGCCTACTACTGTCTTATCTCCAGTCGGCATCGAAGTAATGGAGGTTTTGACGGGATGATCGGTGAGCGCGTTCAGATATGCAAGTACGGAGAGAACGCGTGGCAGACTCCAGCCGCACTTTTCCGCGTGAAGACCAATGATCTATTGGCGATTTCCAATTTCCGCATCGTTGCCGGCGATACGCCGAGTTACAACAACCTCTGCGACATCGACCGGATGCTCCAGACGATGACTCACCTTATTGCCGCCTTCTGCAACTCTCGCACCGCAATTCCGATTGCCGCCGTGGGAGTGAAGCATGGCAACCCGTGCGGCGCCGCAATCGGCAACTCGACAACCGATATCGTTGCCGCTACGGTCGCAGGCGACATGCGTGCCATCTTTGGGGGTCTTGTCATGACGACATTCGTAGTCGATGAGGCAGTCGCAGAATCACTTCTCCATGCCCACATGGCACTTGGAACGAAGCGGCTCCTCGATGGTGTCATTGCCCCCTCCTTCACGGACGCCGCCATCGAGATGTTGGCACGTAAGGGCGGTAAATGCCGGCTTATCGCGAACCCTGTTCTCAAGAATCTCAATATGGGGGATCTGAACCAGGAGCCTAAGTTCCGTCAAGTTCGAGGAGGATTTCTTCTGCAACCTAACTATACGTACGTGCCCGATCTCTTGGGTGACCCGCGCATCGCCCGCTACGGCGAAGTCACTCGCGAACAGGAAGCCGATTTTCTTCTCGCGTGGGCGATTGGGTCGACGAGCAACAGTAATACCGTAACCCTTGCGAAGGAACGCCAACTCATCGGGAATGGCGTCGGCCAGCAGGATCGCGTCAGTTGCTGCGAGCTCGCCGTGAAACGGGCGCGAGACGCGGGTCACGATACCCGGGGAGCCGTCGCCTACAGCGACAGCTTCTTCCCTTTCCCCGATGGACCAGAGGTACTCGCGAACGCTGGCATCTCGGCTATCCTCACCTCGAGTGGCTCCGTGCGGGATGATGAGGTGAAGGCACTTTGCAAGAGATATGACGTTAGCCTCGTCATGATACCGGATGCAGTGGGACGGGGTTTCTTCAATCACTAAATCTCCCAGAGTAACAACAAACCTAAGTTCGATGGCGGAACTCCAAAGGAGTCTCCGCCATTTTTATTAAAAGTTTCTTTCGTGACTCGCTCGATGAATATAATTAGGAATTTCTTTCCAGTGGATTAACTGACCCGCTCGCCCGTCCGAAAGTTTACTGAAGGAGGGTCTCGGTCAGGAGGTCAAAAATCTAAGTTAAGGACCTTGCCAAGCGGGGGATTTGAAAAGTAAGCAAGAACATTAAATGCAGGGTCTGCAAGCTCAATCATTTCCATGTTAGGCCGTGTGATAATTCTAAAGCCGGGCTTACCGAAATATGTTTTCTTAAAGGTCAGATAATCAGTAACTGTAAAATCTGCATCACCTCGTTCCGTTCGTTTTGGATCAGGTTTCCGGATTTTCACTAGTCGAAGGTTGCCCGCAATGGTGTTCAACGGCTCAGTATAAAACACCGGACCCATTGCTGTTTCTTGTACTGCTTTGCCAAGTTGCCTCGCAACTGCGAGTAGTGATTCATATTCTTGTTCGTTTTGGGAAAAGACGCAGGCATAATTTACTGGCGTTCGATGCTCAGTTGTCCGTGCATCACGAAGTTTAGAAGCTTCAGCAACGATTGTCTGGATGAGAGTTTTAAATTCTTTAGGGTTCATAATGCATTTGCTGCCGGGCTAGGATTCTCCGCCAAAGGCGGATGCGCCTCTGGCGCAGAACCTATTTTATGCGGGAAGGTGATTGACTAAAAAGAACGCTGCAGTAATATTATATCAGTTTTTTACCACAATTTGAAATTTGAAAGGAGATGATAAAGATATGAAAGGTATTATGCAAATCCCGCTCAGAGGCCCGGTGTTCGAAAAATATAAAGCACTTCTACGGAATGTGTGCAAAGAACTCATCCCGTGTAAGGTAAGCGATGAGAAAGTGAAAATTGAAGGAGAATCAATAAACCTCGAACGAGTTGCTTACTCGCTTACCGGAGGAGAAGTGCAAAAAGTTCTGCAGGGAACCGGCATACGACTTATCGCCAGTCATCCAAAACAGCTTGAAGTCGTTTTTCATGGCGGCCTCGTGTGGGAACAGCGGTGGCATGGCTTTGTAGAATTTGTTTGTTACTGGGGTGAAGAGAATGTCCAAAAAGCGGGCTTGCCGAAAGTTTCCAGACCGTTTTTCATGACGGAAGCGGACGAACTGGAATCGGCGTTGCTTACTCCCGACGATCCCATGTACTCCATGCTCACCGAAGCATCGCCAAAAGAAATGCAAATGCATGTTAATGAGAAAGGCGTTCTTGAAGAGGTCTCGGTTCCACAAGAAGGATGGATCAACTTGAATAATTTGTTTCATGCGCGCCTCCAATGGCTTAGGATTATCCTTCTTGAATGTGATGAAGCGATTGAAAGAATGATTCAATCGGTTAGAGCCGGACTTGATCTTCCTGGCGGTAAAATGCTCGGATTCTTGCCATTCTTTGATGTCTGGGGACATATTGCGCAATGTTTTAACAGCCGTTGCTCGGAATTCCACGCCGACTGGCAGATTATTGTTCATCTCATCAAATACGATTCGTGGGATGCTTTGTACGAGCGATACAAAGCAACATTCAACAAGTGGGGTATTCGGAAATAAAATTAAAAATCCTCCCAGATTGCGGGAGGATTTTTTTAAGGAAATTCGCGCTCTCCGGTCTGCCTCGATACTGCGCTGACTCATTCCCTCGCTTTCGCTCGGGATGATTGATTTTCTAAATTTATTCTTCGTTAAGAAAATCTAATCAGCTGCGGGGCTTGGATTCTAACCGGTCTGATTTTAGTATTGAAAAATCCACATTGAATTCCTCCGCTGCCCTTTTTAGGGTATAGTATTCAATATGAACCAATCATCAGGTTTTTATAATCTCGGCATTGCGCCGAATATTTTGGGAATTCTTGATAAGCTCAATTTCAAAGTTCCCACGCCCATTCAAGAACGATCGATTCCTCTGGCGATAGAGGGGAAGGACCTCATCGGCATTGCCCAGAGCGGTACCGGGAAGACGCTTGCCTTCGGTGTGCCTATGATTCAGGCCGCGCTCCGCGGAAAGCAAGGGCTCGTGGTATTGCCAACGCGAGAGCTCGCGCTCCAGGTGAACGAAGTCCTTCATAAAATCGGACTGCCTCTCGGCATTCGGACGGCAGTTTTGATCGGCGGCGAACCCATCAACCGCCAGATTCAGGCGCTCCGCAGGAACCCGCAGATCGTGATTGGCACGCCGGGGAGGATTATTGACCACCTGGAGCAAAAGACAGTTTCGCTTAAATCCATTACTGTTTTGGTTCTCGATGAGGCGGATCGGATGCTTGATATGGGTTTCGCGCCGCAATTGAAGCGGATACTTCAGGCGCTGCCTCGCGATCGGCAGACAATGCTTTTCTCGGCCACAATGCCCCAGGATATTGTGGTCATTGCAAAAGCAAATATGAAACTTCCTCTGCGCGTGGAGATTGCTCCGCCAGGCACCACGGTTAAAAAGGTAACGCAGGAACTCTTCTTTGTTGAAAAGCATGACAAGCCGCGGCTCTTAGAAAAGATTCTTTATGAATACCGCGGTTCCGTGCTTGTGTTTTCACGGACGAAATTTGGAGCGCGTAGGATTGCGGCGAATATCCGAGCGATGGGACATACGGCTGCCGAGATTCACTCAAATCGCTCACTTCACCAGCGCCGCGAAGCGCTTGAAGGATTCAAGAACGGCAAATACCGCATACTTGTGGCGACAGATATTGCCGCCCGGGGCATTGATGTGAAAGGGATTGAACTGGTACTGAATTTTGACCTTCCTCAAAGTCCTGAAGATTACGTGCACCGCATCGGCCGCACTGCTCGCGCGGGTGGGGCGGGGCACGCGATTTCATTCGCTACTCCCGACCAGCGGGGCGAGGTGCGGGGGATTGAGCGTCTTATTCGCGCCGCGCTCCCGTTCTCGAAACTTCCCGAGCTTCCTCCTGTGAGGAGAAGCGACAGAATCCCCGACGTATCTGAATCCCGTTTCAGCGGCCATCGCGGATTTCAAAGACCACGGAGGTTCGGTCATTCCAAGCAACGAAGACATTCGTCCCGAGGACTCAGTCCCGAGGGATGATTATTTTTTCGATTTTATCTTATTTAGAATCTTTTTCACTTTTTCCAAACTGTCCCTATCGTAGACTGAAATAGCTTGGACGTTTTTATTTATTTTTTTAAGGATATTCAGTTTCTTTTTTATTTCTTCGTTCGGCACCGTATCGCTCTTGCTCAAGAATAAATATTCGGTTTTTTTCGTAAGTTCTTTGCTGTAAGTTTCAAGCTCACGCTTGATTGTTTTGTAATCTTTTGCCGGGTTTTCCGATTCCGCGGAAATCAAATGGAAAATGATTTTCGTGCGCTCAATGTGGCGCAGGAATTTTATACCCAAACCTTTGCCAGCGGAGGCGCCCTCTATGAGCCCCGGAATATCCGCAAGAATGAGTTCGTAATATGCTCCCAAGTTCGGCTCAAGGGTCGTGAAAGGATAATTGGCAACTTTGCTTTTCGCTTTTGTGAGTTCGTTTAGCAAGCTTGATTTGCCGGTATTGGGGAGGCCGATAAGTCCCACGTCCGCGATTAACTTCAGTTCAAGTTTTAGAGTGAAATTTTCGCCGGGCGTGCCTTCCTGGAATTCTTTGGGACTTGTGTTTACGGGCGATCTGAATTTAAAATTTCCTTTTCCCCCGCGGCCGCCTTTTGCAATAAGGACTCTCTCGCCGATTTTTATGATTTCTTCGGTTTCTCCGATTTGTATTTTTGTAATCACGGTTCCTATCGGCACTTTTAAAATTAAATCGTTCCCGTCACTGCCGTCTTTAAATTGCGGCCTTCCGTTCTCTCCGTTTTTCGCCTTGATTTCTTTTTTATACCTGAATTGATGGAGTGAGCTTAAATCCGAAACGCCTTCAAAATAAACGCTCCCGCCCCTCCCGCCGCTCCCGCCCGTCGGTCCCAAGCTCTTCATGTTCGTATTAAAAGCCACGGCGCCTTTGCCGCCGTTTCCCGCCCCCACTTTAATGGTTACGTCATCGATAAGCATGTTAAGATTTTCTACGTACCATAATTCTTAGCCCAAAACCACAGCATGAGACAGTATAATGCTTATTCAATGGTCAAAATAGGAGAGCTACTGACCCACCTGTCTGTCTTGAACAAAATCCGACCTGCCCGTCCGAAGCTTTAGCGCAGGCGGGACTTTTTTCCGCGAAAATCCCGACGCTGATTTCTGGAAAAGTTGTGTATAGTCACCCTTAGTTTAAAGAGCAGCTTTTGCCACAACATCCGGAGCATATACCTGTATTTTTTAAAGTCTCCGAGTCTCATAGGTATTCTGCTTTATAACAGTCTGAACAGTAAATAACTTCCGGCTTTTCTGGAGGGAAGGTTGTTTCAAACTCATGAGGGCAGGGTTTGTCTGCGTGGAAATGGCTCCCTTGATTGCACATGCAGTTCCGATGCCATAACGTGAAGTTGTTACGCCATTTAAGGCGCTCTACGTTCCTGCAATTGGGGCAGAGCCGTGGCAGAGCGATATTCATTTTATGGTAGAAGTCCAGCTCGGTCTGTGTGATACGGAAGGCAGTCGTGCATTGCTCGTTGCAAGTTCCTCCATGCGCACACCCGATTATCTCTCCCGTAATTGAATTTTTAACGTCGCGTATGTGATCCGGCAGATCTTTAGATAGGATGGTTATCTGATATTGTCGTTTTTGTGGTTCCCGCCATCGCCACCCTTCGGCAAGCACTTCTTCTTTTGTTTTCGGGTACCAGTGGAACGCGAAGGCTTCGTTGTACGCATACGCGGAAAGTTCAGGTGGAAAAAATTCTCCAAAGGAGTAGACTCGCCCTTTCTTATCTATATAAGGCATCTCGTTCATGTGCCGTTTGATCTTGGGAATCAGCGCCTCGTACTCTTCCTTGGTGTATTGCTTGTTCAAAATGCAGTACTGCTTGTTTTTCAAGGAAACGCATCCAAACACGTACGAAGAGTTAACAGCCCAATCCGAATACCAGGTTTCGCGGCAATTGGTGCCTCCCGCGGAAAAGAAACATCGGGTAGCGTGGCCAGTAACGGCAAATGTTTCATAAAGGAGTTCCGCCGAATCTCCGCCACCGCTTACGTCCCAGCTGTCCTTGAGACTCAAACCGCCGAAATAGAGATATTTGCAATGTTGTACTCCGTCCAGAGCTGAAAAACACACCTTACAATCTTTGGTATCTCGTATGATGTCCCCAGTCACGTTTTGGCTGCTGACCACATGGGCGAACCGATGCGGCAGTGAAAGGTAAAGCGAGTGGAACTTTTCTTTCGCTTCTTGCAGCTTCGCATAGCTGCCCAAATCCCAGTATTTTACCCGCTCAAAATATTCTTCTTTTGAGAGTTTCTCGTTCCAGAGACAATATTTTTGCTTTCTTAGGTTGATACAACCAAAACAGTCCGAACAGCCTACACAGTCATAGATGAACGATGAATCCAGGCAATCATCGGAAAAATACCCCGATTGTACTTTGTAAAGGCGGTTGCAATGGAGCGAATCATAAACCTGATCAGAGTTATCTACCACGTAGCAGTCACAAGCGTTTCTAGAAAGGAGTAGGGCATAGCAGTTTTCTGCGTTTTCGGAAAAATAGCTCCAAAATACGTAGTAGCAGTTTTTCAAACTTTCACTCGCGTGGGTGAATTCGCTGTTTACAAGATTACTTCCTGTGAGCGCGGGCCGCGGTACGGCTTCCATTAACTCGCGATATTGCAGGAAGAACGGCTTATTAAAATCGTAATCTCGTCCGTACGTGAGCGGATCCCACTTGTCAGATTTGTAACATTCCCGGCAATAAACTATGAATGGTCCATCGGGAGCGTGAACGGTAATGATGGCTTTGCCACACAACTTACATGCACCCCTATATAGCGTCCTTTCTTCCCTCCATAACATCCGCCGCAGATTGCGGCAATCCGGGCACCAAGTCGGAGAAGGAACTTGGATTTTCGAGTAGAAATCAAAATCTTCCGGTTCAATCGTGAATGTTTTTTTACAATTCTGACAGGTCGAATGACTAGTCGAATGTGTTCTTGTTTCAGAATTCATACTATTATTTTACCTAAAAGTTTTTTAGTCCGATTTCCTAGAAGGGTATGGGTCTCGGTTACTCGATAAAACGAGCTAGGATTTTGAATTAATTAAGGCCAATTTCTTTTCTCGTCGCCAATCTTTGATTTCACTTTCGCGCCGGCGCGCTTTTTGTAAAGTTGTAAATGATTCTGAATACATCAGTTTTACCGGTCTTCTGATTTTTGTATAGCGTGCACCCCACTGGGAATTATTATGCTGTTTAATTCGCTTTTCAAGGTTATTGGTACATCCAACGTATAACGAATCATCGGCGCATTTAAGAATATAAACGTAATGCATTTGATTACTGCTCCTTTATTTATTCCCTCGCTTACGCTCGGGATGATTGAAATTCTATCCCTCGCAACGATATGCTCGGGATGAATTTCTAATCAGCTGCCGGGCTAGGATTCGAACCTAGATACACAGATCCAGAGTCTGCGGTCCTACCGTTAGACGACCCGGCAATTGGCGTATAACTTTATTTATATGTTATAATGCCTTTTACTTATTTGCAATTATGAAAAATAAAAAAACTACAGTTTTTTGGATTATCGGCATTATTTTAGTGCTGGTTATTTTGTTTGCTTATCCGCGGCTGAAAAACAGCGGCACGGGATTTTCTGCAAACGTGCCGTGTTTAATTCCCAATCTGCCGCTGGTTCAGCATATTCATCCGCAACTCAAGATTTTTTCTGGCGATAAACAAGAAACCGTGCCGGCAAACATCGGCATAAATTCCAGTTGCGAACGGGCCTTGCACACTCACGACGCCAGCGGCGAAATTCACGTTGAAGCCCAGGACACAAAACAATACACTTTTGGCGATTTTATGGCGGTTTGGGGCAAATCTTTGGACCGGCCGGGCTATACTTATGAATTTACGGCTGACGGTCAAAAAATTGAAAATCCCTTATCTTTGCTCTTGAAAGATAAACAAGAAATTATTGTAAAATATAAAAAAATATGAAATATGAATTACCACAATTACCGTATCCATACGACGCGCTTGAACCGTATATTGACGCCAAAACAATGGAAATTCATCATACCAAGCATCATCAGGCATACGTGAATAAGTTAAACGAGGCGCTGGCAAAGCATCCCGCCTTCGCTGACTCGGCCTTCGTAGCCACTTCGGCGAAGGAGGCAGCTACGGCGGGCAAGCCGGAAATGCAGGCGCTTGAAGAACTTTTAATGAATTTAGAAGCAGTGCCGGAAGACATTCGGACAGCGGTTCGCAATCACGGCGGCGGCCATTTTAATCATTCGCTTTTTTGGCGGATAATGAAGCCCTTCAATGCTACTCAGGGTAATTCGCCAACTGGCGAATTAGCAAAAAAAATCACGGAAATCTTCGGCGATTTTTCAAAATTCAAAGAACAATTTACTAATGCCGCGGCCACTCTTTTTGGCAGCGGCTGGGCTTGGCTTGCGATTGATAAAACCGGCAAACTTCAAATTGTCCAAACCTCAAACCAAGATACGCCGATTTCAAAAGGTGATAAGCCGTTGCTTTGTTTGGATGTTTGGGAACACGCTTATTATCTAAAATATCAAAACCGCCGGCCAGAATACATTGAGAATTGGTGGCAGGTGGTTAACTGGCCAGAGGTGGAAAAACTCTCGAGATAAAAGTTCCAATAAATAAAATGAAAAAACCGCAGTCATTTGGCTGCGGTTTTCTGTCGATAAGCTCCGACTGACTGACTATTGGTCCCATTCGTCTGAGACCACTGTGAAGCCGCAATCTCGGCAAGTCGAAGGCTTAACCGAATAGTAGAGATGGGGCTCGCCAAAATACCTATCTCTTGGATTAACATCGGTAGATGGCTTTTGTTTCATTACACCTAAACAACGAGGACATACTAATATTATAGGGGCGTCTTTCTCTTTACTGCATCTAAGGCAGCGAAGATGCAAGACTGGTCGGAAATTGAGTTGTTGGTCAAAGCCGATAAAAACTCCGCTGATTTTGGATTCTCTGAGTTTAGGTTCTTCAGTCAGGCGGAAATCATGTTTGCAGCTTTTTTGAATCTCAGCCACTTTTTGCTCCAACCCATCTATTTGTTTCTTAAGATGGTCAACTGCATTCGGCGTCCGCCGGTTAAGCGGTACGTACACCTCTGATTTTTTCATGCTTCCTCCGCTGGCTTTGTTATGGGTTTAGGACAGCTTTCTGGGTTATCTTTCTTTTTCCACCACAGTTTAGACTTTAAGAGAATGTTGTAAAGAAGGGCGTGGAGGACAGTTATGCTTCCGAATGCTGCCGTCATCAAAATCAGTAAGTCTAGACAAAGCGCCTGCCACCTCTCCAATTGGTCAATGAAGCGATAGGCCCTAAACAGCCATATGAAGGCGAAGACGATGAGTATCACGCCGAGAATAAAGCCGAGCACGCGAGCTTGCTTATTTTTATAAACAAACATTTTTCCACCTTCTTATGAAGTTTGAATTCGCCAGAATATTATGAAAGCGCTATAAACAGCTTAACCTAGAGTAAGTAATTTGTCAATTTAAATTTCAAAGATTTTGCGGCGTTTTGCCTTCAAACTGGATTTTTTTGAGTTTTAATTTACCGTCAACAAGTTCAACTTCCAAAATTTTCATTCTTTTGTTCTCGTTTATTCGCATGTGCCTATTCGTTAAGGCTTTCGTATACGTCCACACGCCAGGCTCGGGATTTAATGCCCGAACTTTCCTTTCGATAAGTGTCGGATTATCTTTCTCTAAATCAACGTACCCGTCTTCATCGCTGAATTTTTTCGTGTAAGTCGCTTCTTTTTCGTTTTGGGGGTGGAGAGTGAATTCTCCTCCGAGATATTTCGGGATTGTTTCGGTAAGTAGTTCTCCGCCAAGTTCAGCAAGCTTGTCGTGCAAACTTTCGTAGTTGTCGTTATTTTCTATTTTCTGATTTCTACTTTCTAATATCGGGCCGTGGTCAACTTGTTCATCCAGGAAAAATAACGTGACGCCGGTTTCTTTTTCGCCGTTCAAGATTGCGGTTTGAATCGGCGTGGCACCGCGATATCTGGGCAAAAGTGAAGGATGAACGCCGATTGCGCCCAGCTTGGGAATTTCCAATATTTTTTTCGGGATTATTTTTGCATACGCCGCAATAATAAACAAATCAAAATTCATCCCGGTAAAAAGAGACGGCTCAAGATGTATCGGTTGAATAACCTTGACGTTGTTTTCCGTCGCAATTACTTTTGTGGGCGGAGGAGTGATGATTTTTTTCCGGCCAACCGGCCGGTCAGGATTGCAAATAATAACTGTTGGTACAAAGCCCGCCTTAATCAGTTTTTTAAGGATAATAGCAGCGAAAGTTGGCGTACCAAAGAAAGCGTACTTCATTTTTTTGACCGCATTTCTTCCTCGCGCTTTTTTAACCGTTCTGAAGCCGGCACTTCTTGCAAACTTTTTGCTTTGTCTATAAAGAGTTTGCCGTCCAAATGGTCAACCTCATGCTGAAAAACGCGGGCCAGCAGCCCCCAAGCTTTGATTTTTATCTTTTTGGCGCGGCTGTCAAAACCGGTTAAAGTGACTTTGTTCCACCTTTCCACGGCACCATATTTATGAGGCACGCTTAAACATCCTTCTTCAAGAACGTCTTTTTCATTGGAAGCCTTGGTGATTTCCGGATTAAAAATGGCGTAAAACTTCAAATGGCCCTGGCTGTCCGGAACCTGGGCGACAAAAACCCGGTAATTTAAACCGATTTGATTGGCGGAAAGGCCAACGCCGTTAGCTTGTTTCATGAGTCCGCGCATTTTCTTTACGAGTTCCTGGGCTTCTCTGCGGGGAGATTTGGAAAAATCAAATGGCCGCGTTTTTTGACGCAGTAATTTTTCGTCTTTTTTGTTTTCAACCGTTATGATTTTGTCCATTAAAAAAGCGTTCTTTGTTTTTTCTTCAGCTTTCTTTTCTTGTTTTTCTTCTTATTATTTTCTTTTTTGGCGTACTTGGGCAACGTTTGAACCAATCTCATGAAATAAGCCCCCTTGTTTCTGACGCCTTTTTTGTCGGCGATGACTTTTGCGAGATTCATCAATTGTTGCTCATCGTGATTTTTCGCCAATCTCATGTAAATGGCTTTATGGGAACGGTCCTCAAGAATCTCCGCCAAAGCCAAGCCGGTTGATTGATATTTTTTATAGACCCGGCTCGTTTTGGCGCGTGCTTTTATGATTTCAAGATATTTTCTGTCCATTATTTATATTGATATTTTATGCTATTATTTTATTTATGAAAAGGCGGCTTTTTATCGGGATTCCGTTGGCTCCGAATATAGAGAAAGCAATTGAAGAAGAGGTGGAGCAATTAAAATCCGAATCAAAAGCAAAGATAAGATTTTTACCGAAAGAAACGTGGCATTTTACCATGACTTTTCTCGGCTATCAGGAAGAAGCAGTCGTGCCGCTTATTGAAAAAGCAATGGAAAAAACGCTGGAGATTTTCAGGAAAGAGACGGATTCGATTGAAATTGAGTTTGATAAAATTATTTACGGTCCGCTTCATCGGAATCCGAGAATGATTTGGCTCACCACCACTGAAAAAACGTCAAAAAGCATTGATAAACTCAAAAAAATCTTGGAAGATAATTTGTGGGACAACGGCGTTCGCTGGCAAAGAGAAAGCCGGCCTTATTTTGCCCATCTTACCCTGGCGAGATTTAAAAATATTTCCGTCAATCATTTGCCGCCGCTTGATAAATTCCTGCCGTTAAAATACAAAGCCGAATCTTTTGATTTTCTTGCGTCACAGTTGCTGCCCACCGGCGCGGTTTACACTTTAATCCGCAGAGTTGCGCTTTAAATGAAAATCAGGTTAAATTAAATGTACTTATCATGAACAAAAAAATCCGTTTAGCACTATTCATTTTTGTTGGATTAGTTCTTGTGGCTGCCGTATTTTACGGCGGAATCCAGTATGGCGCCACCAGGAAATCCATAAAAATTACCGACAGCCGCGAGCTCATTGATGCGGATTTTTCGCTTTTTTGGGAAGCGGTTGACGTTATCAAGAATAAATACGTTGATATCACGAACGTCAAAGACCAAAATCTGCTTTACGGCGCAATCAACGGCGTTGTCGGCGCGCTTGACGACCCTTACTCTGAATTTTTCAATCCCGGTGACGCCAAAAAATTCAACGAGGACATCACCGGCAGTTTTGGCGGAATCGGCGCAGAACTCGGCATCAGAAACGGTCAGCTCATGATTGTGGCGCCTCTGAAAGGCAATCCGGCCGAAGCCGTCGGGCTTAAAGCCGGCGATAAAATTTTGAGAATAGATGACGTTGCCACGAGCGAGCTTACTCTTGACGGGGCAGTAAAGCTGATTCGGGGCGAACCGGATACCGAAGTGCGGCTCCTGATTTTCCGCGACGGCTGGAAAGAAGCCAAAGAATTCAAAATAACGAGGAAAATTATCGTGGTGCCGACGCTTGATTGGGAAATGAAATCGGACAACATTGCGTATATAGCGCTCCATAATTTTAACGCCAACGTTCCTTACCTTTTTTACCGGGCCGCGTTTGAAGCTTTAATCGGCGGCGCCGACGGAATCGTCCTGGATTTGCGGAATAACCCCGGCGGATTTCTGGAAGTGGCCAACGACTTGGCGAGTTGGTTTTTAAAACGAGGCGACGTGATTGTGAAAGAGCAATTCACTTCAGGCAAAGAGAAAAACTTCAGGGCTGACGGCAACAGCGCTTTGGCTAAAATTCCCACCGTCATCATTGTGAACAACGGTTCGGCTTCGGCTTCGGAAATTCTGGCCGGCGCTTTGCGGGACAACCGGGGCGTAAAACTCATCGGCGAGAAAACTTTCGGCAAAGGTAGCGTCCAGGAAATTCAAAATCTTAAAGACGGTTCAGCCATAAAAGTTTCAATAGCGGCCTGGCTTACGCCCAATGGCGAAGCAATCAACAAAAAAGGCTTGGCGCCGGATATGGAAATTGAACTCACCGATGAAGACGCCGTAAAAAAACAAGACCCGCAGCTCGATAAAGCACTGGAAGTAATAAAAGCGGAAATTTCCAAAAATTCTTAGACGGTTCCCTCATGAAAGTCATTCTTCTTCAGGATATCAAGGGAGTAGGGAGAAAATGGGAGGTGAAAGATTTAAAAGACGGCTATGTCCGTAATTTTTTGTTGCCGAAAAAATCGGTTGAAGCCGCCACGCCAGCCGCACTCAAAAATTTGGAACAATTAAAGGAAAAACAAGCCGAAGAGCACGCCAAATCAGTTGAGATTCTAAAAAATGAAGCGGCGAAACTAAAAGAATTAGAACTTGTTTTTAAAGTAAAAACCGATGAGAAGGGCGGGGTTTTTGGTTCAATCACCAGCCGTGATATTGAAACTGAACTTAGGGAAAAAGGAATTCAAAACGCCAAAGTTGTCTTGGAACACCCTATAAAAAAAATCGGCAGTACTGTTGCCGAAGTAGATTTTGGAGAGGGGATTAAAGCCGAGCTGAAAATTAAGGCAGAACCCGAACAACCCTAATCGGCTTTCGTGAACCGTCAAAATGCATTTTCTTTTTTTGGGAAAATTTTACGGTTCCGCCCTTTAAGGCGTAAAGAGTGTCATCGCCGCCGCGCTTGACGTTTAAACCGGGATAAAACTTGGTGCCGCGCTGGCGAATAATAATTTCGCCGGGTAAAACTTTTTCGCCGTCAAAAAGCTTAACGCCCAGGCGTTTTGATTCCGAATCCCGGCCTAATTTAGTTGTACCTTTTGCTTTGGTATGTGCCATTTTTGTTCAAGAGCGAAGCGATTGATTACAAAAATGAGCATCCCGCCGAAGTCCGCCAGCTGGCGGACGAAGGCGGAGGCCATTTCATAATTTATATAATGATATTAGAATTAATTTATGTTGTCAAGAATCAAAAACTGGCTTCAGGAAAAATGGCGCTGGCTTTTGGTTGGCTTTATTTTAGTCCTGATTATTACCATAAGCTTCGGCATAGGATATTTAACGGCCAAACAAGCCAATCCCGCCCCGATTATTATTGAGAAAAATTCTCCTTAAATCAAAATACTTATTGACAAACCATATTTAATCATATATAGTCCAGATAGATCTTGCTCAAAACAAAGCCAAATTCCTGAACCGAAACAATTCGGAGGAAATTATATGATTAACCTAGGTACATTGGATGACATTGACGATGGAGTCGACGAGGAAATCGTCACCGAAACCGACCAGCGGGGACCAGGTATGGCTCAAGTAGCGGCGGAGGAGATTTGGGATAATGTGGTAAAAGAGAGAAAACGCAATCGTTTTCCCATAAAGGAGGTGTGCATTCATTCTTCCTTTGCAAAAGAAATTAATGAAGGAGTGAACATTGTGAACGTTCCCGTGGATCTCTGCATCGAGGTGGAAAGAGGGGAGCTACGATTCTGCGGAGCAATCGAAAATCCAGTTCCGGGGATTATTGAGCGGCATACGAGTGCAGGAGCGGGACTGGAGAGAATCTCTCCTGAAAAGACGTTTACTCTTGTTCCACCCGTTGAGTTATTGCCGGCACCAGATCCCTATAACACGTTTATTTCCCGACAAATCGGGAGAGCGTGCAGGGACATAGATGAGGATGGCATGGTTGTTTTCAAATTAGTAATCAATGAATCTACCATTCTCGTCCTCCGTACCGACCAACCGCCGTCAACGCCACAACAGTAGCAAAAAAACAAAAGAGCCCCTAGTGCTATTAACTAGCGGGCTCTTGCAGTTTTTATAAAGGTCTGTATCTCACCCGGTGCGGCGCGGGAGGGAAGAAGTAGGAGCTGGCCGCGGCAAGGACTCATAGAGTTTCCGTTTGCATCGTCGGCACGACGTCTGCTCGAAAACCACCATCCCGTTCCGCTTCGTTCGCCGGACCGTTACCGTCGTGGGCATGTGGCCCTGCGTCCGGCAGAGATCGGTGTATGCTGGGGGCACGTGACCCATACCATCCTCCGAAGTTAGTGATTGATGAGGAATTACTGGTTCCAGTCTACGCTGGGGAAGGGAATTTGTCAACGCTCCGCTTTTTCATTTTTGCAGTCCCGGCAGTGGGGGATTGACAATTAAAGTAAATTCGTGATATACTTTTAAAACAATTCCTATTCGTATGAACAGGTCGTCTCCGGAAGGAGATAAGAGGTAAGATTTCTGCCTTATCAGAAATCAGTTCTTTAAAAGGAGGTGCCGTATGGCACATACATCCGAAAAGCTGACGACGGTCCGTGTGAAAGATGGGCCGAATGATTGGGAGATGTGGCTTTGTTTGCGGTGTACAACTAAGTGCGTAGAATTCCACACCGAAGAACGCGCGAACTTCATGCCCCTAAAGGGAAAGACGGACTACTTATGGGTTGTAATCACGCGATTGGAAAAGTCCAATCGCGTTGAAGATGTCTGGTACGTCAAAGGCGAGGTCTGTGACTCAAATGGAAATGTCTACAACACCGTGAGGGTTGGAGGTATCTCCGTCCCCTTTGAGTTCTGGGGCACCTACAACAGCTGTATAAGAAAGGGTATATTTGGATTCGGGGTCAACCATAACGATAATCCCGAATAGGAAGTTAGGGAGTCCAAGACCTAGGTCAAGGACTCCTTTTTATTTTTATCCCTCTTTCACCTTCCCGCCGTTTGTGCAAACAGAGTCTCAAAAACCCGAGGATTTGAAAAATAGTTACTGTGGATATCACGAAAATACCTTTTATTAAAGCACCGTTTTGTACTGTTGACATATATAGCAATTTTGCTATAATTAAAGAAATAATAAAGGTCGATAAAGAACTCCCGGTAACAATAATAATGAAGTGACTACCCAACAGTTAAAAGAGGTCGCTGACTTTATTGAAGGGCTTCCTGATAAAGATTCTGCTAAGATACTCGCTCAAATAAAATCAATTGAACTAGATAAAACTGAAGCACTCGTAATGAAGCCACTTAAAGGAAAAATCATGGAATTAAAAGTAAACAAGTATCGAGTCGTCTTCTTTAAAGTGAAAAATATCATCTATGTTGTGGATGCATTCAGAAAGCGGAGCGACAAGGCACCGAAACGAATTATTGATAGAGCGGAAAAAATATATAAAAGCATTACTATCAACAGAAAATAAAATAACTAAATCCTTCCTTATGAATAAAAAAATCGTTGCCAAATTAAAATTCATTCCACTCTCAAAAACTATTGAACGCAAGATGCAGAATCCCCGATTCCGAGAGGCGTATTCCGAAGAAATGAGTCGATTGCAACTCGCTCACGAAATTAAAGCATTGAGAAAAGAAAAGAAAATGACCCAAGAGCAGGTTGCAGAAAAAACTCAAATGCCTCAATCGGTCATTGCTCGGATAGAATCTGGGACACATAGTTTTTCGATTGTTACACTCCACAAGATTGCAAGAGCACTTGATAGACAGATTAGTCTTGTTAAGTAAACAATAAAAAGGCCGCTTACGAGAAGCGGCTTTTTTATTTCCGGCTTGCCCGTCGAAGCCTTAGCGAAGGCGGGTCAATTTGAAAATCCCGCTGTTTGGATGGGGGATTGACAAATAGGGAGATATACGCTAATATAGTAACAAGTTTTGCTCTTAAACAATTTTTCACGAGGAGGATGTCATGACTCTTAAAAAGACGTTGGTGCTCACAATCTGTTTCTTGACCGTATCAACAGTGATCCAGGCGCAGACGGACCACAGTCTCAAACTGCTATTTCACGGAGCAAAGAGCATCGGGGATAGCACTAACTTCGGCGTCGCTGGTTGGCTTGTTGCTCCAAACGTCGTTAGCGTTCCCGACAAATGGCTGATGGTCTTGGGCCCCCGTTATAACGGCTCTGACTGGTGGATCGAAACAATGGGTGGTTTTCTTATCCAAGGAAAGGAAGCGACCTCGCTTATCGATATCCGAGCAAAATTTCCCAATCTCGGGCCAATCACACCGTGGACTAACGTGGAGTGGATTGGTCTCACTAAGAACGAAGCAAGGTCCTACTATGTCTACTTTCACTTCGAGTATTTTCTTCCTTGGAACATTGGCAATGTGGGAATAGAGACAGAAAACGTCTTCAAAGAAGTGGGTGACGATATCATCTCCGCCGGTCCTCATCTCGCCATTCCATTTAGTACCGCTACTTTTGTGGTTGCTTACCAGTTCCACAAGAAAGCGGATAACCAAGTGTATTTCAGAATGGTGGTGAATTTCTGACTGTCGCCGATCTCGTCCTATAGCCGTCAAAGCGAAAGCAATGACGGCTTTTTTATTTCCGGCGGGCAGGGAAAGCCTTATTCTCTAATTCGCGCGAATTAGAGAATAAGGGAATTTAAAAATCCCGCCGTTTGGGTGGGGGATTGACAGGATGGAAAAAGACGTGTTATACTTAGTGTATAGCAAATTGTCAACCAGTAATCACTAAGGAGGAAATTCGTATGAATCCGACCGAATCAGCTGAAATTCGAGGGGCCTTCTTTGATGCCATGATTGAAGGGTGGGCTAACCCGAATATCAAGAAAGTGCCGCTTCCCGGCCTGCCCAATTCAAAAAGTATCCGGTTCAAAAAAGGCATCTTCGTCGTCACTGATACCTACGTCAAGAATTCGGAAAGTGGAAAAAGCGCCGGTTTCACCCTCATCACCCGCGCCGGTCAACCTGTTTGGGTGATGAATTACGGCGGTTTCTATCCAGCGGAGGCAATTCCGTTTCTGAAGTCAGCCTTGATGGCGGCCTACCAGAAACGTGAATTCTGTGGTGGTCGCGGTCCGGCACTTTTTGAAAGCTCGGACTACGTCTATTCGAACAGCCTTAAAGTGGATGTGTTTGGTTACTTTGAAGGGGAAGAAGAGGTCAAAACCAGAGTCGGCAACCCGGTGGGTTGGCATACTTACTGGGGAATATCTCTTCTGCCATAAACCCAAAGTTGGGTGCAGTATCAATGCCGAGCCAAAAGCCCGGCATTTTTATTTTCTGTTTTGTATCTCTTTCACCTTCCCGCCGGTTGTGCGAACGAACCCTTAAAAATCCGATGACTTGGTGAAAAACCATTGTCATATTGATTTCCGTTAAAAAATCGTGTAATATAGCAAAAACACCTTATTTTATCTCATTTTTAAATGAAATATTATTTAAACTAAAAATTATTCCATTATAAGGCATTGAATTATATGAAGATCATCCAGTAACAAAGTATCAAATGCGCCGTTTCATATTATGAAGTCATAATTTTTGGATTAAACGGTATGGATAAAAATTCAGAAATAATCGCAAAAATAGAGTCCTTATTTGGGGAACTCAAACGGTCGTTAGGTAATGACAGTCTTTCTATGAGGAGAGGATTTTCTGCTAAGAATATAAAGGACACTGGGAAGCAGAAATTTTCTGGACTAACATTGGAAATTTTTAACCTTGTTCAGGAAGGATATTTTGATGAACCAAGGAAGATCTCAGAAATAGTAAAAAAACTTCATCAAAGAGCGATAAACAAACCGGCCACCTCTTTAATGAAACCCTTACGGCTTTTAATCTGGAAAAAGATAATTAATCGTAACAAACCCAACGGAAAGGGCGTTTATGAATACCTCAAGGTTAAGTTAAATAAAATATGAAAAGGGACCCACAAAAAATAGCAGAACAAATCATAGTATTAGTGTCAGAGCTAGCAGAACTCAAAAACGTATCCCCTTTACCCCGCCAACCTCACCCCAAAAGCCCATTAGCTACGACAAATAAAGGTAAATCCGGAGCTACTGGAGGCATTCGAGTACTAGTTGATGAAGATAAACTAAATTCTCCGAAGAAGTTATCTGAAATAATGGAATTTTTAAGACGAGACGGCAGGCACTATTCTAGGCCAACTGTGGCTATGGGTTTGTTAAACTTGGTGCGCGAAAGAATACTCACAAGATTTCATGATAAAGGTAATAAAAACTGGAAATATGCCAAAAGGAAATAAAAAAATTGCAAAAACAGCTACAGAGGTTCTGAAAATCTTATGGGAAGGTGGGTTTTTCAAAGAGCGGAAAAAATATAAACAGATAGAAGAACATCTAGCCAAAATGCCTAATGGCGGTTATCACTTTTTAAGCGCGGAGTTGGCAACAGCTTTGAAACGCGCTAAGTATTTAACTCGCCGAGGGGGAATGGGTAATTATGAATACATTCAAAAACATCCATTTATCAACGACGTAAAAGGCAAAAAGATTAAATTATGAATAAAAAAGAGATTATAAAAAAACTTAAGAATGTTCAAAAAGAGATTGAAATTATTATAGACGAATTTAGTAAGGTCGGTTCTAGCAGTGTTGCAACGTCTAGTATTCCTAAAAAATCAGATTCCGAGGGAACTGGTCAAGATATAATTTTGAAGATTGCTAATAAGATTAAGGATTGTAATGAAGCTGATCAAATTGAAAAAGAGGTTCTTGACAAAAGCTCACAAGATAACCGAATTATAATGTGCCATTACATAGTATATAAATACTTTTCAAATCAATGGCTAAAAACTAGCGACGTTGAAAAAATTACTAAGGAGCTGGGTGTAAAAATTAAGCATCAAAATGTGGCAAAGGTTATAAGAGAACGACTTTCGAAGTATCTTGAATCCGACTCAATTCGTAAAGAAGGAGGGACTGTTTTTTATCGTTTGAACCGAAAGGGCATTAAATATTTTGAAAATCTATTGCATGGCCAAAAAAACAGATAAATTCAAAACATTCGGCTACTACGCAATAAAAAAAGTTAATACTATAAATGACAGGGCTATAGCCTTTTTATATTTTCAAGCTATAACTGAAAATAGGGGCGCAAGTATAGATGAACTTATTAATTTTTTTGATATCTTAGGCCTTGGAAAACCGAATACCACGAAACTGAGGTATTTTCTCTCTGGAGACAAGAGAACTAAAAAAGTGGCTTCAGATACATGGAGGCTAAAGTCTGACAAGGTAGAAGAAGTCGGTTTAGAACTTGGAATCGCCGAGTGTGTTGAACAAGATAAAAAACAGAAAAGTCAAATACAACATAAAAAATGGGGGTCTGAGTTTGTTGATCCGGAACGTATCAAGCAATTAAAGCATCTGGGGAATAGCGGTTGGGATTTTAGTCGCCTTATAAAAATGTGTGATGAATTAAATTTAAACTTTTCACAAAAGAATTATATAGCGACCATTGCCCTTGTAAGATCTGTTTTAAATCACGTACCGCCGATTTTTCAATCCAAAACTTTTTCTGAGGTGGTAAATAACTACAAATGTGAGAAAAGCACAAAAGAATCTTTTGAACACTTGGAAAACTCTTCAAGAAAGATAGCTGATTTTTATCTTCACGTACCTATACGGAAAAGAGAGTCTCTACCAACGCGTACCCAGGTAAATTTTTCACAAGAATTGGATGTTATAATAGGAGAAATTGTAAGAATTCTCAAATGAAATATCCTCCAAAACTTCCCCAAGCGAATATCGCCGTCGCGCGTCGGGTAGGGGAGTAATAAAAAAACCATCCTTCTAGGATGGTTTTCATGCGAATCCGAAACATACCGTCTTCATAACTCACTTCCTAATTACGAAATAAAACCCTGGATATACCATGCCGGCAAATCCTGTCTCCGGCTCTTTGCTCTCCAGATGGTTACTGATCTCCCAATCGTGAATCATGGCGTAGTGCAGACCGACAAGCCCGTCCACGGCCAGCGGATCTTCACAATAGAAACCATCGACATTATCGGAAAGGAGTGCAGCCTTGCCGCCGAAACCCGGAGCCAGTTCTTTGCCGACCACGAATTTGTAGCCGCGTTTTGCAATCTCCCGTTGCAATATTTCGGGCATCTTTTTAGCCGGATCGCCGTAGGGATAGGTGACAACCTTTTCTTTATCCATGGAAAAATCCAAAACCGGTCGCTTCCCAAATTCCCGATGTTCCTTGCCAGCAAATCTATGGGTCCAGTTTATTGCCGGATAGTGATCGAAAGTGTATAAAGGCAAACCATCTTTTTGGATGCTGACGATCAAGCTATAGATCGGTTCGCCGGCGGCATACCGATACGTCCCGTCGATCGGATCTATCGTCAGCAATAACTCCCCATCCGGATTAAATTTATCCACCGACTGGGTCTTTTCCTCAGCAATAAGACGACACAGAGACAACTCCGTTTTGCTGAGAGCGAAGAGCACCGCCTCCTGAACTTCAAAGTCCGCGTCGGTCACTACGTCAACGTCATAAGTCCTCGTATGAAATTTCTTATTCGGAGATATCTTACGCTGCATCTCCACGGCGATTTTACCAGCCTCAATAAAGGCCGGTTCCATCTTTTGAATCACACCAAGATAATCCTCGATTTCCATATTCAAAATCATTATACCCCTAAATCTCTAGGAAGTTTTCTTGAAAGAATATTGCTAGAGCGCGTCTAAAAATCTCCGAGCAAGAAGGAAGGATAAAGAAAAACAGCGTTGTTTGACCCGCCAGTTGGCGGGGAGTTCGCTGTTTTTCGTTATTATCCGACGCCGAGCGAAGTTAGATTTTGATGCGCGAAAGCGTATGAACGAGAGGAGGTTTTAGAGATATCCCACTTTTTTCAGCCATTCAATATTTTCCCATTCCCACAGTTTCTTCGCGCCAAGAAACGCATTAAAATCCTCATGCCAATAAGGAAATTCTTTTAATTCAATCCTGCCTTCAAGCGGCCCCCATTCATGTTGACAAGCCTGCATAAGCGGATTGCCCCATTGGGTTTTAATCTGGTCTTTGCCGCCTTTTGAACGGAGAATCGCGCCGCAGTGAAGGCACTTGCGGCTCTGGTCAATTCTCAAAATCCAGCGCGTCTCAAGTTCTTTCAGCTGTTCTTTCATTGCCGCCATATAGGCCGCGGTCTGAAGATTATAATCGCGATAAATTTCCTGCGAAGTTTTGATGTCTAAAATGCCCAGCTTGCCGTCAAACAAAGCAATGGCGTCAAGAGTGCCGGCATAGCGCTCTTCATAATTTACCAGCCGTTTTTCAACATAATCTTTATCAACCTGAATGTTTTTATCAAGGATGAATTCCAGAAAAGCTTTGATTGAGGGCTGGATGTTTTCGGGAATCTCCGGCTTTTCGCCGAGCATAATCGCTTCAACGGTGTTATGAATCAGCGTGCCTTCGGTTGCGGATTTTTTCGTCACTTGCTGGGCCGCTGCGTAATTTTCCATCTTCGCGTAGAAGTGGTAAAGCGCCGGCTTGGCTTTGATTTCCACGATTTTAGTGACCCGGGGATACCAAAAACCCTCAATTTCATAACCGCAAAGGGATTTAAATTGTTTTTCGTCAGTGTAGTACATTTTAGTGGGCTTATTTTAACAACAATTTGGTGTAATTTACAATGTCGCCGGCGCCCATCATGACAATTACGGTTGGTAATTTGTAATTAGTAATTGGTAATTGGTTAAGAATTGTGCTTCGCAATTTTCGGGGGGAGGGGAGATAGAATACGTTTTTTCTTTTTTTGGCAATAGCTTCGGCAAGTTTTTGAGAGGTAAATTGCTTGTAAACCTTATCGCGGCCGGCCACCCGGTAAATCGGCAAAAGAACCAGATAATCGGCATCATTAAAAGCTTTTACAAAATCCTTGAATAGCAATCTCAATCGTTCGGCTTGATGGGGCTGAAAAACGCAAATTATTTTTGACTTGAGGTATTTTTCCTTAAAAGCCGAGAGAGTGGCTTTGATTTCAGTGGGATGGTGGGCGTAGTCGTCATAGACAGGAATTAGGAATTTGGAACTAGGAATTAGGAATTTACCGCGAAATTCCATTCTGCGCCAGGCGCCGCGGTAACTGCGGAACGCCTCTAAAATGGTTTTTTCTTTAATGCCTAAAGAACGGCTGAGCATATGAACCGCCATGGCATTTGATAAATTATGTTTGCCCGGAATTTTTAAAACCTTTTTTACCCGATGGCTGGCCGGATTTTTTAAAGAGTACCAGAAAAGATTTAAATTTTTGTTTTTGGCGATTCTCGTAATTTGGGATTTGAGACCATGAAGATTTTTGTCATCTTTGTTTAAAATTGCAGTGCCGCCGGTTTTTATATTGCCGATAAATTTCAAAAAAGCTTTTTTAACGTTGGCGAAATTCTTGTAATAATCCAAATGCTCCTTGTCTATGTTCGTGATAACGGCTACGAGAGGGGAGTAGTTTAAAAAAGATTCGTGAAACTCATCAGCCTCAATAATCAGCCAGTCCCCTTTGCCGTTCCTGAAATTTGTCCCGCCAAACTCTTTTAATTTGGTTCCGATAATTACGGTCGGGTCAAAGCCGGCCTTGGTTAAAACAAGAGAGGCAAGGGCAGTGACTGTGCTTTTGCCGTGAGCGCCGGCTATGGCAATGGTCTTGTATTTCCGGCTTAACCTGCCTAAGGCCTGGGGATACGAAAGAACCGGGATGCCCAGTTTCTTAGCGGCTAAAAGCTCGGGATTATGGGCTGGAATGGCCTGATTATAGATAACTAAAGCTGTTTTAGGGCTTAAATAGGCCTTTTTATGGCCTATTTTGACTTTTACGCCCAGTTTCTTAAGCTCTTGAAGCAAATCACTCGGGGCAATATCAGAGCCGGAAATAGCCCATTTTTGAGTCAAAAACCACCTTGCAAGGGCACTAATGCCTATTCCGCCAATACCGATAAAATGAACGAGTTTTTGCAATGTTTTTTTATTTTTATTGCTCATGTCTATGATTATACAAGAAATATTAAGGGGAGTGTAGTTTTAGTGGTATTTTCAGGAATAGTACCTGTCGCAGAATAACTGTTTCGCGACAGATAGATAGAGAAATCCACCGATAAAAACAAAAACGGCAGAAAGAATTGATTTTCTGCCGTGTATTTCGAATGCTTCTCTATCTAGGTCTAGGCCGTAAGCACAATCCAAGTGCCGGGCTTATTCCGTATCTCTGCAATGGGTATGAAATTTGGGAGAGCGCGAATCAGCGGTATCAAACTTTTCAATTGCCGATCCCGATGTTCCAAGACAAGGGTGATATAGATTGAAAGAGGCAGTAATACTCCTCCTTCACAAATCGCTTCAAATAATCCCCTGTGCCTTACCATCTCTTCTTCCGTGAAATTGAAAGTGTGTTGCAATGCTTGTTTCAATCTTTTTCCCAGATAGTTTTCAAAATCTGCCGCAAATATCTCAACGGTTGACGGTGCTTGAGGACCGAAAAGAGCGGTAAGTTTCGCACTTAAAGACTCAACGAAATGCGACACCACTACCTTTTCAGTTGAGGCAAAACCCAATTCCTCACTTACCCAAGCAGGCTTTTCAAGTAGCCTCCTACTACTTAGATACAAGGTTGAATAAACGCGCTCGCCTAACGCTTCCAAGACCTCGAAGATGTCCCTGGGGGTTATCTTGTCCGTCGCAGAAAGATTATATTTGCCTGATGCCGCTTTTGAGTAAAACGGTTCCAGAATTTCAAGGCTTTCTTGGAAAACTTTTCCGTCCAAGCGGTCTTTAAGAAGCTTTTGAAAATCATCAAGTTTGACTTCAACGGTATTCATGACAATTCCTCCTCAAAAATTTATGGTGAACTAAACATAAAATAGCACAATTCGTGCTATTTAGTCAATCTCACTGAACGCCACTCCCCTATTCTGAAGTTAGAGATGGGAAATTCCCGCTTTAATTAAATTGACTATAAATTCAAAAATCCAGACAAATAGATTCCCGATGCCCCGGACTATTTCTTTCAAGCTGACGCCGATATTTTGTTCCAGCCAGGCATTGAGCCTTTCCCAGACGTTTTCCAAACTCCGGATAAAATCGCCGGATTGAAAATCCGAACTTTGGATGCTTTGAATGAATTTGTTGACAATCGGGATTCGGCTGACGTCAATGTGGATTTTTTCCGCCGTCTTTAAAAGATCTTGGGCCGGAGCCGGCAAAATGTTTTCTATATTGATATTGGGAGCGCCGGGTATTAATCCCTGGGCACCGGCCGTTGAATAAAATACCAAACCAATGAAAATTGCAAAAATTGTAAGGGATTTTTTCATATTGTTTATTATACCATATTATACGATATTTAAAAGCTCTTGTCTAACAACTTCGCGGTCATCCCAAGGATAGCTTTTGCCTTTGATAATTAATGACTGTTCGGCGCCTTTGCCGGTAATAAGAACCACATCATGAGTCTTAGCCAATTTCAGAGCGTGTCTTATCCCCTCTCGCCGGTCGGCAATGGTGAATAAATCAACGTTCCTTTTTTTGCCGGCCTTTTCGGCCGCTGCCGCTATATCTTCAATGATTTCAATCGGGTCATCATCATAAGGGTCAACGTTTGAGACCACGACATAATCAGCCAATTTTGCGGCGACCTCCCCCATAATCGGCCTTTTCTTTTTATCCCGGCCGCCGCCTTCCGCGCCTAAAAGCAAAATAATTTTTGAAGAATTCTTGCCAATTTCTTTTGCCGCCTTGAGAGCCGCTTCCAGACTTACCGAATCATGGGCGTAGTCAACAATGGCGTGAAAAGTCTGGCCGACACTGATTTGTTCCAATCTGCCTGCAACTTTTTTTAAATTTAAAAGCCCCTTTTTAATGGTTTCATTGGGAATGCCCAAGGCAGTGGCCGCGGCAACGGCCGCCAAAGCGTTTAAAACGTTAAAACCGCCGGCTAAACTCAATTCGTATTTTTCGCCGTTGACTTCGAAACTAATCCCTTCATCCAATGATTCAATGTACTTGGCTTCAAAGTCGGCTTTCTTGGAAATGCCGTAAGTTATTTTTTTATCGGCGTTAAATTTCAAAAAGTCGTCTTTTAAGGCATTATCACTCTGGACCACGATTATTTTTGGAATTTCCCGGCCATTGATTTTTTTACGGTACTGCTTCCCCAAATCAGCAAAAACTTTTTGATGCATCGCTAAAGTTCTTTCCCAACTCCAATGGTGGGCTTCGGCATATTCCGGATAGAGCGTGGTTAAAACCGCTACGTCATAAATAATGCCTTTGTGCCGCGATTGTTCCACGCCTTCGGAAGGAGTTTCAATGACCGCGTACTCACAGCCGCTTTTAACCATTTGCCGCAGGATTTTTTGCAAAATAAATCGGCCGGGCATGGTCATATGGTAAGGGTTTAAGGTTTCTTGATTGCCGATGCGGATATTGGCCGTCCCCGTCAGGCCGGCTTTTTTGCCGCTGGCCTGCAGACACGACCAGATAAAATCGGCCGTGGTGGTCTTGCCTCGGGTGCCCAGAACGCCGATAACCACCATTTTTTTTGACGGCCAGCCATACAGGAAAGCCCCGAAATAAGCCAGGAACAAATGATAGATATCAAATAAAAATCCCGGTACTAATTTCTTTATTAATTTTTTCATTTGAGTATTTTTTTAGCCAAGCGGTAGATAATATACCAAAAGTTTTTCAAAGGTAAATCCCAAGCGCCGGGATAAATTATTTCTTCGCCGCCGAATGTTTTTTTGAAAGCGGTAATGCCGGCCCATGATTTTTTGGTGTGACTGACGCCGCCCATGTCCAATATTTCACAACCTTTGCTCTGAGCCCGCAAAATCACGTTCCAAAGAGTAAAAGTCGGCGCGTTGTATTTGCCGTAACCGGCGGCTGAAGCGGCGTACAAGTAATAAGCCGCGTTGCCGAAATAAACCACGATTGCTCCGCTGATGGTTTTATTGTCAACCTTCGCCAAAAATAATTCGGAGCGGCAATCGCCGTTTAATCGCAAAACTTCGCGGTAATATTCTTTGGAATGGAATTTCAAATCGCGACGGACGTTTGTTTCGTAAAATATGCGCCAAAATTCTCCGAATAACTTATCTTTTTCTTCCGACTCCCCGACGTTTATCACTTTGACGCCTCTTTTTTCCGCCGCTCTGATTGAATAACGGGTATCATGCTCCATTTGGCCGTAAATTTCCTGCTGATTCTTTTTTAAATTTAAAGCCCTTACCATTTCCGGCTGAAGGGGCGTTGATTTCACAAAACCGGCTTTTTTAAGGGCGTTTTCATCAAAATTTTGAACCCACGGCTCAATTTTAAGAAATATTGATTTTTGATTGTTTAAATTTTTTTTGATTTCTCCGGCAAATAATTTCCAATCAGGATTTTTGATTTTTGAAACAAGCGGACCGCCGGGTACGTAAAAGTAAAAAAGATTCAGGGGCAATTTATATCTTAAAATAAGAGCGGGTATCTCCCCCGCCACCGCTCGCCAAATTTTGCGGCCGAGCTTTTTCTGAAGCTCACCCCACTCCCATGATTGCAAAAAAGAGCCGTTATTTTTCAAAACCAAATCATTCCATTGTCTTTTATCGTCTATAAATTCCATTTTTTTAAAATTACAGATATTTTTGCGGGTCAAGGTCGCCGCCGACCGGCATGGGTCCGCAAATCTTTAATAACGGACTTGTCCCTTCCGGAAATCCGGGCCGAGCCGGCGTAAGAGTTTGAGTGGCAAAAACCGTAAAGTGAAGATGGGGACCAGTTGCCCAACCAGTACGGCCGAGATAACCGATTACCTCTCCCCTTTCCACTTTTTGACCAATGGAAACAAGGTAACGGGAAAGATGACCGTAAAGCGTAGTCAGACCGTTTTCGTGTTTTACGACAATAAACCGGCCGTAACCGACCTTCGGGCAGAATTTATCCTGGTCGCCGACATTTATCACTACTCCACTCTCGGCCGCAAAAACTTCTGTTCCGATCGGCGCGCCAATATCAATGCCGTTATGATATTTGTTGGCGTAATTTCTTATTGCGAAAGCCGTTCGGCCATAACCTTGAGTCAAACGGCCGCCGTTTACCGGCCAAATCAAGACGCCCGGCCTGGCTATTGGCAACAGATTCGGGTCAACAGTTTTTCTAAGTTCGGTTTCTATTTTCTCCACTTCCGCTGACACCTCGGCTTGTTGTTTTTCGAGTTCGGTAAGCTGTTCTTCATAAACCTTTTCCTGGTTTTTCGTCTGGTTAAGCAATTTTTGCTTTTCGGTTTTTTGTTCCTGGATAATCACCTGTCGACTGGTTAAGTTAACATGCTCGACTTCTTTATTTTGTTTGAGTCGGCTTTCTTCATTAATCTTTTGAGAAAGCTGGCCCTCCAGACTTTTAAGTTCGTTGATGTTTCCGGACAAACTGGCGTTTAACCCCATGATTGTCTGGATTTCGGAAACGCTTTGGCTCAAACTTTTATTCCGCAGAAAAACCGTGAGAAGATTTTCCCTGTCTTTTTGCTGTAATTCAAAAAAAAGTTTTTTGATTGTTTCACGCTTGTCGTTAATTCCTTTCTCAGTATCATCGATGTCTTCTTTAAACGCTTCTATTTCCAACTCGAGATTTTCTATAAGCACTTTATTTGATTTAATAAGCAGATTAAGCTGGCTTACATTGTAATCAATGGTTTTCATTTCGCGAGTTAAGGTATTGCTTGTTTTATTTATTTCTTCCAGCGTTTTTTCCAATGCTTCTTTTTGAATTTGAATATCGCGAAGCTCCAGGCTTTTTTGTTCAATTTTCTGTCGTAAGTCCTGAACCGGGGCCGTCTGGCTAAAAGTTTGGGCTGGCGCAAAAAATCCCGCGTCTAAAACAGCGACAATTAAAAACCAATATAAAATAAACCTTATTTTGTTTTTGAATTTAAAATAATTCATGGTTAAATCTCCAATTTGTCAATAGCCAGTTCAATTCTTTTAATGCATTCTTTTATACCCAGAACATGGATGATATCAAGCGGTCCGGGCGAAGCTTCTTGGCCGGAAAGAGCGACCCGCAAGGGCCAAAGTGTTTCGCCATTTCCTTTTTCCCGGGCTAAAGCCATTATTTCTTTTTCAATCGAACTTTTAGAAAAATCTTTGTCGCTTAATTTTTTGAGAACTTTCAGGATTTCTTTCAGATTCTCCAAAATTGTTTCCTTGGCGGTCTTATTCCAAATGAGCGTCCCCGGTTCATAATCCTGCGGTTCAAAAAAGAATCTTGCCAGCCGCGGAAAATCAGAAAGCGTTTTCATTCTCTCTCTTTCAACGTCCGCTGCCCGTCGAAACAGCTCTTCGTTTTCAAGCCACTTTGCCGGCACGAACGGTTTAAGCCGGTCGGCCAAATCATCAACGGCCAGTTTTTTAACGTAAAATGCATTAAGCCAGTCAAGTTTTTGAGGATTAAAAACCGCGCCGGCTTTTTGGACTCGTTTCAAACCGAACTCCGCAATCATTTCTTCCAAACTCATCACTTCCCTGTCTTGTTCCGGATGCCAGCCCAACAAAACCAAAAAATTCAGCATTGCTTCGCGCAAATATCCTTCCCGGTGGTAATCGCCGAAAGATTTATCCGAATAGCGCTTGGAAAGTTTTTTCCGATTCGGCCCCAGGATAAGAGGCAAATGAGCGTATTCCGGCGCCGTCAGTCCAATCGCTTCATGAACCAAGAGCTGCTTCGGCGTATTGGAAAGATGGTCTTCCCCTCTTATCACATGGCTTATCTTCATTTCCGCGTCATCGACAACAACCGCGAAATTATAAAGCGGCTGGCTAAAACTCTTGGCGATTATAATATCGCCGATTAACCTTGTGTCGAAATTAACCTTTCCTCTTATTAAGTCGGAAAAAGAAATCTCCCGTTCGCCTACTTTGAGCCGGATTACGGTCGGTTCATTTTTTAAACGTTTTGCGGTTTCTTCCTCGTCTAAATTTCGACAGCGGCCGCTGTAGCGCGGCGGCAGTCCCTGACTCAACTGGACTTGCCTTTCCGTTTCCAATTCCTCGGGTTTGCAAAAACAATAATAAGCCTTTTTCTCTTCAATAAGTTTCCTCAGGACTTCTTCGTAAATCGCCAGACGCTCGCTTTGGCGGTAAATGCCGTTTGACCAGTTGAGCCCCAGCCAGGTCAAGCAATCCAAAATGTCATTTTCAAATTTTTTCTGGGAGCGCTCTTTGTCCGTATCTTCGATTCTCAATAAAAATTCGCCGCCTTCATGCTTGGCAAAAAGCCAGTTAAAAAGAGCGGTTCGGGCATTGCCTAAACTGAATGGTCCGGTTGGCGAGGGCGCAAAACGCACCCTTATATCCTTCGCGGGGCTTTCCATTGCCCTTATTTTATCACAGATTATTACCTGACAGCCAGTCGTAAAATTTCTTCGGCAATAACTTCGGCCGCATTTGGTTTTGAGAAATTCGCAGCCGCTTTACTCATTTTTTGAATTGTTTCGGGATTGCTTAAAATGTTTTTTATCTGGGATAAAACGATGTTGATTTTGAAATTTCCTTCTTCAACGACAACCGCCGCGCCGCTCTTGCCGTATTCATAGGCGTTAGCCCGCTGATGGTCGTTGGCCGAACCGTCAAGCGGCACAAGAATCGCCGGCTTGCCGAAAGCCGCAATCTCAAAAATAGAACTACCGGCCCGGGAAATGACGACGTCCGCCGCATTCAAAGCTAAACTCAATTCCGGCGCATCCAGATAATCAACTAATTTGTATCTTTTGCGAACCGATTCGCTCAACTCTTTCAAAATTTCTCCGGTCAGGGAATTAACTTCTTCAAAATTATTCGGGCCGGCCTGATGAAAAATCTGAAATTCGCCGACAAGTTGTTCCAGATTGTCGCTCACAAAAGCGTTGATTTTCATTGCGCCTTGCGAACCGCCCAACACTAAAATCAACGGCACATCGCCACTAAAACCGAGACGTTCTTTGGCTGCCCGCGGGTCAAGCCCGCCGCCCAAGAGCCGCGGTCTTATTGGATTGCCGACCAAAGCGGTTTTCTTACTTGGGAAATATTTAATGGCGCTTGGAAAAGCAACGGCGATTCGTTTTGCGAATTTTGCGGACAAGCGATTGGTCAGACCCGGAATGGCATCTGACTCATGGATAATAATCGGGATAAAATAAAATTTTGCGGCCATCACCACCGCCAAAGAACCCGGACCGCCTTTCGAGAAAACCACGTCGGGCATTAAAAAGTAGAGCTTGAGCAAAGCTTCAAAAAGGCTGAAGAAAAACTTCGGTATGTCAATGATGTTCCTGACGTCAAAATAACGTCGCCACTTGCTAGCGGTAATTTTATAAATCTTTATCCCGTAATTGGCGAACTCGGCATTAATCGGACTTCTGGGACCAATATAAGTTATCTCCGCATCGCTTTTTGCGATTTTTAAAATCTCTTGGGCTACCGCTAAAAGCGGATAAATGTGACCGCCTGTTCCGCCACCGGTTAATAAAATTTTTGACATGGAATTTTAACGTCTGCTCCTTGAAATATTAACAATTAAACCGCTCATCGTCAAAAAAACCGCCAGAGCCGTGCCGCCGTAGCTGATGAAAGGAAGAGGCACGCCGGTTAACGGGAAAAATCCGGAAATGGCGGCGATATTTATGAAAGCTTGAATGCCGATTAGACTCGTAAAGCTTGCGCCCAACCAGCGACTGAAATTATCCCGGCCGCCTCGGGCAATCCGGAAACCCCGCCAGATAAATAAAACAAAGACAAGAATGAGGCCGGCCGCGCCGATAAAACCCAGTTCTTCGGCAATCACGGCAAAAATGGAATCGCCGATCGGTTCCGGCAAATACCTGAGCTTTGTCGTTGACTCGCCGTAGCCGACGCCGGTCAAGCCGCCGCTGCCAATCGCGATTTTAGCCTGATTCAAATGATAACCAGTGCCCAGCGGGTCTCTTTCCGGATTTAAAAAAGTCAAAATCCTTTCCATGCGGTAAGGCGTCAGAAAAATCAAAACCCCCAAGATAATCGCTCCCAAAACAACGGCGGCAACCAAAAATTTCAGGCGAGCGCCGGCAATAAAATAAGTCAAGAGCGAAGAAGCAAGTAAAACTATGGCGGTAGTCGTGGAAGGCTGTAAAAATAAAAGAATGGCAATGACGCCCGACAAAAATAAAAACGGCAAAAAACCACTGACAAAACTCCTGCTTCTTGATTCGCTTTTACCGAGCCAAGCGGCTAAATAAATTAAAAAGGCCAGTTTAATGAACTCACCGGGCTGAAAATTCAAAGGACCGAAATTAAGCCACCGCTCCGCCCCTCCCGAGGAAACGCCCAAAGGCGTGAAAATCAAAAACAGAAGCACAATCCCGGCAATTAAAATCCAAAGCGACCAACTCTCAAGTTTGCGGTAATTAAAAAACGCCGCAAAGAAAAAACCCAAAAGGCCGAAGGAAAGCCCGTAAAGAATCTGGTGTTTTAAGTAATAATAACTGTCGCCGAATTTCAACTTAGCCAGGTCCGAAGAAGCGCTCGCAAGCATCACCAATCCGAAAACAACGAGGATGATTACGAGGGCGATAAAAAAATAATCTGGGCTTCCGCGTCGCATAATTTTACTCACGCTTTAAAATTTTACCCGCTAATTTTTTTTCTAAATTTCCTTCGCGGAGAGCGGAGACGCCGTTTATAATCGTATGATAAATCCGGCCCTCGCGGCTTACCGCAATGTCGGCGTAATAGCCGTCTTTGATGAGACCGCGTTTGCGAATATTGTATTTTTGGGCGGGCAAAGAAGTTATTTTTTGAAGGGCTTTTGAAAGGGGCATCAGATTTCCTTCGGCTGCCAACTTGAGAAATTTCGGAAAAACCGAATAATTTTTTAAACCGGGGCTGTTGGAAGCAATTATTGACGGCGACGAAGCCAGAAACTGATTTAAAATTTTCCCGTCAACGTTCCTGTAAAGAAGAGTGGCTTTAAGCTTTACGAGCTGCATGAACTTCAAAAATCCCTGGCCAAAACTAATCTCACGGCGTTCGGCAAAATCTTTAAGCGTTATTCCTTCCAAGAATTTCAAGGTGGAGTCGTTGGTGTGGAGAATAATTATTTCCTGACCGCTGAATTGCCTGAAATGCGCCAAAAGTCTTTGTCTAAGATGAGGATTCAAGACATGAGCCGCCATAATTTCAAGGTCGCCGTCCTGCGCCCATTTCGGCAGAAAACTGTATGCCGGCACCGAAGAAAATTCAAAAGGATAAACGTCAAAATTAATGTGACTCTGGGCTGATTCTTTTTCAATTAATTCCAGCGCCTTAAGATAATCTTCGTCGTGATTTTTAATCGGCAAGAAATGACTGATTTCCAAGTTGACTTCTGCTTCACGACCAATGCTCAAAGTTTCCTCAAGCGAGGCGAGCGCATTTTCATTGTCCCGGATGTGCGTGGCGTAAACCCTTTTCCATTTGCCTGCAATTTCAGCCAATTCTTTTATTTCATAATAAGGGGTGCGTTTTGAGTGAACAAAACTCAGACCGGTGGAAAAACCAAAAGCGCCTTCGCGAAAAGCTTTCTCAAGAATTCGTTTAAAAGCGTTGAGCTCTCTTTGAGTTAAATCCCGGAGGTCTTCGCCGATTAAAGCCCGTCTGATGGTTGAGTGACCGACTAAAGTTCCGAAATTCACGCCCAACCCTCTTTTTTTCAGAATTTTTAAAAACTCGGCAACTGAACGCCAGTTCAAATTAATATGAGCCGGACTGCCCCAGCGGCGAATCGAGTTTAAGGAACCGTTTAAAATCGGCGCTAAAGAAGCGCCGCAATTGCCGCCAATTATCGTGGTCACTCCTTGCCGCACAAAATCTTCCTGAAAAGGTTCGGTGAAAAGAGTGAGATAATGGTCAGAAGTCGTATTGATGTCAATAAAACCCGGGTAAACATCCATTCCGCTCGCATCTAAAACAGTTTGAGCGTCTTTCTTGGAAAAACTGCCAATCCCCACAATCCATTCTCCTTTTATTAAAATGTCTTTTTTTTCCGGCTGCTTGCCGCTGCCGTCGTAAACCAAACCGTTTTTAATGAGAGTGGTGGTCATTGTTGTATTTCTCGTCAAACTCGATTCGGGGTTATCTTATTCGTGTTCTGATTTTATTCTGCCGCCCAGCGTCCGCAGCTCATCCAAAGCTTTTTTCGCTTCTTCTTTGTTCGGCGGCTTGCCCCCCCACCAAATATAACCTGAAATAAAGTTATTCATGTTCACTTGTGATTCTATTACCTAAAGTACGCAATTCTTTTAGGGCTAATTTTGCTTCATTTGGTGTTCGGGGCTTGCCGTTGCCCTTCAGCTTAATTGGGGCGTTCGCAAGTTTAATGGTAGTTAAGTCGATTTGACTAACATCAAACGTTACGGAGCCGAAAATCGCGACAGGAGTAACTCCATTGGATTTCAAATTGATGCTATTCGGATAACTGTCCGGTTTGATATTCATTTCAAGAATTTAAACGTAGTGAGGATTTGATCAAAAACTTCCTCATATTGCTTTTTCGCGCCCAGAATCATTCGAAGTTCCCCAAGCGAAATATCTATCGAAATCCTTGGGGATTCCTCTATATATTTATATTTTACTCCTCTAATGTCCCCGACAACGACATCTGACTCAACCGCTCCCAAATTCTTCCTGCTTATCACAGCTCTATCCGCAAAATCTGGTGTCACGATGTTTACCAATATAGGCGGATCAAGCTGGTAATCTTCTCCTAACGGCGCACCCACTAAATTAAACTTACTAAATGGACTATAGAAAGTACCTGCATAGAAAGACCAGTTTTCTGGGTATTGAAACTCAAAGCCGTATTCAGTATTTGTGTATGTTTTCATTCCAGTAATGCTGATCGTTTGAGTATTGGGGGGCGAAGAAGTAGCAGCTGGAGGGGTAGCGTGAGGCGGAAGTAAATTTTGAGGAGCCCCTTGGATAATTCGTCTAATAAATATCCAACCCACAACGGCAATCAAAATACCGAGCGTAGCAAGACTTATGAGAATAATCGCAATCTTTCTGCGTTTCATATCTTACGGCACAATACGAACCGAATCCGACCCCTTGATTACGACACCGCTAGTTAACTGACCATCTAAATCAGCTCTCACGTCGCTTGATGTCAATTGTAAAGCCTCTGTGGAAACTTGAACGACAACATCGGTAAACCCATCCCCATTTACGTCCGAGTAGCTCGCCATTGGCTGACCGTTACCTTTGAGCTGTACCGAGGCATTAGCAAGTTTAACGGTAGTAGGATCAATTTGATGGACATCAAAAGTCGCAGAACCGAAAATTGCAACAGGCACGACTCCGTTTGAACCAAGGTTAATACTATTGGGGAAGCTACCGGGTTTAATATCGATTGCGACCGGAATAAAAGAGTGGACGGTGCCTGTCTCTGATCTTGTTACGCCATAACCTTGACTGGGTATCTGACTTACGGGTACGTCTTGCGCAAGCGTTATTGTTTGGTCGCCCACGGAAAAATCAAGAGTGTAAGTCGCCGTAGGCGGAGTGCCGGAAGTGGAAAAGACCTGTATGGTGTAATCTCCGGTTTTAAAAACTGGAGAATATACACGGTCTATTGGGTTGCCGTCCGCTCCGCGCTCCATTTCAGAATAATACAATACACCGGGAATTTCGCGGAGAAATTCCACGTCAGAGGGAACGATCGTTGTCGGGGTAATGGTAAATCCGTTGGGATCGGTCAGGATCAAATCAACGGGAGAATTGGCAGTCGCTAAAACGGCTGGCGGAGGTGCTGAAACAACTCGTTTGAAAGCGACAAAACCCGTACTTGGTTGTTTTAGGTTATCTTTGAGCCTACCCACTATTCCTAAGTCGGTATTTGCCGCATTAACCACATCAAATCCCCCACTATCTCCAACATACATGGCTACATGGTCAATTTCGGGATCAGCATCGTTATTAAAAAACATCACGTCCCCCGGCCGAAGCTCCGATTCCGTAGTGGAGGTTGTATTATTGTGATACTGCCCGTCCGCCCCCTCGTATTTCACAAAATTATTAAAACGCGGCTTCTGTGGATCAAAGCTCCGGTCATAAGACCACATAATAAGCCCCGAGCAATCCACGCCCGCGCCGAACGCTATGGTGCTCGATGCCTGATTCCAAAAAGTATAGCCGGTTTTTGCTATATCAGGAGCGACAAATTCGCTCAGATTATAATCCCAACCCTTGCCGCCAAAAAGATAGGCGGAATTAACCAGTTGTTTCGCCAAATCAGCCGCCGCCTCGTTGAGTGGCGGTTGAGGCGACACTTCCCAAACCAGATCCGGACTTTTAAAAAACTTAACAACCGGACCGTCATTCCATAAAAACGCATAGCCGGTTTGAGGGATGTTCGGCCTGATGGTATTAATTTGAGGCCATAAAGCAAAGATTAAGGCGGAGCTTAATTGATCAATGAGGCCGGAGGTGAGATTTTCGATCGGCTGCCAGGAAGCGGCGTAGTTGAGATGTCTGATCTGATACTGTGCGGGTGAGCCGGCATGTCTGCCCGACCAGAGAAGATGGAGATCGTTTTTGCTGTCGGCGGCAATGGTAGGCGCTATTTGAGAATGGCTGGTTGTTCCCGTGAGATTTTCAACTGGCTGCCACGTGGTGGTAAATTTCTGGTATTTGATGGCGTATTGGGTGACACCGGGTTGTTTCCACTGCCAGGCAAGATGAAGAAAATTGTTATTATCAACCGCTAAAGACGCGGAGGGTGAGTCGCCGTTACCATTGGGAACTTCAAATTCTTGTTCCGGTTCCCATACCAAAAGAGTTCTTTTCCGATATACAAGATTGTAATAAGCGGCTGGTGAATGGCCGTATGCTATGTGGACATTGTCATTCTGATCAATACTAATCGCGGGTTGAGTAGCCCAGCAAATTGAGCTGACTTTTTCAGTGGGTCCCCAGCCAAGAGCAGTTCCTTTTTTGTATTTTAAATCGTCGCAGTTCCAGGCGCCGGGATTATAACCGCGCACCGCCAGGTGCACATTATCTTGGCTGTCAATGGCTATTGCCGGAGCATAGAGATAGCCAGTGAGGACATCTTCAATGTTTTGCCAGCCGGTTGTCTTGAGGCGGTATTGAACAGTGCACGTTTTCCCCGGACCGGAAGGTTCCTGGCAATACACCCAAGCGAGGTGAATAAAATTATTGGTGTCTACAGCGATTACCGGGTAGCCATGATTGCGGGACGCAGTGGTGATTTGCTCTTCAACCCAGGTTTGGCCGTTATCAGAAGAGTAAGAATAATAAACCTGGTTAAAAATGCCGTCAGAGTGAATGTAGGCCGCGTGAAGCAGGCCATCGGAGGTGCGGGCAAGTTTTCTTCCGATGTCGGCGAGCCTGCCTTGAGTAACAGCTGTCCCCGCTATCGCTAGATTATTAGTGAAAGAAAAACTGTCGTCGCCGCCTGTGATCTCAAGCTCGCCTCCCCTAAAAGGAGTTGAGGTAGCCATTCCTTCTTCGGCTCTCGCAGAGTTTGTGAAAAAAATGATGCCTAAAGATAAACAAAATAAAATGGCGGCCAAAAGGAGCCGGTTCTTGCTTATTACAAACATCGCGCGTCGCGTTTTGAGCTCGGCGTGAATTTCGAGACCGCTGGTTGATTTGTAGCTATTCATTTTCTCTACTTTCTATTTTCTACTTTCTACTTACTTATCGTACCACCTATTCATACTCACTTCGAATCTGCCCCTGGAGCGTGCGGAGCTCCTTGAGGGTAACCTCCGCCTCCTCTTTCGTCGGCGGCTTGCCCCCCCACACCAAAATGTTGCGGCAATTTATTCATGTTCTGATTTTATTCTTCCGCCAAGCGTCCGCAGCTCATCCAAAGCTTTTTTCGCTTCTTCTTTGTTCGGCGGCTTGCCGTGCCATTTGTAATCCCCTTCCATAAAACTCACGCCTTTTCCCGGAATGGTATGGGCGATAATCACGGTCGGTTTTTCATAAATCGCCTTGGCTTCGTTTACCGCATCAACAAAATCAGCCATGTTGTGGCCGTCAATTTCCAAAACATGCCAACGAAACGATTCGTATTTTTCGCGAAGCGGGTCAAGCGGCATTACGTCTTCGGTGTAGCCGTCAATTTGAATATTGTTTCTATCAACAATCACGGTTAAATTATTTAACTTATTTTTACCGGCAAACATGATTGCTTCCCAAGTGTTGCCGCTGTCATGTTCGCCGTCAGAAGTGATGCAGTAGATGCGGTATTTTTTGTTATCCAGTTTTGCAGCGAGAGCCATGCCAATGGCCTGGGATAAGCCAGAACCCAAAGGACCGGAAGTTGTTTCAAGGCCGGGCAAAGCAGTCCGATGAGGATGGCCTTGAAGCCGGGAATTAATTTTCCGTAAAGTTTTCAGTTCTTCAACCGGAAAATAACCGGCATAAGCCATAGCTACGTAACGCACCGGGCAAATATGGCCGTTGGAAAGAATCAAACGGTCGCGCTCCGGCCATTCCGGTTTTTTGGGGTCGTGATTTAAAACATGGAAATAAAGAACAGTAAAAATATCAGCCATGCCCAAGGGTCCGGCCGAATGTCCTGAACCGGCTTCAAGCAGAGTTTCAATAATTGTTTCCCTGATTTTATTGGCGATTTCTTCCAAATGTTTTAATTTTCTTTCATGTAAGGGTTCCACCGTTTACTATTATACCTCATTAAACAAAAAGCTCCCAAGCGAATTTGCCTGAGAGCTAAAGAATCTCCGTAAAAACTACTAGGAATCCCTTTTACTTTTGGGAATCGGCAGATGGTCAATGATGTTTATAACGATAGAGCCAGCTAGTAAATCCGCATCTAGTGAGTTACCACTACCAGCTACTGTAATCCTGGTTTTTTCACCGTTCCTTTCGACTATACGGTAATCACAGTACCAGACATCTGTTTCGTATGCTGTTCCTATAATAGCGAGCAAGCCATCCCCAAGTGACGTCATGTCGCCCTCAGCGAGCGCTTTAACTTTGTTATCAGGCAGATAGTCAACACTTGCTCCCCCTTTAACAATGGCTCCAATAAGATCTGATTCAAAAGAGGTTTTTCTGCCGTCTCTCTCTCGAATACATACAACAAAACGCTGCTTTTTGAAGTTTTCGCGCTTCTCCGCCCCCTTACGACGTCTCTCCTCTACTTCTTCCTGTTCCTCTCGAACTCTTTCCGTTTTACGCGCTTTGGCTCCCGCGATCCAGCGTTTGACTCGCGGCGAAAGAAACAAACCAAGAAAAAGTATGAGAGCGATCGCACTAAGAATCCCCGCAACCACGGTGTTGAACGTATTGGTAAACATGACATCCTCCTTTTCTCATTTCCTACTCAAAAAGTTTTCGATCGCCTCGGGCGACGAAACCTTAAGGTAAGATATGGAAGAGTGATGGATTAGTGAATTATCAAAGAGCGCTCATTTTGAGCATTTATATTATACATCAATAATTTATCTTGTCGATCTTTTTACACCACCTCCGCATTATAACAGGACTCACAATAGACTATCTCTGGCCTTTCTGGGGCGTAAGAAGTCTCAAATTCATTGGGACAATGATTTGAATCGTGTTGATGAGCAATGGTGTTGGCATAGACTCCATTTTCACTCTTCCCTCCCGCACACTGACACTTCCTATGCCACAATTTAAGAGGATTTCTTTGTTTGAGACGTTGGTAATGACGGCAATTGGGACAGAGACGGGGTAGGGGTAAATTCATGCGACGATAAAAAGCAAGCTCCTCAGGAATGATTTTGAAGGCCTGGGTACATTGTTCGTTGCAAGTTTGATTGTGTTGGCATTGGATGACCTCGTTGGTAATGGTATCGGGGATGTCTTTGATGTGGTCTGGCAGGTCTTCTGGCTTTTTGGTTATTTTATAATCTCTGGTCTCTGGGTCTCTCCATCTGTAACCTGCTTTTTCTGCCTGTTCTTTGGTCAAAGGAAAGTATTCTTGAGCAATGGTTTCATTGTAGGCAAAAGGAGACAATTCTGGAGGGAAGAATTCACCGTATTTGTAGATTCTACCCATCTTATCGACGTAAGGCATCTTATTCATGTGTTCAATGATGCGAGGCACTAATTCTTCATATTGTTCTTTGGTGTATTGTTTGTTGAGGATGCAGTAGGATTTGTTTTTCAAACCGGTACAACCGAAAAGATTATTACCCGACGAGACAATGTTTATCGAATATTCGAGGTTCTCCGTAATCCCGCACCAGCACTCATAACAAAAACGGATATTGGTTTGGCCGCCGCCGCAACCCATACATTCATACATATGCGTTACGTCGCCGCCCCACATTGTTAAATCGTAAGAATCGTATGTTGGGAATACAAATAAAAATTGAGAGTGTTTAACATTTTCACTTGTGCCAACCTCATAACTGTTGTGGACGTTTTTTGAATTAAAAATATAATTCCCGCTTACATTAACGTTGTGAATTCCCTCCATATATTTTCGGGGATAACACATTGAAAATGCGGCTATTTTCTCTTTATAATTCTCTACTGCACTCCAAAAACTAATATCAAATTGTTTGATTTTATTAAAATACTCATCTCGGGAGAGTTGTTCGTTAAAAATACAATAATGTTTATTTCTTAAATTAACGCAACCGAAACAATTAGAACAATTTCGAAGATTTCTTGAGAAGAATATATCCACACATTCATTACAATTAGAAGAGAAAAAAACTCGAGAGCATTTGAAAAGATTTGAACTGTCATAGCAAAGCTCACATAAATCGGCCATAAACATATCAAATACATTTTGGCTCCTCTCAAGATAAACTGAATATGCAGAATCTTTATCGTAGTCGGAGTTGAATACTAGATAACAATTTTTTAGATACGAAGTTACGCTACAGTAATCACTATTAACCATTGAAGATTCCACGCGATGAAGAGCCGGCCACGGGACAACTTCCAAAAGGCTATCAAACTGTTCAAAAAAAGACTTTGAAAAATCATAATCGCGTCCGTAGTCTATTGCATCCCATTTATCCGACCACCAACATGAATTACAGTAAATATTGATTTTATTCTCGGGGCTAAAAACAGTAATGACGGTTTTACCACATAGTTGACACTCTCTTTTATACAAAACCTTATCATTCATTTGCATCATTCTTCGGACAATACGGCACTCCGGGCACCACATCGGCGGCGGGACTTTGATTTTTTCGTAAAAATTAAAATCTTCCGGCTCGATCTGGAAATCCTGATGGCAATTCTGACAGATTTTAGTTTCCGCATTCATACTGATTTCAACTCTTCATAGGCCTTTTGGGGATTGAGGCTGCCGAATATATAGGAAGTAGCCGCGACAATGTCGGCGCCGGCTTGTTTAACCAATCTTGCGGTCTCGGGAGTAATGCCGCCGTCAACTTCAATTTTAATTTGCGGCGCGTTAGTTTTTAAAAGTTTTATTTCATCCGTGATATTGTGGAATTTTTGACCGGAAAGACCGGGATTAACCGCCAGAAGCTGGACATATTTAACTAAATTCAAATACGGCAAAAGCTCTTGAGTCGGCGTGTGCGGCGCGACCGAAAGCATTAACTCAACGTTGTATTTTTCACAAAGCTCTTTTATGAAAGAAACGTCTTTGGCTGTCTCAATGTGAACAACGATTCTTTTGATGCCGATTTTGAGCCAATCCCCTATTATTGCGTCCGGATTCTCCACCATAAAATGCAACTCAACTTTTATTTCCGGGAAATTCTGAATAATTTCGGCAATATCCTCCGGCTCAAACCAATTTTTGTTGGGCGTGAATTTGCCGTCGCTCACGTCAAGTTGAGCCCAAAAAGAACCGAATTCTTTGATTTTTTGAAATCGTTCTTTGACACATTCAAGATTCGAACAATTGATGCCCGGAATTACCTCCATGTATAAAATTTTAACACGAATTTAAAGAAATTTTTATGTCTTCTCGTCTTCTTGAACCGGTCGGGAAACTTTTAATTCGATTTGAGAGATTTTGTTCAAACGCCGTCTGAACCTTTCCTGACTCTGGTCAAAAGGCGTGTTCAACCAAGTGGTTAAAATTGTTTTCGCCGCTTCCGGCGTCAAATAGTCGGCGGCCAAAGCCAAAACATTCGCGTCATCATCATTGCGGCTGTCAAAGGCCTGGTCCGGCGAAAAAATCAAAGCCGAACGCACATTCATGAACTTATTAGCCACTATATCCACACCGACGCCGGTGCCGCAAATTAAAATGCCCCGGCTGTTTTCATAATCCAAACTAATTTTTTTGGCGATGGCTGCGGCAAAATCAGGATAATCATCGCTTTCATCATAATGGTCGTTGCCAACATCAATGACTTCGTAACCCTTTTGAATAAGGAGATTTTTCAGATATTCTTTTAATTTAAACCCGCGGTGGTCGCTTCCTATATAAATAACCATTTTGGTTGATTATACGTACTTTGCAACATTCAAAACATGTTTCACCAGCGTTGCAACATAGCCGGCTTCATTATCGTACCAGGATAAAACCTTAACCAAATCGCCGTCCACTACCCGGGTAAAAGACAAGTCAATAATGGCGCCGTAGGGCTCGCCAATAATGTCCGATGAAACAACTTGGTCTTCAACCACTTTCAAAATTCCTTTCCAGCGCGGGCTTTGAGCGGCTTTTCTAAAAATATCATTAATCTCCTGAACCGTGGTTTTTCGCTTGGCCATAAAAGTAAAATCAACGAGAGAGCCGGTAACAAGCGGCACGCGGTAAGCCAAGCCGTCAAACTTGCCTTCCAGTTCCGGCAAAGCCCGGGTAACTGATATTGTCGCGCCGGTAAATGACGGCGCAATATTTTGAGCGGCGGCTCTCCCCCGCCGGAAATCGCTTGCTCCCTCACCCTTCAAAGAAGAGTGAGGGATCGGACCGTCAACCAGATTTTGAGTGGCCGTGTAACCGTGAACCGTGCTTAAAATCGCTTTTTTAATGCCGGGCTCTTCTGCCATAATCGCGGCCACCGGATGAGCGGCATTGGTGGTGCAAGAACCATTGGAAGTGATTTTGCAGACTTTAAATTGGTCTTCGTTGATGCCGAGCAGAACGGTTTTAGCATCCGGGCGTTCTTCGTCTTTGGCCGGCGCCGTAATCACCACTCGTTTGGCGCCAGCTTGGAGATGAACCGCAGCTTTTTCAAAAGATTCAAAAGCGCCGGTTGATTCAATAACAATGTCAATTTTCAAATTTTTCCAAGGAAGTTTAGTCGGGTCTTTTTCCTGAATGAAAGCGATTTTTTTGCCGTCAACAATTAAATTGCCGCTGTCATTCTTCACTTCATGGTTATAACGGCCATAAACCGTGTCGTATTTCAATAAATAAGCCAGGTTTTCAACATCGCCCAAATCATTAATCGCGACAATATCCAGCCCTCCGCCGGAGGCGGATCCGCCTTTGGCGGAGAAAACCTCCCGAAAAAACAACCGGCCGATTCTACCAAATCCGTTAATTGCAATCTTTGTCATATTTTTATTATACACCATTAATACCCGGGAACGAGCGGCCGAACTTTTAAAATATCGCCGATTTTAAGATCTAAAAGCCTTGACCGCCCGGCTGAAATCTCAAGAACTTCATCAACCGGCTGAGGCGGATAATAAATTCTCAAGCTGGAATCAGAAACACCGATTTGGGGGCTAACATATTCCTCATAACCTACCACTTGACTGCCGGCAATCCAAATAATGTCAATGGGAAAATTCATATCTTTCATCCAGAAAGGATATTTATCCGGCTTATCAAAAACAAAAAGCATTCCTTCGTTAATGCCCAAAGATTTCCTGCCCGAAAGTCCTTTTTCTCTGTCTCGCGCGCTTTTAACCGTTTCGGCAACAATAATCTGATTATTAATTTTTATCTCACCCTTTCTTTGAACTTCGGCGATTTTGTTTATATAAGAGATGCTGAAAAAACTGATGCCGATTATCATCCCCAAAAAAACAATCACCACTCTATTCCAATTAGACACAAAATAATTATATCACAAGATGAAAAACCACGATTCCAAAAGCCACGCTGACATTCAACGATTCTTTCCCGCCATGCATTGGAATTTCCAGAATTTTGTCGGCTTTTTTTAATATTGACGGCGGCAAGCCTTTAACTTCATTACCGAAAACCAAAACAATTGATTTGAGTTTGTAGTGAGTGGTTTGTAGTTTATGGTAAGGGATGGATTTATTGGACTGCTCAACAGCCAAAATTTTATAACCTTCTTGTTTAAGATTTTTGAGTAATTTCGCAATTGCTCGTGCTGAGCGAGCCGAAGCATCCCAAGACACGGATTTCTCGGCACCCAAAGAAACTTTCGCAAATTGCGGCCTTATTTCGCCGAAACGGTCAACTGGCGCAGGCGTAATGCCGCAAAGGTATATTTTTTTAACGCCAGCCGCATCAGCCGTCCGAAAAATTGAACCGACATTATGCAAACTACGGATGTTGTGGAGAACAACGACTATTTCTTTCATCAGTATTATCTTAACCCAAATTTGAAATTATTAAAAAAACAGCGCGGCCTTTGATGTTTCTAGCCGCGCTTTTGGTGTCCCTACTCAGGGACGAGACTATTGTCTCTTCAAAAAAGCAAAGCTGATCTGTTTTCTCAGATAGCTCAGATGAAGATGACAAACCTCCTCTGTCCTTACGACACGCCCTTGTAAGAACAGTTTGATGTGTTTGTTGAAAACGAAGGAGCCAGGATAACCAGCTATCCAACCCTCCCGTCAAAATCTTTCTCCCTCACAGCTGGTTTTCCCAGCATGTTTGGAACGAATCAAAGAGCACAAAGGGGTTGTACGAGGAGCCAAAAAGGCCTTGGGACTACTCAAATAATTGGGCGTGAATATGTTTGAAGCAGCTGGAGCCGCTTTAGTTCCCACCTAGGATTTAACCCCAGGGTAATGTTAGCATAGCGGGCTAAATTTTGTCAATCCCCGATTTCAGCTTTGCCCACGTATTCTCTTAAAACCTCCGGAACCTTGATTGTGCCGCTTTTTGTCTGAAAATTTTCAATAATGGCCAGAATTGGTCTCTGTGAAAAAGCACTACCGTTTAAAGTGTGAATAAAAGCAGGTTTAAGAGTTTTGTCTTTTGGTTTGTATTTGATATTCAGACGTCTGGCCTGAAAATCAGTGACGTTTGACGTGGAATGAGTTTCCCGATACTGATTTTGAATCGGGAACCAGGCCTCAACATCAAATTTTGCGGCCGCCACATTCCCCAAATCGCCGGTGCACATCTGGACGACCCGATACGGAATTTTTAACATTTGCATTAATTTTTCTTCCAAGCCCAGTAAAAGCTCATGCTCTTCTCTTGATTTATCGGGATGGCAAAAGCTGAACATTTCCACTTTATCAAACTGATGGACCCGGAAAATGCCTTTGGTATCTTTACCGTAAGAACCGGCTTCACGCCTGAAACAAGTTGAAAAAGCAACGTAGCGCTTGGGCAGTTCGTTTTCTTCAAACACTTCGTCCGCGTGCATCGGGCCGATTGACTGCTCGGCTGTCCCGACCAAATAAAGTTTGTCTTTTTCCAAAAAGTAAGTTTCTTCTTTATCCTCGCGCCTGTCAATATAGCCCATGGCTTTCATCATTTTATCTTTAATCATCACCGGCGGCAGAACCGGGACAAAGCCTTCTTTAACCAAAGTGTCAAAAGCCAATTTTATGAGTCCGAATTCCAGAAGAACGGCTTCATTTTTTAAATAACCGAAACGACTGCCGCTTGATTTAGCCGCCCGTTCCACGTCAATCAAATCCAATTTTTGGGCCAGGGCCAGATATTCTTTGGGTTCAAAATCGAACTTGGGTTTCGCCCCAACTTCGCGCAAAACTTTATTTTCAGTTTCGTCCTTGCCGACCGGCACATCGTCAAAAGGCAAATTAGGAAGAGATTGTAAAATATTTTCTCGTTTCCCCTCCAATTCCCGTTTTTCGACTTCAACTTCTTCAATTCTCTTTTTTAAAACCTGGGCTTTGCTTATCAAATCCTCGCTCTGATTCTCCGCCAAATCTTTGGTCAAAAAATTCTGTTCGGCTTTAAGCTGGTCTAAAGCCGCGGTTTTACTGCGCCAATTCTCATCGGCCCGCAAAAATTTATCCACTAGCTTGGGGTCAACTTTTTTCCTAACTATCCCTTCTTTGACCTTATCTGGATTTTGGCGAATAAAGTTAACGTCTAACATGGTTTTAATTCTGTTGCTTCATTAGCGGGAAAAATACTGTTTCCCGCACGGGTTTATCTATTAAAACTGCGAAAAGCCGCTCTGATAGACCGAAACCAGCGGCCGGCGGCATGCCGTATTCCAACGCTTCCAAGAAATCCTGGTCCAGCCGCTGAGCTTCTTTATCGCCCGCTTCCCGCAACTTCATCTGCTCTTCAAATCTTTTTCTTTGGTCAAGAGGGTCGTTTAATTCCGAGAAACCCTTACCCAATTCTGTGCCGACAGCCATAATTTGGAAACGCGCCACCCGATTGGAATCATCCTCCAGCCTTTTAGCCAAAGGTTCAATGTCAACCGGCGGGTCAATGAGAAAACACGGCTGGACTAAAGTCGGCCGCACCGCTTTTTTATAAATGAGGTCAATCAAACGACCCCGGCCGAAATTTGATTCCGTTTCCAAACCAATTTCTTTTGCCCGTTTGAGTAAAAGTTCCCGCGAAGCGTTTTTTAAATCAATGCCTGCTTCTTGCCTGAATTTTTCGTAATAATCAACCTTGGGCCATTTTTCGCCCCAATCAATCGTATCGCTGCCTGATTTTGTCTTAAGTTCGCCGAAAATTTTCTTAATCGCCGCCTTGTACATTTTTTCGGTAAAATCCATCATATCGTTGTAATCCCAATAAGCGGCGTAGCATTCCATTTGGACATAATCTTGGAGATGCTCCTTGTCAATCCCCTCGTTTCTGAAAATGTGGCCGATTTCAAAAACTTTTTCAAAACCGCCCACCAATAATTTTTTTAAAGGCAGCTCCAAGGAAATTCTCAGATAAAAATCCCGGCCTAAGGCATTATGATGAGTGACAAAAGGCTCGGCATCAGCGCCGCCGGGCACCGCCTCCAAAACCCCCATATTCACTTCCAGAAAACCCGCCTTTTTCAAAAAATTTCTTATCTCATCCCAAAAAACCGCTTTTTTTAGAAAAATTTCTTTAACTTCCTGATTTAAAAGCGTATCGAGATATCTTTTTCTGAGCCGCGTTTCCAAATCTTCAAGGCCATACCAGGTGGCCGGCAGAGGCTGCAGACTTTTTGCTATGAGCCGCGCTTGTTTTACAAGCAAACTTTTCTCGCCTTTTTTTGTCGTAAACGCAGTCCCTTTGGTTTCAACGAAATCTCCAATATCAAAGGTCTCTTTAAAAAGCTGGAGATTTTTCATTTCTTTTTCATTAAAGACGAGCTGAAGTCCGGCGCTTTCGTCTTTAATGTCGGCAAAGACAATACCGCCTTGGTCACGCCAGGCCGTAATTCTCCCGACGACAAAAATCGCTTTAGCGGAACGCTCAAGTTTTGAAAAATCTTTTAAAACCTCGGCTAAAGTTTTATCCCGACGAACTTTAGCTGGATAGGGTTCAGCAAAATTTCTATAACTTTCCAGCTTCCGCCGCCGCTCTTTGAGTAGATCCTCAAGCATGTTATTCGATGTTCAAAACCTGATAAAGTATTGTTCCTTTTGGCGCTTTGACGTGGATAACTTCGCCCACTTTCTTTCCGAGCAGCCCCCGCCCAATCGGTGATTCATTGGAAATCAACCCTTGGGAAGGTTCGGCTTCATTGGAACCGACAATGGTATAATGAAGAATCTCGTGGCCTTTTTTAACTTTTACTTTTGAACCGATTCGGACGGTGGCCGTCCCAACGGCTTTTTTAATGATGGTAAAATGGCGCAAGAGCTCGTCCAAATGGCTGATTTTTTGCTCAAGACGGGTTTGTTCGTCGCGAGCTTCCTGATACTCGGAATTTTCCGACAAATCACCCAATTCTTTGGCCTGCTTTAAACGTTCGGCCACTACTTGTCTGCCCCCTGTCTTTAATTCGGCCAATTCCTGAAGGATTTCATTGTATCTTTCCTGAGTTAAATAAGCTGTATCCATAATGCTTCTTAATGCTTAAGACGGTTATTATAGTACCATAGAAAAACGTCCTTTGCTACGGGAATGGTGTTGACGCTGCCTTCCCGGGCATTTTCAACCAGGACTAAAATCGCGATTTGGGGGTTTTCTACCGGCGCATAACCGAGAAACAAAGCATTTATCTTTTCATTATTCTGAATCTGAGCCGTACCGGTTTTGACAGCCGCTCGCATCGGCAAAGCGCTCAACGATTGGGCTGTGCCGTAAGACTTTTCCACCACATCAATCATGCCCTGCTGGACTTCGGGAAGAACCGACGCCAATTCACCGCTTAAATCTCTTGAAACTTTAGGCGTGCTTTGGGTAATGATTTCGCCGCTGTCTTCAGAAATTGATTTCATAATCCGCGGTTCGTAAAACTTGCCGCCGTTGGCAATGGCGCTCACGTAGTTCAAAAGCTCAAGCGGCGTGACAAGCAAATCGCCTTGGCCGATTGAAACGTTATAAGTATCGCCCAGCCGCCAGGGCTCGCCCCGCTTATCTTCTATCCATTCCGGCGTCGGCAAAAATCCGGCTTTTTCATAAGGCAAGTCAATGCCTGTTTTTTGGTTAAGGTTAAACTTTTCCCACCATTCGTTGAGTTTGTAAATCCCCAGACCTTTTTGCTCATTTAAAAATCCGCCGCCGACTTCATAAAAATAAACGTTGCTTGAACGAGCCAGGGCCGAATGCAAATCAACCCAGCCGTGCGGCTTCCAATCCAAGAAACGAGTGGGATGTTCCGGATCGTAAGGATTGGGCACGTCAATGAAGCCGGCTGAAAAAATCCGTTTCAGGGGGTCAATAACGCCCTCCGCTAAAGCAGCGGCGGCGACCAAGGGCTTGATCGTTGAACCGGGATTATAAAGACCGCTGGTGGCTCTGTTAAATAAGGGGTCATACGGACTCTCCAAAAATTTGCCGACTTTTGTACCGTCAAAACTGGGAATGCCGACCAGAGCAAGGACTTCGCCGTTTTGAGGATTTAAGGCAATGCCGACGCCAATATTTCTCCCCAGCCGCCTCAATTCCTCATCCAGGCGATTGTAAAAATATTCCTGGAATTCTTTATCAATAAAAGTTTGAAGACGCTTGCCCGGCTCCACCTCGCCTTCTATCCTAGACCCGATAATTTCTCCTTTGGCGTTCCGGAAGAAAACCTGCTTCCCGTTCTCGCCTTTCAAGTATTTATCGTAGACCTGCTCCAAGCCGGACTTCCCTATTTTATCTTCCGGCAAAAGCTCCGGCTCCCGGAGCAAATCCTCCCGACTGGTAAAACCGATATAGCCCAGGACGTGCGTGAAAGCCAAAACCGAAGAAGGAAAACGTTTGAAGCCGGTCGTAATTTCTACGCCCAGAGGATTAAATGAAGAAAGTTCAATTAATTCATCGTTGGTGGGATCGCTTTTTATCAAAAGTTTCGGACTGACATTCCAATCGTTTTCTTCTATGCTTTTATCCAATTCTTCTCTCGGTATGTCCAGGATTTCGCTCACTTTTTGAAGAATGGCCGACTGCTCGCTTGCTCCCTGAGGCAAGCGGCTTGGCACGAGAAAAATATTGACATCGGAATCATTGCTCACCAAAACTTTACCGAACCGGTCAACCACAATGCCCCTCGGCGCCGGCTCTATTTTTATCTCGGTGTTGTTGGCGAACGCCCGCTTTTCATAAAATGAATGTTTAAAAATTCCTAAATTTGCCACCTGGGCAATTATAAAAATAAAGGCGACCGAGATTAAAAGGAAAAAAATCTTGAAAGTTCTCTCGGTTAAAGGCACTTCCAAAAAATCCTCCGGTGAACGGTCGGTTAAAATGTCTTCTAAATTAAGTTCTGACTTTTTCATAACCTTTGTCGGCTGATTTTATCAATTCTGAGATGCAGCCCAAGCCAAATAACCGCGCCCAGAACAGCGTTGTAGAAAATTTCTTTTAAGGCGAACCGCCACGGCAAAACGGAAATATTCGGAACGTAAATGATTATATAAAAAAGAATTGTGCCAATTATGAGAGTAATCAAAAAATCCGCGAACTCGTTGCCGGTCGAAAACTTTTTCAAAAGATTGAAGAGGGTTGCCAAAACCGCTAAAACCAGAATTTCTAAAAACCAGAATGGCATTAAAATAAAAGCAAGTAGGACGAAAGCGGCAAGAATGGCCAGGAACGGCAAAAAATTAAGCCGGCCAAACGAAATTAAAATCAAAAAACCGATAAGAATAAGATTGGGATTGGCGCCGCCTAAACTAAAAAGCTGACTGTTTTGCAAAAACAAGAGCAACAGCAAAACAAGCAGCCAAAAAACCGATTTGCTAAATACCGTCATAATCAACAATGACCAAAACCTTTTTAAGGTCTTCCAGGCGATAAGGGATTTTTAAAGTGGCTTTAAGCCAGGGAGTGGTTGAAGAATATTCAATTCTATCCACTGTTCCCAAATAAAGCCCGTAGGGAAATTCCGGTGAAATATTCACGACCTCGTCATCCCCTCTTATTAAAGATTCTGGAGCAATTAATTCGAGCCGCGGCAGCGAGCCGCCCGTGAGAACTGCTTTAACTTTATCTCCGCCAATCGCCACACTGCTCCGCCAAGAAGGACTTTCAACGAGCTGGACTTCGCTTACCGTCTTTTTAACGGCCTTGATTTTCCCCAATAGAATATTTTTCCCGACTAAGACCGGTGCGCCAACCTTTAGACCGTTTTGGGAACCAAGATTTACAATAAAGGATTCTTCATCGCTGAAAGGATAACGCGAGTAAACTTCCGCCTCGCGATAATTATAAGCAAATTCTTGTTTCGGCTTATTTAATTTCTCAAGCTCTAATTTGAGATTTTGGTTCTCAAGCTGAAGCGCCTTGAACGCTTCATAATCAAAACCCCTGTCAAAAAAACTCAAGACCAATCCCCTCAAATCCTTCAAGGCGCTTAAAGCAGGCGACCAAAATAAAACCAGGACAACAATAACGGCAATAAGAATCAAACTGCCCGAGAAATTGCGTAAGGACTTCATAACTTTAGTTGGAAGAAAAAATCTCAGTTTCCCAATTTGAAATTGGAAAAGGTGTTTAACAAATGCCGGAATTCGGGAATTTTTTCGCAGACCATGCCCGTCCCCCGGGCAACGCAGGTCAACGGGTCTTCAACCACTTTTACGGGAACGCCGATTTCTTTTTGAGCGAGTTCGCTTATTCCCCGGAGCAAACTGCCGCCGCCGCAAAAATAAATTCCGTTTTTATAAATGTCGCCGACCAGCTCCGCCGGCGTAACTTCGATTAAATCCCTTAACGACTCCATAAGATTTTTTAAAGGCCGGATGAGCCAAAAACGGGTCTGACTGTCTTTTATAACCACTTCCCGGGGCAAGCCGGTTGTAACGTCGCGCCCCCTTACCGAAATTTCCAATCTTTCGTGCACGGGCTGAGCCGAACCTACCGCAATTTTTATTTCTTCGGCTGTCGGCTCGCCGATGTCTATTTTAAGCTCTTCCCGCACGCCTTTCATTACTTCGTTATTCAGAAAATCACCGGCTATTTTTAACCTTTTTGAAACCACAATGCCGTTCATGGAAATAATCGCCATGTCTGTCGTGCCGGCCCCGATATCAACAACGGCGTAAGCGCTCGGCTCCCCGATTTCAAGCCGACTCCCCAAGGCGGCCGCCAAAGGTTGTTCAAGCAGATAAACTTTGTTGGCGCCGGCTTCTTTAAGCAAATCTTCAACTGATTTCCGCTCCACCTCGGTCAAATTAGTGGGCACGCTCACGACTACTTCCGTAAGCCAGGACCAGGGCAAATCATTGCTTTTTAAGAAACGCTGAATCATTTCCTTGGCCATGTCGAAATCAGCAATCACGCCGTGCATCAAGGGCCTCAATGCCGTAATATGCGAAGGCGTCCGGCTGAACATTTTTTTGGCGCCAAAACCGTAAGCCACCACCCGATTGGTACGATTATTAAAAGCGACGATTGAGGGTTCGTTAACGACAATGCCCACCCCTTTCAAATAAATCTGAGTGGTATCAGTGCCGAGGTCAATGCCGATGTTCTTTTTAAAAACCATGATTTTAGGAATTAGTAATTAGGATTTAGGATTGAGTTTTTTTATTAGTTCGGGAATTTTCATTAACTTTGCCTGCCCTTTTGCTCTTTCCTTAAGCTCGGCCTTGCCTTGGACAAACGTTTTATCGCTCACTATCAGCCGGTAAGGCAATCCCAAAAGGTCGGCTTCAACTAATTTTTCTCCGGCTGACAAATTGCTCCGGTCGTCGTACAAAACCGAAACGCCGCTTTTTACCAAATCATTATAAACTCGGTCGCTGAAATTTTTCAAATCAGGCTCGGCTTCCCCGATTAACAAAAGATGAACTTTAGCCGGCGCCACACTTTCCGGCCAGATAATGCCGTTTTTGTCATGATGGACTTCAACAATTGTCCCCATCAGCCGCTCCACGCCAATGCCGTAAGAAGCCATGATGACCGGATGCGCTTTGCCTTCTTTGTCTTTGTAAACCAGGGAAACCGGTTCTGAAAAACGCGTCCCAAGCTTAAAAATATTCCCGACTTCAATGCTTTTTACCTTATCAAGCACGCCGCTTTTACAGTTCGGGCACATTTCTTTCGCCTTGAGTTTGGAAATGTTTTTATTCTGGGCAAATTCGCAAAGTCGGCACAAAAGTATTTCATCTTCTCCGGCTTCGGCTTCAACCATAAATTCGTGGGAATATTTTGAAAAATCTCCGCCCGAAGCCTCGGTAATGTAAGCTCTGAGGCCGCAGCGTTCAAAAACATTCAGATAAGCCTGTTTGGACTGGTCGTAAAACTCGTTCAAAGAACTCAAATCGGCATGAAAGCTGTATAAATCCTTCATGGTAAACTCGCGGCCGCGGAGCAAACCGGATTTTGGCCGCGCCTCATTTCTGAATTTTGTCTGAATCTGATAAACCGCCAAAGGCAAATCCTGATAAGAGGAAATTATTTGCTTTCCGATAAGAGCAATCACTTCTTCATGAGTCGGCCCCAAACCCACTTCGCGACCGGCCTTGTCTTTAAACTGATACATAATCTCAGCCATTGTTTCCCAGCGACCAGTGGCATCCCAAACCGAACGCGGATGAAGCGCCGGCATTATCATTTCAAAAGCGCCCAACGCATTCATTTCCTCCCGAATAATATTCATTATCTTTTCGCGCACCAGCTGACCCAAGGGCAGAAACGAATAAACGCCGGCCATCAGTTTATGGATAAAATTAGCCCGAATCAGAAGCTGGGCGTTTACTGACTGCTCGTCTTTGGGAAACTCTTTTTGGGCTTTAAAAAACAGCTTTGATTGAAGCATTATAAAAATAATCTACCAGATTACCGGCTATTTGGCAATCTTTGCTTTTTCCTGAAGTTGAAGAAGATACCGCTTTTCAATGGTTTCGAAATACGCTTTCATTGCTCTGGATTCCTGGCCGGGCAGCCAGATACAAACCCAGTACCAAAGCCCAAAACCAATAGCCATTATAAAAAGACCAATCGCCGTAAAAACAGCAATGTTTTTCCAATTTATTTTCCTAACGTTTTTATCCATCTCATTAAATTATAACATTCAAATAAACTATTTAGTGGCGTCGTATATTGCTTTAACTTCAGCGGCAGAGAGAGCGCGGTTATAGATGCGGACGTCGTCAAGATAACCCCAAAAGTTTTCAGAAGCCCATCCACTCGCTCCTATACGCAGGCTAGAAAACGATTGATCTATTTGTTTATAGGAAACTGATGCTTTTTCTACGCCGTTAACGTATATTTTATTTGTCGTACCACCGCCGAGGAATGCAACATGGTTCCAAACGTTATTAGTAATACTATTTGGAGCTGCGGCTATGACGGAAAAAACGCTGCTCACAAAACCTTCCAGTGCTGATTGAGTAGTATTCACAACTAACCGCGGCCTGTGATTCACTCCGTTCAAAACGGTATAGGTGCCGGGACCGCCGCTCATCGGTTTTGCCCACAAAGAAACAGTCCACTTAGTATTGGGAGGAGCGAAAACATTCAGAGAGGAATGATAAGAAACCTCGACGTAGTCTCCGGAAAGCCCTGCTTCATCGAAATAGGCACATTTAGAACCGACTTTACAACCAGAAGAGGTATGCAAATCAGTAACAGTTGAGGAAGAATACATGGTGCCATTATTGGCAAACCCGGAAGAATCACTGGCCGTGGTGCCGGTTTCTTCAAAAGTCCACCAGCCCACCATCCCGCCCACAAAGGGCGCCAGCGTAACATCATTGCCTTGCTCAAAAAGAGCCGGGTCAGAACCGCTGTCAGTGCCGGCTTTGGGAGTGTATTTTTCTGAAACAAGACGAGCTGTGAGTTTCCAAGACCCGCCTGTGACATAGGTATAATATTCACCGGTGGAAGTGGAGTTAACAGGGTCAATGGGCAGTTTGGATATAGGCGAGCCGCCTGAGAACTGGGTGAAATTGACCGGCACCCAGCCGTTGCCATTGATTTTCTTGTAATTGAAGGAGTTTGAGCAGGCATATGCCCACCCTGAAGGCAGGGTGGGCAGACCAAGATTGGCGCAGGTTGAGCTGGCGTCAGGAATAGAGACGTAGACAACGGAAGAAGAGCCGAAATTAAGGGCAGGTTGGTCAACCTGGATAAAGGAAAGGACTTTGTTCAACTGCTGGAGGTCATAGAGGCGGGTGGAATCCCGGCTTTGTCTCATCATTTCTGCCGGATTGAGAACTACCACGACCACTGCTCCCAAGATGGCTAAGAGAGTGACGACGATTAATAACTCGATGAGGGTGAAACTGGCTCTTTTGCTAACAGGAACAAGCGACATACCTATATTATAAACCATTAAACAATGATTGATAACCAAATTAAAGAATTTAAGGGTTAAAGAATTTAAGGAGCTTAAAGATTCTGCGTTTAAAAAGCCATGGCTTTTTAAACGCAGAATTCAACTCTGCTACCTTTACTGTTCCAAACCGAGTTTTAAATACCAATCAGTCGTGGCGTCGGGCGTACGAAGTTCAACTTCGTAAGATTGCAAAAAAAATAACCCTCACATGGTGAGGGCTAATTGATGGGATGCTTCTGCTTCAGAATGGTCGTAAACTCAGGGTGATGCTTCGGACTGCTTCCCCGACCATTGCTGAGCCTTCAAACCTGCCGATAAAGGCGGTTTCTTTCACCCTTTCCGATTCCAATATCGACAAGGTTTCTTCATCGCCAGGACTCCCATCATCAACGAGGTCAATCTTGATGGCTAGGTCTTTAAACGTCGCTACGGCTTTCATGACTTTTTCCCCTTTCCTCTATTCACTATGAAATTGTGAGACAACAGTTGTCTTGTTTGTTCTGTCAAAAGTATAGCATACTTTGTGCTATTTTGTCAATACCTCCCGCCTCCGCTTCTTCTTGCTTCGGCGAGGCAAGCAATCCCCGGCAGCTTCTTACCCGATAAATACTCCAGCATTGCGCCGCCGCCGGTGGAAAGAAACAGGTTAATTGGTAGTTTATAGTGAGTAGTGAGTAGATTTAACGAAACAACTGTTTCACCGCCGCCGACGACAATTTTGGCTCTTTTGTTCTTTGAAACGGCTTGCCAGATTCCCTTAGTGCCGTTTGCAAATTCCTTTTTTTCAAACATCCCCATTGGGCCGTTCCAGATGATGGTGCGAGATTTTTTGATAATCGTGCTGTACCATCGTACAGTGCGCTCGCCAATGTCTAAAATCTGTTTATTTTTAATTTTCACGTCGCTCGGCAGAATTATTTTTTTTGAATTTAAATATTTTTTATTTTTGATATTTGATATTTGATATTTGTCAATTAAAGAATCCCCTACCGGCAGACCTTGGGCCACGAAAAAGGTATTAGCCGGACCGCCGCCGAGCAGGAAATAATCGGCTTTCCGCCGGCTGGCGGATCCCCAAAGATTTTTAATAATGCCGATTTTATCGGAGATTTTTGCGCCGCCGATAATGACCGTAAAAGGATGTTTGAAATTTCTCATCACGGCATCGAGATTTTTTATTTCTTTTTCCATCAAAAGTCCGGCATAAGACGGCAGATATTTGGTAATGGCAACAACTGATGCGTTTTTACGGTGAGAAACAGCGAAAGCGTCGTTTACGTAAAAATCGCCGAGCGACGCCAGATTTTTAGCCAGCTTAGCGTCATTTTTCTCTTCGCCGGGAAGAAAACGGAGGTTTTCAAGAAGAAAAACGCCGTTTTCAGATTTTGCGATTTTTTTCTTAATTACCGCGAACCGGAAATTTGAGACGAACCGCACTCGCTTCCTAAGCTTGCGCGAGAGAATCGGAACGAACGGCCTCAAGCTCAATTTTTTATCCACGCTGTGCGGGCGGCCTCTATGGCTCAAAAGAACCACCTTAATGTGGTGCTTGAGAAGAAGTTTTATCGTTGGGACAACGGCCTCAAGCCGAGAGATATTATTCAAATCAATCCTCAAAAGGCAGATTTTGCCCTCGTACTTTCTAAGAACCGGTTCGTTAAGATACTTAATCATAAAATTATTATAACCTGTAAAAGATTTTTAAGAAAATAAAAAAACGCCGCGATAAAGAATTTCGCGGCGCTCCTCTATGAACCCACCCCGTCAGCGACGAAAGACTTTGTTGATTCCTTTCGGAGGTATCCGGACTATTTGCATAGCTTGACCTTCTGGTCCGGCACAAGCTCTCTGTATAGTACGCTCGTCCCTCAGGTCGGCAAAATAGCCCAAATCTTCCTGCTCTTGCGAGGAATCGATCGGCTTAACAACGGTTGTTGTAGTCAAGCCGTTTCGGCAATCTGCGTGTCGCTTCATGGCGGGCCTCCAGTATAAGATACAAGGTGGGTGGTGGGATGTTTTGTTTATTTCAAAGCAACCGGAGAGTTGCTTCTAGATATAGTATAGTACATTACTTTTAAAAAGTAAACAAAAAGACCCGCAAGCTCTACTTTCCCCATACCCGAAGGCACAAGTATCATCGAGGCTACGTGATTTCACTTCTCAGTTCGGAATGGAATGAGGTGGTACACACGTAGCTTAATCACGGGTCTAAAATAAATTATCAAATTCGCCAACAAATGAACGGAATGAACACTTGAGTTTATTAGTACTCCTCGGCTAAAACCCTTACGGGCCTTACACCTGGAGCCTATCAACGTCGTAGTCTTCAACGAACTCTGTCCTTGCGGACGATACCTAATCTTGGGAGAGGCTTCGCGCTTAGATGCTTTCAGCGCTTATCCCGTCCGAACATAGCTACCTGGCGATTCAATTGGTATCAAAGCCAGTAGACCAGAGGTTCGTTCAACCCGGTCCTCTCGTACTAGGGTCGACTTCCCTCAAGTATCCACGCCGACAGCAGATAGAGACCAACCTGTCTCACGCATGTTCACACGCATTACTGCGTGCATTGGACTGTATCTTCACCCATTCTTGGGTGGCCAACATTCAGTCTCTACGGGCCTCCGACTCTGGTCGGAGTTCCCTCGGTATTATCCGCACTTTACGGACTTCACCGATACAAGTCAGCTTTTTCTTCCATATTTCTATGGAAGACCGCCGCGATATGATTGGTTTCTTATCTTGTTAATGACGAAAAGACTTACTCTCTCGATGGATTCAGACTGTTCAAATGCCAAAATAGTTTCAGCAACTGAACGGTCTGAACCCAGCTCACGTACCACTTTAAATGGCGAACAGCCATACCCTTGGGAGCTTCTCCACCCCCGGGATGTGGTGAGCCGACATCGAGGTGCCGAGCTTCGTCGTCGATAAGGACTCTCGGACGAAACCAGCCTGTTATCCCCGGAGTAACTTTTATCCGTTGTCTCCAACCTTCCTATGAAGGATTGTCGGGTCGCTAAGCTCTGCTTTCGCACCTGCGCGGCTTGTAGGCCTTGCAGTTAAGCCGGCTTATGCCTTTACACTTTAAGTCCGATTTCCATCCGGACTAAGCCGACCTTAATAGGCCCCTCCATTACTCTTTAGGAGGGTTCTGCCCCAGAAAAACTGCCCGCCAGACACTGTCCCCACCCCGTTTTGCGGGGCCGGTTAGATACTAACATTTAAAAGATGGGTGTTTCATTGACGGCTCCATCCCGACCGAAATCGGAACTTCAAAGCCTCCCCACTACGCTACGCATCCAAACGTTAATATCAATATCAAGCTACAGTAAAGCTTCCGGGGTCTTTTCGTCTTGCTGCCGGTATCCCGCGTCTTCACGGGAATCGCATTTTCATCGGGCTCCTCGTTGAGACAGTTCTCCAGTCGTTACGCCTTTCATGCGCTCCGGAACTTACCCGGAAAGGAATTGCGCTACTTTAACACGGTTATAGTTACCGCGGACATTGACGAGGGCTTCGGGTAATGAGCATCCTTCACCTTGCGGTTCAAGACACCCTCACCGTTAACCTTCTCGCATCGGTCAGGCGTCACCCCCTATACATCCTCTTACGAGTTCGCAGGGAGCTGTGTTTTTGGTAAACAGTCGCCAGAGATACTTTAGCTGCGTCCTTCGGTTCTTACGAACCTCAGGAAAGGCTTATCCCGAAGTTACGCCTAGCTTTTTTGCCGAGTTCCTTAACGAGGAATCACCCGTTCCCCTGAGGCTCCTCGCCTCATCCACCTGTGGCGGTTTACGGTACGGAGCCGCATAAGCACACTTTAGAAGTTTTTCTCGGAGGACTCTTCGCTCAAGTTGAATTGGTAAAAACCAAAACTTCTGCCTGCTCTGAATTTCGCCATTAAAAGCACTCATCGGGATTTGCCGCAATGAGAATTCTTAAGCCAGCAACGCCAAACCATTAAGGCGCTTAAGTTTATTTTCCTCGTCACTTCGTCAGTAACTCTTATACGGCGGGCTGGAATATTAACCAGCTGTCCATCAGCTGCGGCTTTCGCCATTGCCTTAGGACCGCCTAACCCTCCGTCGATTTTCGTTGCGGAGGAAACCTTGGATTTTCGGGGAGCGCGGTTTTCACGCGCTTTGCGATTACTCATGCCAACATTCTCTCTTCCCTGCACTCCACCGCCCCTCACGGGTGCGGCTTCACTGCACAGGGAATGCTCTCCTACCACTCGTCCCGCAAAGCGGGACGAATCCGCGTCTTCGGTATGAAGCTTTAGCCCCGGTAAATTTTCGGCGCTACTGTCCTCGAATAGTGAGTTGTTACACACTCTTTAAAGGATGGCTACCTCTAAGCCAACCTCCTATCTGTTTATGGGCAGTAACTACCTTTCACACTTAGCTTCAATTTGGGGACCTTAGACGGCGGTCTGGGCTCTTCCCCTCGCGACCATGGAGCTTAGCCCCCACAGTCTGACTCCCGCGCTTTTACTCTCTGGCATTCGGAGTTTGATTGATGAGCCGAGCTTTCGCCCTTTGCTCATCATCCAGTGCTCTACCTCCAAAGAGAAACACGCGAGGCTAGTCCTAAAACTATTTCGGAGAGAACCAGCTATTACCAGACTCGATTAGCTTTTCACTCCTTACCCCAGCTCATCCGAGAGTTTTGAACAACTCACCAGTGCGGACCTCCCTCTGTATTTCTACAGAGTTCATCCTGGCCAGGGTAAGCTCGTCTGGTTTCGGGTCTTACACCTAATGCTAACTCCTCAATCGCACAGTCCTCGACTCATGAGGACTACGCGATAGAGAAGAGTCGCCCTTTTAAGACTCGCTTTCGCTTCGCCTCCATCCGATTTATCGGATTTAGACTTCGCAATAGATATAAACTCGTTGGCTCATTCTTCAATAGGCACACCGTCACCCGTTCTCTTTCTTGCGAAAGAGACATAAGGCTCCGGTTCCTTGTAAGTAGATGGTTTCAGGTACTATTTCACCGCCCTAACCGGGCTGCTTTTCACCTTTCCCTCACGGTACTAGTTCACTATCGATCACTAAATGTATTTAGCCTTGCCGGATAGTACCGGCGGATTCCTCCGAGGTTAGTTGGCCTCGAAGTACTCAAGATTAGAAAACTGAAGAGTCCATCCGTTTTCGCTTACAGGACTATCACCTTTTTTAGTTAGGCTTTCCAGCCTATTCAGCTAACAAATGGATTTGTAACTCTCCCCTCGAGTTTAAAGCTTTCAAACTCGAAAACGTTTCCTATCTTACAACCCTGAGCGCATAATTTGATTATGAGTTCAGTTTGGGCTAGATCCCATTTCGCTCGCCGCTACTTTGGGAATTACTTATTAGTCTATTTTCCTCTGGGTACTGAGATGTTTCACTTCCCCAGGTCTGCTCCCTTCGATTACTCTCAGGGTAATTGCGGTTTACGCAATTGGGTTTCCCCATTCGGAAATCTCCGGATCAAAGGTTGCTACGCACCTCCCCGAAGCTTATCGCAGCTACGCCGCGTCCTTCATCGCCATTTAGTGTCAAGGCATCCGCCATCTACACTTATTTGTGCTCACTCCGTTCATTTGTGAGCGAACTTTTTTATTTTTACTTTTTTGCTTCAATCTTATTTTTTTATCAAGGTTCAGTCGAAACATCCATTCGGCGCGGCTCCCGCCAGAAGCGGGCAGGCAGGATAATAAAAAATCCGCCTTGTCGGCGGATACCACGGGCGCATCCAAAAATGCCCCTCAGGTTTGTGGCTCTCCGCCTTTGTATTTATTCCGGTAGTTCATTCGCATTATAAGGATAGAGCAATGAGGCAAAACTTGTCAAGCCCCGGTTTTATCCACAATCAAAGGCACAAAACTAAAGCCGTAGTACTGCTTTTGGGAAAACTCAGTCGGCGACTTTTTCTGAAGCTGGACTATATTGTGGCCAACCGGCGCAACAATCTGGCCACCGACTTTTAACTGGTCTTTCCAAGCCTGCGGAACGGTCTCAAGCGCCTGCCTGCCGGCAGGCAGGGCGGCGGCGGCAATAATCTTGTCAAACGGCGCTTCTTCCTCATAACCTTTTGAACCGTCGCCTTCGATGATTTTTACCGTTCCTTTTTCGATAAAGTTGTACTTGCTTAAATTTTTTTCTGAAATTTTTTTAAGTTCGGGAATACGCTCAACGCCAATGACTTTCCCTTGAGCCGGCGAACCGCCGACAATATAGGCTAAAAGTCCGGTTTGCCAGCCTGAACCGCTGCCAATGTCCAAAATTTTTTCACCGGCCTTTGGTTCCAAAAGTTCCAGCATAAAAGCAACCGTAAGCGGCTGAGAAATGGTCTGGCTAAAACCAATGGGCAAAGGATAATTCCCATAAGCTTCGTCCCGGTATTCTTCGGGCACAAAATCTTTTCTGTCCACTTTTTGAAACGCTTCAATAATCGCCGGCGTTCTGAGATATCCTTCATCAATAAGCGATTGAATTAGTTCTTGCTTATCCATGTCTTTATTTTACAACACTTTAAAACGAGAAAAAAATAAGCCCACTCAAATTTGTCATCCCAATTTACGTTAATTAGATATTGAGATTTTTGAGATGGGCTTGAATGCGTGTGGACGGCGTGAGAAAAACATGGCTATCTCCCTTTGTTATTGGTCAAGTTCCGAACCTTCCTTGCTTTCCGAATCCGAAGAATCGAAATCCGTTGCAAAAACTGGTTTGCCTTCAGCATCTTTGGTCGGCTTAAATTCCCAGTTTTCATCCTCACGAATGAGCAATTTGAGTTCTACCACTCGCGGGTCTCCGTTTTTAGGCCGAGGTATTTCTTTTATGGAAACAATATCCATAAAATCAATAACCGCGCCTTCTTGCTTTTTCCGAAGAACCCCGCGGATAGGAAGCTTGTGAACGCCATTCTTTATTTTTCTCAGCACCAACAACAATCCATCCACACAGAGTTTGCCAGGAAGAATGGTCATATGACTACCCTCCTTTCTTCAAATGGCTAGCCCAATTATAGCATATTTGCTTCAACTCAAATCTTGGAAGTGCTTTGAATAACGATGTCTATAAGGTCGCCAAAAGGTATGCCTGAAACCTGAGCCGCCTTGGGAATCAAGCTCTGTTCAGTTAAACCGGGAATGGTATTAATCTCCAAAATATAAATATCGCCTTTTTTATCAACAATAAAATCCGTTCTTGAAAAACCTCTCGCGCCAACTAAGCGGTGGGCTTGAACTGCGGCTTTTTGCAAGGCACGCATTAAATAATCAGTTAATTTCGGCGGCGGCGTAATTTCCAAAGAACCGCCGGGCTCGTATTTGGCGCGATAATCAAAAAAATCGCTTACCTGGGGGATGATTTCGGTTGGCAAAAGCGGAAAAGCGGTTTCAGCCGGACCATAATCAAGAACGCCGCAAGTCATTTCCCTGCCCCGAACAAAATTTTGAAGAAGAGCCCCTCTTGAAATTCCAAAAATATTTTCCAAAGCGCCGATGAATTCGCCCCGGTTTTCGGGAATGTAAACGCCGACGCTTGAACCGTTATCGTTAGGTTTCACGACCAGCGGATAACCCGCATAGTGGTCAACCCAATTAAATATTTTGAAAGGATTCCGGTGCCAGTCGTGTTTTGAAACAAACAAAGACATCGGCGTGGTAAGACCGGCATCGCGAAAAAGACGGAGCGATAAAAATTTATTCATCGCCAGGGCGCTCGCTGCGGCATTGGAGCCGGTATAAGGAATCTGAACCTGGTCTAAGATTGACTGGATTGTGCCGTCTTCGCCATAGGTGCCGTGAAGGGCTATAAAAGCCACATCGGCTTGATTTTTAAGATTTTCCGGCGGAATCTCCCACTCCCCTTTTTTGCTGATAAAAACTTTCCGGGCTTCGTATTTTTCAGGATTAATGTTTTTAACAACGTTTTCACCCGATTTCAAGGAAACTTCGTGTTCGGATGACGGCCCGCCCATTAAAACCGCGATTTTTTTCTTTTGAGAAGCCATGGTTGATTAAATTCACTGTTACTTTACCAAATTCCCCGCTAAATTGCAAAAAAATTTAATAGGTCTATAATGGCGTTAGATATTTTGAACAACAAACGCGAGGTAAAAAATGATTACGGTAGACGTTATCGCAGGTCCGATGTTTTCCGGTAAAACCGAGGAATTGATCCGCCGGCTCCGCCGCGCCAGCTACGCCGGCAAAAGAATTCTGGTAATCAAACCGAAAATAGATACCCGAACCGAAAACAAAATCGTGGCAAGGCTCAAAAAATCGGAAGTGAAATTTGAGCCAGCCGCGGAATTCCCGGCTTATCCGATAGAATCTCTGGCAGAACTTGAAAAGTTATTCAAAGAGACCAACCCAGAGATTTTAGGCATTGACGAAGCCCAATTCCTTAAGGATTGGTTTCTGATTTTTCTCCGCCAACTTCTTCAAAACAGCGCCCAGGTATCTGTCACCGTCATCATTGTTGGCCTTGACAAGGATGCTTGGGGCAACCCTTTCGGCATCATGCCGCAACTTATGGCTTTGGCTGACCATGTTGATAAAGAAGAAGCTGTTTGTTTTAAGTGCGGGAGCCTAAATGCCGTGATGACCCAAAAAAAATCACTGGGCTCCGGTGAACAAATAGAAGTCGGCGATTTTGAACTCTACGAAGCCCGTTGCCGAATTTGCTGGACGCCACCAAGAGAAGTATCCGATAACCCCGCCTAAGCTAAGCGGGGTTTTTTATTTGGGCGGGGGTACTAGGATTCGAACCTAGAATAACTCTTTTGGAGAGAGTCGTGATGCCATTTCACTATGCCCCCTATCACGGTTTTGTCCCGATTTTTGAAAATCATAGCATGATTTTCACAAAAATCGAGGATCCGCGATTTTGTCGCTTCGGCAAAGCCGAAGACAAAATCGGGAGAGACCGTCATTCTGCCATTGAACTATGCCCCCATTCCTTATTTCTTCGCTTCTTTGTGAATCGTATGCTTACGGCACCACGCGCAGAATTTCTTAAATTCCAGCTTCCTTTCAACGGTTTTCTTATTTTTGTGAATATAATAATTAGCCCGTTTGCACTCGGAGCATTTTAGCCTCATTAAACCCTCATTGAATTTGCCTTGTGCCATAATTGTTGAAATTTTCGAACTCGTAATTATAGCGAAGAAAATTTCACTACAATTATGAGCATCCCGCCGAAACTTTGCAAGTGAAGGCGGATGCCATACCAAAATTCCCGAGCCCGAGGAGAGAGTCGAACTCTCGTCTGATCCTTACCATGGATCTGTTCTGCCGTTGAACTAATCGGGCAGCAGGAACTAGATTGAGGATACAATAAAAATCTTCGGCTATCAAACGCTCAGGCTATTAAAGAAAACGGCGTTCCCCTGTCATAAGAACTGTCAAATTTATTACCATTTTTGGACTTTTAAAAACAACCGCCGCCGCAGCCAAAATAATAACAATGATAACGCCGCTTAATATTAAACTTTTCTTGTTGAAACCCATAAATATAATTTATTTTTGTTTGAGCCACCTCTCGCCTGCCTGCCGCCTGCCTGACGGCAGTCAGGGCAGGCAGGGATTTTCACCCCGTTAGATAAACAAGTTATCTAACGGGGCGGGCCGAGGACTTACGGTTTATCCCGATTTTGTCAAAATTTGCACAGAGCCGGTAGAGGGATTCGAACCCCCGACACCCTGTTTACAAAACAGGTGCTCTAACCCCTGAGCTATACCGGCAATTTTTGGAACAAAATCGCGGACTCTCGATATTCTAATCCCGATTGCTATCGGGAAGAATATCGGAGCAAAACCACTGCTTTACCACTAAGCTAAGGCGGCAACTGGCGCTTTCTTTAATATTAAAACAAAAGAGCTGACCCAATGCAATGAATCAGCTCATTTTTCAAATACCCCAAACGGCCTAGTGAGGCATCATTTGGACGCCAAGCATCATTCCCGAAAAACGATGCCAGGCAAGAAGCTCAGGACCTTCACAAATCTCTTCAAAGCCCTCGAAATCAGTGAAGAGCTCTATGGGGTCCATGGGCTTTGCTGACGGCCTTGTCAAACGATTCCGGTAGATAAGAGGTCCTTCTTGGAATTTTTCAGGACCCCGGCCGCCGCGAAACTCTCCTTTTAAATACGCAGCTGTAAGCGCCCGCTGCCAAAAAGGAATCACCCTTTTATCATTCGGTACCCAAAAACCATGGTAGTCCATCATCCAAGCTGGCACGCTTTGAACCCAGATGCCTGTGAAGCCATGGCTTTTGAAACCTTCTGAAAAATAGCAATCTACATATAGAAGGTCATCGCGCTCAAGCCGGATTACTTTGGAGCCTGGCAACTCTGGAATAGTGGTCTTGGGTGCACCGCCTGCCCAGCCTCTTCGACTCATCTCCAGGAAAAAATCCCGGAGCTCTTTTATGGTCGGCATAAACACTCCTTTCTCAATCATATGAATGAATTAGAATGTCAATTATATATTATGCTGAAAATATTATATAAGCTGGGCTCCAAAAAGTCAATCTTCAATGTCGGGCCGTAGCGTGCTTATATCTCGCCTTCTTCTTCGCGGGGAGGACTTTCAAGCGCCATTGGCTCGATACCTATCTCCTCTCCAGTGATTTTCAGAACGTCCTTATCGATTTTCCCCAATTCTCTATAAGCTGTCGTATAGGTTTTCACCGTTGTTCCTAATTGATTTCCTAATTTCTTAAAGTAATCATCATAAGCTTTTAGATGCCTGCCGAGTACACCAACATTTTTAAGAATCTCTTTTGTTGATTCCTGAATTTGATACGCTCGCATACTCTGAACAAACGTCTGTAACGCAACGTAAAAAGTAGTTGGCGAAACAATATGCACTTTCTTCTCATTAATGGCGTAGTCTATCAGATCGCGTGTATTAGACTTAATAGCTCCTATCTTATTCACCAGTAAATCATAATAAATGCCCTCCGCAGGGATAAACATGAAGGCGAATTCCATAGTTCCTTCTTGCGGTCTAATATACTTTGCGGTTTCGTCGATCCGGTTTCTCAAATCTTGTTTGAAGGTTTTCTCTAAATACTCACGCTCCGTCGGATCTGTCGTTTCTACAATACGATTGTAATTTTCCAGCGAAAATTTTGAGTCGATGGGGATAATCTTATCTCCAAAAAACAGAACGGCATCAACCTTATCCCCGTTTTTAAACTCATACTGCATCTGATATTGTTTCGGTTGAAACGTATTTTTGAGCAGCATTTCCAATTGATACTCACCGAATATCCCACGCTGTTTCGGATTCTTTAAAATGTCTTGCAGATTCTTCAACTGATCGGAAAAATTCAAAACTTGCTTATTTGTTTCATTTAGACGGGTAAGCTTCTCAACGACATCGGCATAAATTTTTGTATTTTGGCCAGCTTGTTGTTGAAATAGTTTTGCTGACTCTGAAAGTCTTAAATCGAGTCTCCTACCCAATTCCTGGATTTCACTTTGCAGAAGAGGTGGTGTCCTGTCTTCTTCTTTATTTCTGTTCCGCCGACTGAATATCCAAAATAAACCGATAAAGCCCGCGATAACCGCCACTAAAATTAAAATTAAAAACGTTTGTTCCATTGGTTTAATTTATCCTGATAACGACGGCAATGAATATCAAAATCAAAAGTGAAATCAAGACATTGCTCCCCATAAAAAGATAAGACAAAAACCGCTCCCGGTAAAACAAAATCCGGCTCAAAGCTGAATTAATGAGCAAGGCCAGAAAGCCGATAAGCCAAATCCATAAGACGTCCGCTTTTTCGCCGAACAAGTCTATGCCGCGAAAATCGTCAAAATGCAAAACCAAAGGCGAGCTCAGCCCCCCGCTTTTTATGGAAAACAAAATCAGGCTGAAAAAAAGCAAAACAAAAGACAAAATAAAAAGCGAAAGTAATACTTTTTGCCGTAAAATCGCAATCATTTAATTAATTTTAACACAACTGCAGCCCCGACGGGAATCGAACCCGTGTTTCCAGGATGCTCCGATTTTGTCTCCGAGTGTGTCGGGTTTACAAAATCGTGAGTCCTCGATTTTCTATCAAAATTTTGTGGCGCTTACGGGAATCGAACCCATGTTCCGGCGTTGAGAACGCCGTGTCCTAAACCACTAGACGAAAGCGCCAGGATTAAAATTTTGAGAAAATCGGGAAGAACCTGATGTCCTAGGCCACTAGACGACAGGGCCATTTGCACTTCAATTTTAAAGAAAACTAATGTTTTGTCCAGCAAAATTATTCGTTATCCGACGGGTCGTACATGCCCGGTTTTGAAAGCCAGCTTTTGGTTTGACGAACAAGAAGCTCCTCGGCTTTATCCGGTTCAGCCATCACTTCTTTGACGACTTTTTCAAGCCGCACTCCTTGTGAGGCTTTGACTAAAATCAAATCGTTTTTTGTAATTAAACTCTGAAGAAAAAGGCCGGCTTTTTCCACGTCATCAAAACTAAAAATTGACTTGGCGAACATCCCTTCTTTTTTCGCGGCTTCGGCAATAATCTTGCCTCTGGTGCCCACGGTTATAAGAATATTGGCGGCCTTGGGCACTATCCGGCCGACTGCTTCGTGAGCCGGAATCGTGTATTTGCCGATTTCCAGCATATCGCCAAGCACGGCAATTTTTCTTTTGACGCTTAAACTCCGCAACGTCTCAAGAGCTTCGCGCATGGCTAAAGGCGAAGCATTGTAAGTATCGTCAATGATTACGCTTTTCTTAATGCCGGGAATAATTTTCTGGCGGCCGGCCGGCGATTCATAACCGCTTAGAGCGTCGGCAAGACGCATCAAGTTAAAGCCGAATATCAAACCGACCACGGCTGCGGCTGCTGCACAGTAAGCCGTGCTTTTGCCAAGAGCGCCCGGAATATACACCGGCACTGAACTGCCGCCATAGCTGAATTTAAAGTTTATGCCGCCTCGTTCGCCGTCAAAATTCCTTTGAAAATTACTAATCCGGAAACCGGCATTTTCGCCAAAACCAAAAGTAATGACGTGGCTTCTGGTTTCATCCTCCAGCCCCAAAACCACCGGGTCGTCAGCGTTTAAAATGGCAAAACCAGTGGCTGGCAATTCGCGAATTAATTTTACTTTCTCCCGGATGATATCTTCCGGCCCGGCAAAATTTTCAACGTGAACCGGCACTTCGCCAATCGCCGTAATCAGACCAATGGTCGGCTTCGCGATGTCCAGGAGATATTTCATATCGCCCGGCTTGTCCACGCCGTATTCCAAAATCAGAATTTCCGGATAAGTTTTTCTTTTGAAGAGAAGCTGGAACACGGCCGTGATTAAAACTTTCGGCCAAAATAACATTCCTTCGGTATTATCCCAGTCGCCGATTATGCCCAACGGCAATCCCAGTTCGTTGTTGAAACTTTTTAAAGATGACCGGACGCGGCGGCCGGCTGAAACCAAAACCACCCGAATCGCTTCTTTGGTTGAAGTTTTGCCGGTGTTTCCCGTGACGCCGATAACCGCCGGCTCATATCTTGAAATTGTAAGTTTGGCTAAATTTTTTAAAAACCATTGAAGGATTTTTAAAAGGAACTTCTTCATGATGTTTTAATTATGCGACGAATTTGAATTTTCTTCAATCAACTTATCCGGCGCGACGTTGTAATAATTCAGAATAAACTGGGCAAGCTCGCGAAAAGCCGGCATCACCGTTTCCCGAGCCAGTTCGCCCTGCTTTGGTTTATCCAACTTTATCAGTATCACAAATCTGGGATTGCTGGCCGGCGCAAATCCGGCAAAAGAATGAATGAATTCATCGGTGTAGCCGCCGATTTCAAAATCAGGCACCTGAGCCGTGCCGGTTTTGCCGGCCATATTAAATCCGGGAATAACCGCCACCCCGACTCTTTCCACGGCCGTGACCAACATCGCCACCACTTGCCTGGCGGTTTCTTCGCTAATCACCCTTCTTATCACCATTGGCTTTAATTCTTGATTTAAATAGGGCCGCATCAGAAGCCCGCCGTTAGCCAGGACCGAAAAAGCGTTCACGAGCTGCAGAGGCGTGATTGCCGTGCCTTGACCGAAAGAAGCCGTGGCAAAATCAATGGCCCGGGCATCTTTTTTCTCCAGATTTTTCACGCTGCCGGGAACTTCGTCGGATAAATCAACGCCGGTTTTTGCACCAAACCCGAATTTTTTCACATATTCCAAAAACCTGGCGTTACCGATCAACTTTTCCGCATAAACGGCGCCGGTGTTTATTGATTTCGCGATAACGGTAATCATGTCAACCTTGCCGTAAACCTGTTCGCCGGAATTTTTAATGGTTTTACCGTTTAGGGTGACGCTCCCGGTGTCAACAAAAGTCGTGGTGGGAGTAAAAGCGCTGAGTTCGATGCCGGTCGCCATGGTCAAGGGTTTGAAAACCGAACCCGATTCGTAAACGTATTGCACCGCCGGATTTATGAAATTTTTAACCGGATAATCCTTGTACTCATTGGGATTAAAACCCGGTTCATTGGCTAAAGTTAAAATTTTGCCGGTCGCCGGCTCTTCGATAATGATTGAACCGCCAGCGGCTTGGTAATCTTCAACCAGCTTCCGCAAAATTTGTTCTGACTGGGCTTGAAGATTTCTGTCAACGGTTAATTTAACGTCTTTGCCTTCGGCCAGAGTTTCATCATGGAATTTTTCAACGCCGTAAAGACCGGTTGGTTTTTCAACGTTTTTGTTAATGCCGGCAAAACCCAAAAGTCCCGAAGCCAATTTTTCAAAAGGATAAAAGCGGTACTGTTTCTCACTAACGTGAATGCCGGGAAAAGCGAGATTATTCACCGCCTCAATCTGCTCTGGAGCGGCTTTATCAACAAGAAGTTTAAAAAGACTCTGGGGATTGTCCAAAACTTCGGCCAGTTCTTCTTCTTTCCAATTAAGAATTGAGGCAAAGGCCGCGGCCGTGCTCGTAGGATTTTTAATTTCTTTAGGTACGGCGTAAATTGCCGGGTAGTCGCGGTTCAGAGCAACGGGGATGAGAGTGCTGGAACGGTCCGTAAAAAAAATTTGACCGCGCCGGAGTTCCAGTTCCGCCGCGGCCTCATTCCTGGCCTGAACCGTCTTGACGTAATAAAAGCCCTTTTCAATTTGAAGACGATAAAGATGAAAACCCAGTAAGGCGTAGGCAACGCCGAAAATCAAGGTTATGGCGATGAATCTTATTCTCATTGTGGATTAACGGCCAATTTTAAATAATCCGGTTTTTTCTCCAAGAAAAGCCCTTGCTTTTGGGCCAGGGCCTGGAGATTGGCCGGGTCAGTGATTTGATACAATTGGTTTTTCAAATCGGCATTCAAGGCCTGGGCTTTTATAATCTGTTCTTTAAAAGAGTCCGCTTGATAACGGACGTCCACAAACTTGTTATATTCATAAATATAAAAAACTCCTCCGGCGAACAAAATCAAAAACAAAATTATGAGGAAATGTTTTAAACTGCGATATTTATTGGGTTGGATTATGGTCATAAAAAGTAATTGCCCTTAGTTTGGCGGAACGGCTTCTGGGGTTTTGAGCAATTTCGGCTTTGCTCGGGACAATCGGTTTTTTTGTCAAAAGTTCGGCTTTGCCGGCCTTAGCCATCTCTCTGAAATATTTTTTAACCAAACGGTCTTCCAAGGAATGGAACGAGATGACGGCAAGGCGGCCGCTTGGTTTTAAAATTTCAGGAATGTTCGCGAGAAGTTTTTCAAGATTTTCCAACTCGCGGTTCACGAAAATTCTTAAAGCTTGGAAAACTCTTGTCGCCGGATTGATTCTCCCCCGCTCATACGAACCAGGCACGGCTTTTTTTATCGCCGCCGTTAAATCAAAAGTCGTTAAAATCTTTTTAACCTTCCTCGCCTCAACGATTTCTTTGGCGATTTTCCTTGAAAATCTTTCTTCGCCGTACTGCCAAAAAATATCGGCCAAATCTTTTTCCGCAAAACTATTCAGCACGTCAGCGGCGGTTGCAAAATTTTCAACGTTGTAGCGCATATCAAGCGGTTCGTCCCGCAAAAAACTGAATCCCCGGCCTCCGCCAGCTGGCGGACCAAGCTGACTGGAACAAAACCCCAAATCCAAGAACAAGCCGTCGGCTCTCCCGAACTTTTTGACTTTAAGAACTTCAGGAAGACGCGCGTAGCTTTCGTTGGCAAATGCCATGCTGCTTTTGAATTTCAAGCCCAGGATTTTTTCTTTTGCCCGCTCTAAAAGCCCGGCATCCCAATCAATGCCTAAAAATGCGCCGTTCGGCTCCAATCGTTTTATGATTTCAACCGCATGCCCGCCCGTTCCCAGCGTGCCGTCTATGAAAAATTCTCCCGGTCCCGGATTTAAAATCTTTATTACTTCATTTAAAAGAACTGGTGTGTGCATCTAAATCCCCAACTCCCCGAGTTTTTCCGCTATTTCATCGGAAGCTGATTCTGTTTTTGATTTGTACTGCTCCCAGGTTTCCTCATCCCAGAGTTCAATGCGGTTATAAAGTCCGGCCACCACCACTTGTTTTTTCAAACCGGCGTATTTGCGCAAATAATCGGGAATTAAAATTCTTCCCTGATTGTCCAATTTCACGTCCACGGCGCCGGCAAGCATCAAACGGACAAAGGCCCGCGAATTTGACTGAGCCAGGGGCAGAGCCGTTAATTTCCCAACCAAACTTTCCCATTCTTTGGCAGCAAAAACGAAAAGACAGCGGTCAAGACCGCGGGTGATAATGGCGCCGGCTTCAATTTTGCTTCGGAATTTTGCCGGAATCGCCACCCGACCTTTTGAATCCAAATTGTGTTTGTATTCTCCTAAAATCATAATTCTCTGCTTTGAGTTATCCCCTAATTTAACCCTTATCCCCAGAGTTATCCACAATTCCCCACTTTCATATACAAGTATACCACTAAAGAATTCCGGGTCAAAAATCCGCCAACTGGCGGACGCCGGCTGGCGGATTAAAAATCCTTTATTTTACTGGCTTTTAATTTTTTCAGGTCCTGAGTTTTCAACAATTTATCAACCCCGCTAAAAATCCCTCTCTGCTTTTGGTTTCATCATTTTTGAGAAAACAAAAATATAAAGAATCTCCAAAATGGCCAAAGTATTCAAAATCAAAAGCGCAATAAACCAGGCCTGATGATTGAGTTTGACCGCTTTCCAAAGGGCTACCCCTTTCCAAGGCAAAGTCCAAATTGCCAGAACAAGAATGACCCACCAATTGTCTGATAAAAATTGTTCCATGTTAAATATTTTTAAACCGGGCCTTCGCGACCTTTGATTTTCTTAACGAACAATTGTGCCGGGCAAAACTTCCTTTTCCGGCATCAAAATAACCGGCCCTTCTTCGCCGTCAGCCGCCAAAAGCATGCCCTGACTTTCAAGGCCCATGAGTTTTCGCGGCTCAAGATTTACCACGATAATAATTTCCTTGCCCACCAAATCTTCCGGCTGGTATTGAAGGGCAATGCCGGCAATAACCAACAGCTCTTCTTGCCCGATGTTCACGCTTAATTTCACCAGCTTTTCCGAACCAGCCACTTTTTCGGCTTTGGTAATCTTGCCCACCCGCAAATCCAGTTTTTTAAAATCTTCAAATGAAATGAGATGTTTCATAATAAAGTTTTGAACTGCTTATCCTGGACTTTTTTCATTAAGCGCTCAACAGCCCTATTTTTTTCCGTTGGCTCAAGCCTGGTTTTTGAAACCGCTTTGGCCATAACGGCAATGGTCTGGTCATAGGTCGGTCTGTCAACCGGATAAGGCGTGGCGTCTTTGCCGCCGTGGGCAAAACTGTAGCGGGCCGGGTCTTCGTAAGAAGGCTCGGCGCCGTAAATCACTTCGCCGACCAAAGCCAAGGCCCTCATTGTCTTGGCTCCCACGCCTTCAATGGAAAGCAAAGACTCGTAATTTTTCGGCTTGATGTCGGTGCAGCGACCGAGAATTTTTTCCAAATATTTGCTCCGGCTGAAATCCTCCTTCACCACCGGATGAGATTTAAACTCTTTGTTTTCAAGCTGAAGAAGAGTAAGCTGCTTTTTGCCCTGACCCAGCGCGACCATTTTTGAAAGCGAAGAAAAATGGCGGCGCAAAATCTGAATGTCTTTCATTAAAGAAAAATAGCCGCCTTGGACCAGAGCAGTGGAAATCTGCCGGCTTCCTTCGCTGCGGCGGGCGGTTAAATTTAAAACGCTGCTGGCGGCTCTTTGGGAAATAATGGCTGAATGGGGCTCGCAAACCAAATCATGAACGTTTTTCGAAAACCAGTGATAGCGCCGGGCTGATTGGTTTTCCGCGTTCATCCCCTGTTGAACAACGGCCCAAGCGCCGTTTCTTGAAAAAAAGAAACTGTGATGATAAATCTGAAAACCGTCCTGAACCAAGGCGCTGTCAACTTTGGCCGCCATCCGGGAATTGTAAACCAGACTGCGGGTGTTTACTTCGGGTAAAGATAATTTTTCGCCCCAGCCCAAAATTTCATCCGGGGTTTTTCTTGAGGTCTTGCCTTTGCCGCCGCAAATAAAAATCCCGAAATCTTTTTCATTGCCGCGAATGGCTTGCTTTAAGGCGGCGGTAAGAATGGTGGTCAGTCCCGAAGCATTCCAGTCAAAAGCCAGAACCGTGCCCAAGGACTGGAACCAAACCGGGTCGGCAATTCTTTTCACAAACTCGTCGGGGCCGTATTCGTCAATCAAAACTCTGGCCATTTCCCGGCCCAGTTTCACCATCCGCTCAAAAAGCCATTTTGGGCACCGGCCTTCGTCAAGCGTAAAAGTGGCAATTCCCCGCTGAATCATAACTTAATAATAAATCAATGCTTAACGGCGTCTCCTGGCCCGGCGCCGGCGCTCGTATCCTCGCCAGCTCTTGGCCACGGCTGGCGCAAGCTTATCCAGCTGACTCAAAACCTTTTTTCTTACAACAGCGGCCTTGACAACTTTTCGCTTGGCAGCAAACTTCAAAACCGGCCGGGAAGCCTTGCTAACCAACGTTTTCACGGCTTTGGCCGACAAATGAGCGTCTCTGGCAGCATTCCTGATGGAACGCTTGATTTTTTCCGGCCGGAACGCTTCTTTTTTGCCACCCCGTCTAATAAAATACTTGGCCATAAATAATCATGAACTTATGCTCTACTCCGACCTTTGTAATATCATAGCACTCCCCGCCAATCCCGCCATCACCAAAACTCCGAAACAAAAAAACGGCTAAACCGAATTTCGCAGTTTAACCGTTTTTTGTTAAGGACTTAGGCCTTGGCTACTTTTACCGCAGCCGGGCCCTTATCCGTTTGCTCAACTTCAAAGGTAACTTTATCGCCCTCGTGAAGATCGGTGAACCCCACTCCAACTAAACTGTTGGAATGAAAGAACAAATCCTTTTCTTCTCCTTCTCTGGCAATAAAACCAAACCCTTTGTCAGTAAGCTTCTTGATAACACCTTCCATGAGTTTATTGTTAATGTTTAAATAGCAGACTCGACCACTCTCTACTGTGTAAAAACACATCTTAATGCTATCTGACTGCGAAAAAAATGTCAATAGCCGCTCTGTATGTCCCCTTTTCGCGCGCCTGCCAGACTAAAGATGAACAAAAAAGCCCGTGGTGCCTTGCGGTCCACTGACGGCTTTATCCTCTCTTCTTGACTTCAGGATCTCACTCGAATGCGGATTGTGAGTACGAAGATAAGTTAATGAATCCTTTTGAACGATCCCTGGAAATCAAAGATTCCCCTCAAAGAAATGTTGAACGAGAATACGGCAAATAGCGTTCCGACGATGGCTGCCAGAAGCGGGGCGTGGCCGAACAAAAACAAAATCAAGAACCACATCGCAATCCAACCGTAAGGCGTGAACAGAATCAAGCCTCCTAAGAGAGCTGGCAATGTAAGCCAAAACGGGATTTTGCCCGGAATTCGTTGATAGAGATCCTGCACAACAGCAAAAATCATCGGCAGCGTTGCGTAGACAATGACAAAGAGATAGAGCCACTGCCACAGCTCGGGGAGTGTAGCTTCGTAATACATATATCACCTCATGTGATTTTTGGATTTGTGGAATTACTAAATAAAGAATAGCACGTTTCCGTGCTTTTCGTCAATGACTTCTTAAATTTCTCTTAATTTTTACCTGCCCCAAGCACAGTCGAGGGATTGGTTAATTTCCGGAATTCACTTCTTCTGCTGAATAGCCGATAGGTAAAAGAGCGATTGGCCGCCAGTCCTCTTTTATCTTTAAAATATCCTTTACTTGGTTTTCTTCAAAAGCGCCAACCCAGCAACAAGACAACCCAAGCATCACCGCCTGAAGCCAGGCAAAACTAGCCGAAATAGTGGCATCCTGAAGACAGTAAAGGTCTTTTCCTCGCTCCTTGTATCTGGCGGCTGAACGCAAAGGGACCGCAAAGAAAACTAAAACCACCGCCGCTTCGGCAACGAACTTCTGCTCACCGATGGTGGCTTTAACCAAGCTCTCTTTGGTTTTTTTATCTTTAACAACCAAAATTTCCCGGGCTTTTAAGTCACCGGCCGAAGGCGCCGAATTAGCCGCTTCTAAAATCTCTTCTAATTTTTCCGGCTCTATTTCCTTTTCTTTAAAACTTCTGGTTGAGTGTCTTTTTCTAAAAACCTCGTTCATAAATTTACTCTCCTAATATATCAAATCGATGTTGCAGATGCGAGAATCTCTATTTCGAAACAAACTCGTAAATTAATCCCCAAGCTATATTGGCGTTACTTGGAATAATGCGAGAACTTGGGAAACATTCGGACATGATAATTATATTGAGAAATGCCTTGTCAATTCCCCACATGTAACCTCTCTGAAATGGAAATTTTTCTTCTCTTTGCTTATAGGTGAGGGGGAGAATTTTTTTGATAAATTGTTCCAAATACTTGGAATAAGTTATATAAGGATGCGTGCCGGAATCCGGGTTATTTTCCAAAGGAATTCCGATAAATTTCATTAAATCAATAATATTGGATGAACCGTAGATTATGGGCAAATCACCTATGCCGCGGAGCGGTAATAACTGCTCAATTATGTAACGGCGCATTTTCTCTAAATTTTCTTCGGTAGTGAAACTATTTTCAAAATGAGGATTATCAGTAAATTTTTCGTGCAGAAATTGTGCGCCCGTCTGAATAAGATGGGACTTTTTCAACTCATTTTTATTTCCAACTAAAATTTGCACCGAGCCGCCACCCACATCAACAATGGCGTAATCTTTAGCATCGTTAAAACCGCTGATAACTCCCTTAAAAAACAATTTTGCTTCTTCCTCTTGAGAAATATTTTCCACGGCAAAACCCGTTTCTTTACTAATTCTTTCAACAATTTCTTCTTTATTTTTTGCCCGGCGAAGGGCGTGAGTGGAGACCACACGATAGTTATCTACTCTATAACCTTTCATAACTTCTTTGCAGCGAAGCAATTCCTTAATCGTTTCTTCGAGATTTTTCTCTCTAACAAAACCATTATTTTCATCCAAGCCGCGGCCAAAACAGGTAAGTTCGTTAGAAAAATAAACCTCTTTAAATTCGCCGGACGGCAACAAGGAAGCTATAAGCAGTTTTACTTTAAGAGTTCCTATATCAATTATGCCGTAGATTTTTTCCATATCCGTAACTAATTATACTACTTTTGCTATCCATACCATTTCGGGTGAATTGCTCCTAAATTTGCCTTTTTTGAAATCGCCGTAGAGATTTTTTATCTCAAAACCAGCCAAAGGCAATAAATGTTCAACTTCAAAACGGAAGAAAAAACGCATCTTAAGCGGAAAAAGTTCTTTTTTGCCGTCTGGATAGCTGAAACGATAATCCTGACACATCATTTGTTCGGCCATATCATAACGATTACGAAAATCTATTTTTACCATTCCTTTTACGCCGGGCAATTTAATATTTTCTTCTCTCCGCCACTGCCAATCCCCTTTTTGAATGTATTTTAAACTGGGATTATAAACATCAAAAATTAAAATGCCATGGGGTTTAAGATGTTTTTTGATGATTTTTAAGGCTTTAAGCTGGTCATTCACCGAATACATATGCTGAAACGTCCTGAAAGTAACGATGATTGCGTCAAATTTATTTTTTAACCTGAATTTTCTCATGTCAGCGCAGACGGTTCTGACTGAAAGATTTTGCTTTTCAGCTTTTTGTTTTAACAACTTGAGCATGTTGAGGGCAATGTCCAAAGCCGTCACGTCCAAGCCGCGTTTTAACAAAGGGATGGTAATGCGGCCAGTGCCGGCTCCGATTTCCAAAATCCTACCCTTAAAATTCTTGAAATGGCCGAGATAAAACTTAACGTCTCCCTTAACTCCTCTCTGGAAATAATCATAAAGATAAGCAAGCTTGTTGTGATAAAGCTCTAAAGTAGTGATGGATTTTTTATTCATAAATTTACTTGTAGTGAGTTAATCGAACTATTCTCCTAACTTGTGGTGAGCTCGTCGAACCATTTTTTGTTGGCCAAGATATACTATTATTTCTTAATAATTCCGAGTTTCTTTAAGCGAGAACGAATTGCTCCTTTATTTCTTCCAAAAAATGCAGCAAGCGCTCCGACATCTCTACCAGCTTGCGCATCTTTCTTTAATCGTTCGTCGTCTTCGTCGCTCCATTTATCGTAGGCCTTAGCATAGACGTTTCGTATTGCTTCCACAGAATACAATTTAGCTAGTTTGCTTGGTTTAATTTTTTCTATAAATAATTTATGAATTCTTTGGATTTCGCTTGCAGACATTTTTCGTAAATTTCCCGCCTCTTTTTTTGAAATATCAATAAATTGCTGATCGACCTCAAAAATTTCCGGGTGAATTTTTAAAGCCAAATCGTTTAAACCCATAAGTCGGAGCCCTCGAAGCTCCCGTATACGAGAAAGCGCCACATAGCCCATACCAAGCTCAAATGCCTTTGACAAATCTACTTCGGCAGCATCCAAGCTCATACCCTGACTTTTATGTACTGTAATGGCCCAGGCAAGACGAAGCGGCACTTGACTAATTTCGGCAACAACTCTGCTATCCTCCTCAAATCTCCAACTTTCAGGGAGAGCCGTAATCACATCTCCTTTATGCGTCTTCACAACAGGATTGCCATATTCATCAAATCCTTCAACCACGCCCATAGTTCCATTAACATAGCCTCTGTTGAAGTTGTTCTTTACAAAGATGACTACTGCTTTCTCTTTAAGCATTAAATCTTCCGGTGCCAAACAATTTCGTTTAAGCTCTTTTACAAGTTTTTCAACGCCCCTGCTTTGCATATAAAAATGCTTCGGTTCGCCCGGGAGCCGCGAGAGCTCGCAATCGTTTATCGCATCTACATCACTATTATGTGTATATAACTTTGTGATTTTTCTGCCGCCAAATGTCGCTTGATATCGCTTGCGAAGTGTTTCGATGGTACCCTGATGTACGGCATCAGCACGAATTTCATTAAGCACTGTGCTATACTCCCTGTCTGTTTGACGGTATTGCGTTTCTAAATAGCACACTCGTATATCCATGCGATCCCATGAGATTGATTTGAAAACGAAATAGTCTGCCGGATTTCCTTCTTTAGTTACGGGAGGTAATTGAAAAAAATCTCCGCAGAGTACTACCTGTATTCCTCCAAAAGGTTCGAAGTTACCTTTCATCATGCGAGCGACGGTCTCTACCAAATCAAGACGATAGGAATGAAGCATTGATATTTCGTCTATAATGAGAACATTTGTTTTTTGAAAACGTTCGCGAATCTTTTTTTTCTTGAGTAGAGCCCGCAACTCCTTATGAGTCATAAAATCCTTTATGCCAATTCCCGCCCATGAATGAATAGTCATCCCTCCCATGTGTGTGGCGGAAATTCCGGTAGATGCAGTAACACCAACACCAATATTGTGTTGTTTTAGGTAGGAAATGTATTGATTAAGCAAATATGTTTTACCGCTTCCAGCTTGACCGGTAAGAAACACATTGTGCCCCATTTTCAAAATATCCAGCGCTTCTTCTTGAGTCATAAATTTATCTCCCTAATTTTTTGTTGGCCATAGTTATCTTATTGCCACGACAGTAGCAAAACGGCCTTCTGTTTCTCCTGTTCTTACTGACCGGTAATGAGAAAAGAATTCGGAATCGACGGCTGTATCAACTTCGTTTATCTCAATGTTCTCTTTCAAAACTCCAGCCTCCATCAACTGCTTTACTGTATATCCTATGAGATCAACTGCGGTCTGACCGTCCGATAAGTCCTCCAGAAAACCTTCCCAACCGGGCAGCTCTTTTTGAACGGGGTTTGAAAATTTATACGACTCTTTATGTACTGCCGGCCCGATAGCCACAAAAATATCCCTTGGCTCGCTTCCGTAATCTTTTATAAAAACATCTACTACTTTTTGAACAATTTTCTTATCAACGCTTTTCCAGCCGGCATGACACAAAGCAATAACTTCTTTTTTCTGGTCATAAAAAATAATCGGCAAACAGTCCGCCGTCAAAAGAGATAAAAATAGACCTTTTTCTTTAGTAATCAGGGCGTCACCGGGAACACCGTCTTGTTTATACATACCTTTCCCTTTATCTTTGCTACTAACTTTTATCACCTCCGCTTCATGTTGAAGAGAGAGATTAACGCAATCACCAAGTGAAATACCTAATTGTTTTAAAAAACTTTCACGATTTTTCAACACTTCTTCTTCCTTGCCCCACCGGAAAGACATGTTTCCTTCTTTCTTCGTAGAAATTCCGTGAACTAATCCATCAAACTTTTTTAACTGCTCAAGTTGATACATTTAATTTACTCTCCTAATTTTTTGTTGGCCTCTACTATAGAATTTATACCTCAAATTCTTTTACGGCTTTTCTGTATGAACAAAAATCGCACTCCTTCCCGGATTCGGGAATTTCATCAGCCATCAGGCATTTATAAGCTTCAATTATCGCATTTTCCACCCATTTATCATTGCCTTCGTAAGGCAATATTTTAACGTCAAATTCTAACTTAGCATCAAAAGCCTCTTTGTCGGTATCACCGTTACAATAAACAAAGTACCCGGTATTGTTAACTTTAAAACCGTTTTGGCGAAACAGCCATTGGTAAATTTCCATCTGCCACTTGTAGCCGATTTGCCAATCCGCATCCAGATTGACTTCATCGCTTTTTGAAGTGGCTTTGTAATCAACTATGCTTAATTCTCCAGCCGGGCTCACCCAAACATCGTCAATGCCGCCGGTAATGAGTAAATTGAAATCAGGATGTAAATATTGAATCCCTCCGCCCAAAGCGTCACGCCACTCGTCCATTTTTTCATGCCGAAAAGGAATTAAATCCAGACCGTAAGCTTTCATTAAAGGATGCGGAGAACCGCTTTTCCGATGAATATCAAATTCTTTTTTCAATAATTTATCCACGGCTGAATTTAAAGTGAAAGGAAAACCTGGCGGCTGCCCGACTCCCAGACGCCTGTCCAAATAAAAACAGCGCGGACAATTGAGAAAAAGCTCAATCTTTGACCGGCTTAGCTTATAAGGCGTTTTTGAAGAAGGGTCAAACAAATTACGAACGCGTTTTGAATTATAAAATTTGGACATAGGGTTGTTATTTGACCAATTTTTTGTAAGCTTTTTCAACAAACTTTTCTGCAAAATCAAACCCAATTTCTGAATAAGATTTTTCTAATTCTTTAAGAATTTTCTCTTTGTTATTTTTCAAGATGTTTTTAAAATACCATTTCTGTCCTTTTCCATCCATAATTAGGGCTATAGAATCGGCTGAACGCAAAATTCTTGCCTCAATTGATTCAAAATTTTTATATTTTACGCAATTGACAACTTTCTGGATTTTATTTTTATCAAAACCTATTTTCTCAAGAAATTCTTTTGATAATTTCGCGCTAATCTTTTCATGGCCCAGGGCAAGTAATTTTGCTTTTCCAATATCGTGTAAAAGCGCCGATGCTATGACAACGTCTCTATCTCCACCAACTTTTTCTTGAATCATTAAAGCAAATTCTCTGACTTGAAAAGCGTGTTTCCAATAAAAATCTTCGGGAGTCCATCTCAGTGATTTTACATATTCTTCAATTTGTTTTCTTGTTTTAGCATCCATTAAAATTAGTTAATTCAAACAGTGTAATAATTTTTTGCCTGCCCTGCCGCCCTTGGCGAGCCTCGCCTCTGGCGGGAGCCGGGTCGAAGGGTTGACTAAGGTAATCCTTCTAGGTCCGCCAAGTTCCCGGACTGCTTTTTTTAATCTTACAATACAGCCCTTCAAATCAGAAACAATATCATGTTCTGACAAACGAATAACAATCCAACCGCACCGCCTAAGAATAGTGTTTTTTATTTTATCTTTCTCTCGCTGGCGCGGGCTGGAATGAGCCTTTTTATTATCGCACTCGATAGCAATCGATCCTTGCCTACAAAACACAGCAAAATCAAGACAATATCGTTTCTTGCCGCTTAAAACATAATGTTGGGCAATCGCCTTGATACCGGCTTGCTTTAAACCGTCCTCTATAATCTGTTCGGTTGGAGCAACTTTGTAAAGTTGTAAAATGTTCTTTGATTTTAATAAAAGATTTAACGTGGTAAAACCGAAAGAGATGCGGCGCGGTATTATATTCCTGATTGGCCGAGGTAATTTCTTGACGTTACCAACGCGAAGTCGGAAATAATAATCGTGAGCTCTAGGATGATTTGACTCGTCTGGCAGCAAATCACTCCTTTTGACAGTTTGATGATTCAAAACCCGAGCATAATATCGAATGCGCTTTCCCCAATGACCAAATGGAGCGGGTTGATAGAAAGCGAGGTAATTGAACTGCCGCGTCGGCGCATGCGCCATTGGAATTCGATACCACCTCTTGGTCAAAAGAATATTAAGATCGTGCTTATCTTTGAGTACGCCAACTAAAACAATTTTATCTATAGAATTTTTCAATCTAAGTTTCATTTTCATATTCATAAGTTTTAGGTTGTTTTTGGGCTTTTTCTTTTTTCTGCTGCCTGGACTTCTTTTTCACTAAAGCCGAAGTGGTGAGCGATTTCATGCCAGACCGTGTCACGGACCATCTCTCTTATTTCCTGCTCATCCCGCGCCTCCGCCACAATCGGATTCATGAAAATCGTTATCTTATCAGGCAGGACGCTTGTATAGTTTGAGTCGCGGACAACTTTTGGGACGCCCTCATACAATCCAAAAAGCGTCTCACCGTCGTGAATATGAAGTTCTTTTCTTTGGACTGGAGTCGGATCATTTTCAATCACAACCGCAACATTCTCAATCAAACGCCGAAACTTCTCCGGGATGGCCGCAATTCCCTCATCCACTAATTGCTTAAAAATATTCTTCTCCATTCTCAAATTGTTCTGAATTTACTTTCCTAATTTTTTGCCTGCCCTGAATTTATTGAAGGGTTGGCCAAGTAACATTCCGACATTCTCCCTCCAAAGGCGGGCAGGCAAGAATGTTGGAATGTTTATTTAATCCCTGCCCCGTAGTGAGCTTTGCTCTACTACTGGGGTCCTTCGGGGCGCGGTGGGTGGTTTTTTTAATTATATATCTATCCTCCCATTGAACAATTCTATGGAATTGTTCAATGGAAATTATATTAAAGGGTCGGCCGGTTTTTCTTATTCTCCTATTCGCGCGAATTAGAGCATAGAGAATCTATCACGGGACATTCCGACATTCTCCCTCCAAAGGCGGGCAGGCAAGAATGTTGGAATGTTTATTTAATCCCTGCCCCGTAGTGAGCTTTGCTCTACTACTGGGGTCC